>Ga0193742_1000284_pt1 | contig 36580 bp, 30 predicted proteins | sample L2c1metaG_FD_165511 | JGI IMG/M metagenome (GOLD analysis project Ga0193742, IMG submission 165511) | Soil microbial communities from a riparian zone of the East river system, Colorado, United States - L2c1 | ecosystem: Environmental > Terrestrial > Soil > Riparian zone | place: USA: East River... | reverse complement strand
GCGCGGCTGCGGGAACAGGGATCGCACATGGACGACTTCGGCCGCGAGCTTCTCAATGCGATCGAGAACGCAGCAATGATGACTCCCAACCAGCCTCAGCCTCCAACCACCACGACCTACGTGCCCGTGGAAGAGCCGCCCCGCCGGAGGGCCTTCTAGCCATGGCCTACACCGTCAAGGGCCGCACCCAGACCGCGCTTGCCGAGATCAACATCACCCCTCTCGTCGACGTCGTCCTCGTGCTTCTGCTTATCTTTATGCTCACCGCACCCGTGCTGCAGTCCGGCATCGACGTCGCCATCCCGAAGACCCGCACTGTCAGCCAGGTCACGGACGAACGCATGGTCGTCACCATCGACCGCGAACAGAACGTCTTTCTCCAGGACAAGCCGGTCAACGTCAACGAGCTTCCCGCGCGGCTCCGCACCACCGGCAAGGGTGATCCAGCAAAACGGGTCATCTATCTTCGCGCTGACGAACGTGTTCCCTTCGGAGCCTTCGCCTCCGTCATGGACGCGGTCAAACTAGCCGGCATCACCAATATCAGCATCGTCACCCGACCTGTCGAGAAGTAAGAGCAAAGCAGCAGCACTGAGCGAATCATGGCCGATCTTAGCTGGAATTCCGACGAGTACTTCGCAGAGGACAATCTGCGTAAGAACTTCTTTGGCTCGCTCGCGCTCCACATCGTGATCGCAGCCCTCATCGGCGGTCTAGCCTACTTCCACCATCGCGGTCATAACTGGGGCGAGAATGCCGCCAATGCCGGAGCCATCCAGGCCACGATGGTCTCCTCACTCCCGCTTCCTCCCAAACAGCGCGAGCTCGACACCGGCGTCCTCACCTCTGAGAATCCCAGCCCCGCGCCTCTGATCGCGCCGGAGAAGACGGAGCCTCCACCCGATCCCCACGAAGTAGCCCTCCCGGAGAAGGCCAAACCGCCCAAAGTCGCAGAGAAGCCCGCGCCCGCTCCGCCCAAGCATCCGCAACCGACGCCTCCGCAGCCGATGAAGGCAGCTACCGGCGAGACCGCAGGCATTCGCATCCCGCAATCTACGCTCGAACTCAAGAACGGAACCGCGTCGGCGATGGTCCAGGACCGCACCTTCGGCAGCCGGTTCGCCTATTACGTCAACATCGTCAATCGCACCGTGGCGCAGAACTGGTATACCCAGGAGGCCGATCCGCGTGCTTCCGTGGGCAAGAGCGTCATCGTCATCTTCGATATCGACCGCTCCGGAGCACCTTCGAATCCGCGTCTGGAGACCGGGAGCGGCTCGGCTTCCCTCGATCAGTCCGCGCTGCGCGCGGTGCAGCGGGTCGAGGGCTTCGGTCCTCTGCCAGCCGGGGATCATATTACCGTCGAATACACCTTCCATTACACGCAGCCGTAACCTCTTCCATTTACAGGAAGATTCCCATGTTCCCCTCTTGATACCGCCAAAAAACACACCATTCCATCCCCCTTTGCGTCTACGATAAAAGAGATGACCTACCGTCGCGCTCGATCATTGTCCCATCTTCTACTGCGTCCCGCCGGGCTCCTCTTCACCGCCTTCGCGCTGCTTTCTCTCTCCTCCAATCTTTATGCGCAGGACTGGTTCAAGACCGAGACCTCGAGAGGTGTCTCGAACATCCGCATCGCCGTTGCCGACTTCAAGGCCACCGCCTCCGATCCGCAGACAACGCCGCTCAAACAGACCTTCGACTCCACGCTCTTCAACGATCTCTCCAACGCCGGCATCTTCGACATCGTCTCCAAGAGTCTTCTGCCGCAGACCTCTCCCGGGGCTCCCGGCGAGATGAACCTGGCGCAGTGGTCCGCCGCTCCTACCTCGGCTGCCATGATTGCCTTCGGCGCCTTCGGAAGTTCAGGGGGAAGGATCACGGTCAACGGCTTCCTCTTCGACGCCAAGAACGCCCAGTTCCCGCAGGTCCTCTCCAAGCAGTACAGCGAAGAGGCCAACGATGAGAACGCCCGCCAGATCGCCCACCGCTTCGCCGACGAGATCATCTTCCGGCTGGGCGGGGGCGTCCCCGGCATCGCTGAGACCAAGATCTATTACGTCAAATTCAGCGGCGGCAATAAAGAGATCTGGGCCATGGACTATGACGGAGCCAGCCAGCACCAGGTCACACATCTTGGAACCGTCTCGCTTTCGCCGCGGATCTCGCCCGACAACAGCCGCATCGCCTTCTCGTCGCTCGGCCGCGAGGGCTTCCAGATCCGCATGTACTCGCTTCTGCTCAACCGCATGGTTAACTTCCCTGCGGCGGGAGGGACCAATCTTTCTCCTGCGTGGTCGCCGAACGGCCGCGACCTCGCTTTCTCTTCCTCGCGCAGCGGCGATCCAGAGATTTACATCGCCGACTCCAACGGTGGCAGCATACGCCGCGCAACCAGCTTCCGCGGTCCCGATGTCTCGCCCGTCTTCAACCCCAAGACCGGATCGCAGATCGCATGGATCAGCGGTCGCACCGGCCTGCCGCAGCTCTACATCATGGACGCCGATGGTTCAGCGGTCACCCGTCTCACGGATGGGGGCTACGCAACTTCGGTCTCCTGGTCTCCCAATGGTCAGTTCCTCGCCTTCGCGTGGGATCGCAAATATGGCCCTGGAGCCCCCGGCGGACAAGACATCTACGTCATGGAGGTCGCCACGAAACGCTGGATCCAACTCACCCACGAGATCGGGCGCTGCGACTTCCCTTCGTGGTCTCCCGATGGACGCCATATCGTCTTCGCCAATTCCTCCAATGGACGCGCCTCCAGCACCCGCATCGTCTCCATGCTGGCCGACGGAACCGGTCGCCGCAACCTCACCGAACCCGGAGCCGATATGCCGAACTGGAGCTGGAAATAGTTCAACCCTTCTGCGAGAGATTGTTGTCCTTCTCGCGGATCATCTGAAAGTTTGAGCAGCACATGATCAAAGAAAGAGCAGGAGAAAACTCCATGAATGTATCGCCCGAACGTTATCGTAAAGCCTTGGTTATCGTCGCCGCTGTAGTCGCCCTGAGCGCTGTCACTGGCTGCCACAAGAAGGAGCAGCCCGTGAATCCCGCCTCGCTCGGCCCCATGCCCAGCACGGCCACGGCTCCTACGGCTAACCTCACCGCCGACCCCGTTTCCATCGACGTGGGCCAATCGGTCGTGCTCAACTGGCGGACCCAGAATGCCTCCTCCGTCACCATCGACGGCATCGGCGAGGTGCCGGCGAACGGGACCCAGACTGTCTCCCCTTCCAGCTCTACCAACTTCCACCTCACCGCGAAGGGTGACGGCGGCTCCACGGAGGCCAACGTTCGGGTGACCGTCCGAGTTCCACAGGCTCCCACGGCTCCCTCCGACAACGGGGACATGGGGTCCGAGGCAGCCTTCCACCAGAACGTCCAGGATGTCTTCTTTGACTACGACAGCTACGATCTGCGTCCTGACGCCAAGACCTCCTCGCAGACCGCGGCCAACTACCTCAACGCGCACCCTGCGATCAAGATCGTGATCGGCGGCTATTGCGACGATCGCGGCTCGGCCGAGTACAACCTGGCTCTCGGCGAGAACCGCGCCAACTCCGCCAAAACCGCCCTGGTCAATTCCGGTGTTGCGGCCTCGCGCGTGCGCGTCATCAGCTACGGCAAGGAGAAGCAGTTCTGCTCCGAGGAGAATGAGAATTGCTGGCAGCAGAACCGCCGCGCCCAGTTCTCGCTCGATCGCTAGGAGTTGAGCCAGCCCTGATGCAACGCTCAAACCACCGACCCTCGCGCGTCTCGACGCAGCGCGAGGGCTCAACCTTCCACCCCACAACGAACAGCATGCTAAATAAACACGAGGCAGAAAGCCGAATGAAGACTCCAAACTTCCTTCCCAGACGTCCGGTCACGATGGCCTGCGCGGTCCTCGCGGCCTCGCTTCTCCTTCCCGCCGCTCCCGCCTTTGCCGTCAGCAAGGAGATTGTGCAGCTCCAGACGCAGGTCCAGCAGCTTCAGGACGCGGTTGCCCGGCTTCAACAGTCCAACGACGAGCGCATGGGCGTGATGAAAGATCTCATCCAGCAGAGCGCCGACTCGGTCAACCGCATGTCCTCGAACATCGACACTCTGCAGAAGCAGCTTCAGAGCCGGCAGGAGGCACAGGGCGGCAAACTCGACCAGGTCTCCGGCCAGATGCAGTCTCTCAACGATTCGCTGGATGAAATGAAAGCCCGGCTGGGGCGTCTTGAAAAACTGACCCAGGACATCCAGAGCCAGCAGCAATCGATTAATGCGAATACGCCTCCGACTGGCGCTGCCGCTCCGATGGACAACGCCGCGCCTCCAGCCAATACTCCCCCTCCCGCGACTACTCCCGCTCCCACGCGCAAGGGCAAGCCTTCGGCAGGAACGCCGATGTCGGAGGCAGCGCCTGCACCGGAGCCGCCTGCTGGACCGGCGGCTCCTCCTGTCGATGATCTCTACAAGACCGCACTTGGCGATTACATGGGAGCGAAGTACCAGCTCGCCACTTCAGAGTTCTCCGACGTGGTAAAGTTCTACCCCGATCATCCTCTGGCTGGGAACGCCTCTTTCTACCAGGGCGAGATCGCTAATCGCGCCGGTCATTACCAGGATGCCATCAAGGAATACGACCGCGTCATCGAGCAGTATGCCGACAGCAACAAGGTGCCAGTCGCCCACCTTCACAAGGGACAGGCCCTCATCGCCCTCAAGCAGAACGACGCCGGCGTCCGCGAGCTCCGCGCGCTAATTCAGCGTTTCCCCAACTCACCAGAAGCCATGCAGGCTCGCAGCAAGCTGAGCGGCATGGGTATCACTGTCGTTCCTCGCCACTGATCTTTCTGCTTTTTTGTTATCGAGTTAGCCTGCTGAAGTACCCGATCTTCCCTTCTCATTCCCCTAAAAATTTAGCTTCTGATTCCGTGGCCTGGCGGCGGAATCTGTTCGTCTGCTGTTTTCAGGCAACGAGAATCGGGCGTTCCAGTGTTCCGTCAGGGTGACGGTGTGCCAGAGTTAATTCCTGATCCCGTCCATCACCCGCTCCACCGAGTCACGGTCCGAGCCATTCAGAGGCAGCAAGGGAAGCCGGGGACGCCCTCCGAAGTAGCCGTTGAGGTCGCAGGCAAAATGAATTCCCGGAGTTCCGAGCTCAACCTCAACCTTTGCAAGAGCAGGAGCAATCCGTGCCTGCTTCTCGTCCGCAAGCGGCTGATCGTCGTCCTTCCAGGCCGCATAGACCTCGTAGCAGGCCTGCGGAGCCGCAGCTGCAAATCCGGGCATCGCGGCCACAGCCCCTGCTCTCAGGCCACTGAGCATCTCGACCGAGCTGGCTGCGATTACCTGAAAGCCAACTGTCTTGGTGCGGGTCTGGAGAGCGGGCCGAGGAGGCGCCATCGCGACAGCTGCTCCACCGCCAAGACTCTCCGCCGAGACGAAGGTGGCCGCTCCAGGCTGCTCCTTCACCGCAAGCATCCGTCCAGTGACGGCGCTAAAGACCGTCGTCACTATAACCTCGCGCCGGACCTGCGCGGTCGCAGTGCGAACTCTCGCGATGCGCTCTGTGGAAGAGCTAGCGTCGGATAAACCAATCACACGGGGATGAGCCGCAAGCTCGACAGCGGCTTCTACGGTGATCGGAGCCGAGGCGACGGAATAAAGAATCACCGGAAGCGGAGAACGATCGGCGACCGCCTGAAAGTAAGTTAGGGTCTCGCGAAGCTGCTCTGTCCGAAGGGATCCAGGAAGCTTCACGAGGACTGCGTCGTAGCCCGCCGATGCTGCGAAGTCAGCTAGTTCCAGGGTCCCGAAGACGCTTCCCCGGCCGATGCCCGCGATCATGACCTTGGTCTCGCCCGCTACTCCCATCGCGATCTCGAGCGCCTCGCGCGTCTCCGCGTCGGAGAGCGCAGCCGGCTCGCCGGTTTCGCTCAACATAACCAGTGTAGATACAGGCGTGCGCGAGTAACGATCCACATTGTGTTCGAGCTTGCGAAGATTCAGGCGACCGTCAGGGTAAAACGGCGTAGTCAGCGGCAGATGGAGACCTTCAAGCAGCATGTCTCTATTCTAAAGTGACACGCTGGACTCCGATCGAGGATCGGGCGGCAGAAAGATGGTTCCTGATTCGTGCCGCCTTTGGAAGATCAGCGGTCGTGGCGTGCAGCTCCTGCAGGGCGTAGACATTCAAGACGCCGCGTTGCAGCGCCGAGATTCCCTCAGCTGCAGCGCGCGCAGCGGCAATCGTGGTGATTGTGGGGATCCGTGCCTGCACGGCCGCTCGCCGGATTGCCTTCTCGTCGAAGACGGTGTCCTGTCCGCGTGGTGTGTTGACGATCAACTGGATTCTCTCGCCCTTGATCAGGTCGACGACGTTCGGACGTCCTTCCTTGACCTTGTAGACGCGCTCCGGTTGCAGGCCTGCAGCCTCAAAAATCGCCGCGGTTCCATGGGTCGCAACCAGGTGGAAGCCCATCTCCACGAACTGCCGCGCCAGGGCGGCGGCGCCAGGCTTATCGTGATCGTTGACGCTGAGGAAGACGGTTCCCTGGAGCGGAAGCTGCTGGCCTGCGGCGATCTGGGCCTTGGCAAAGGCCTCGCCAAAGTTGTCGGCGACTCCCATAACCTCGCCGGTCGAGCGCATCTCCGGTCCCAGAACCGGATCGACGCCCTGAAACTTGCCCCATGGGAAGACTGGCGATTTGACGAAGAACTTCGATCCGGTCTCGAGGTCCTTGCCGGAAGCGACCTGCCTGGGCAGCAACTGCTTCAACGTCTGTCCGACCATGATCCGCGAGGCAATCATGGCCAGCGGAATCCCGGTTGCCTTCGAGACGTAAGGAACCGTGCGCGAGGCGCGGGGATTGACCTCGATCACATAGACCGTACCGCGCTGAATTGCGAACTGAATATTGACCAGGCCGCGAACCTCAAGCGACATGGCCAGCTTGCGGGTGTAGTCGCGGATCGTGTCCAGGACTTCGGGCGCGATATCAACCGCAGGAAGCACGCAGGACGAATCGCCGGAGTGAATGCCGGCCTCCTCGATGTGCTCCATGATTCCGGCGATGATGACATCGTCACCGTCGCACAGAGCATCGACGTCGACCTCGGTCGCCTCCTCGAGGAAGTGGTCGATCAGCACCGGGCGCTCCTGCGAGTATTCGATCGCCGTCGTCATGTAGCGAACAATATCAGCATCGTCATAGGCGATGACCATCGCGCGGCCGCCGAGCACATAGGAAGGCCGTACGAGGACGGGATAGCAAACTCGGTTGGCGCCTGCTACAGCCTCTTCGACGCAGGTCGCCATGGCTCCCTGGGGCTGCGGAATCTTCAGCTCCTCGATCAGCTTGCCGAAGCGCTTGCGGTCTTCGGCGAGATCGATCGATTCGGGCGAGGTACCGATGATCGGAACTCCGGCCTTCTTGAGTGGAAGGGAGAGGTTCAGCGGAGTCTGCCCACCGAACTGCACGATCATCCCGATCTCGGCACCGGACGAGGCCTCGTGTTCGTAGACAGAGAGCACGTCCTCGAGCGTCAGCGGCTCGAAGTAGAGACGGTCGCTGGTGTCGTAATCGGTCGAGACCGTCTCGGGATTGCAGTTAATCATGATGGTCTCGTAGCCATCTTCGCGCAGGGCGAACGCAGCGTGGCAGCAGCAATAATCGAACTCGATTCCCTGCCCGATGCGATTGGGTCCGCTGCCCAAGATCAGGATCTTCTTCTTCGAGGTCGGGGCGGCTTCATCCTCCTCGTCGTAGCAGCTGTAGAGATAAGGCGTGAAGCTCTCGAACTCAGCCGCGCAGGTATCGACCAGCTTGAAGACTGGCATTACGCCGAGTTTTTTGCGGAGCTCGCGCACCTTCGCCGTACCATCGGCTCCCGTAAGGCCCCACACAGCAGCCAGCCGTTCGTCGGAGATTCCCATGCGCTTGGCGGTGCGAAGCTGATCAGCGGTGACTTCTTCGAAGGCGACGCCGCCGATGGCCTTGATCTCATCGGTGATCTGCTTGATCTGGTGCAGGAACCAGGGATCCATCGTGGTCGTGCGCGCAACCTCGCGAACGGTCATGCCCTGCTCGAAGGCGTACCGGATATAGGCGAGACGATCGGGATGCGGCGTGACCAGGCGCTGCGTCAAGCGGCGCGGCTCAATGTCCGTCGCGGTTGCCTTCTTGCCGGTCTCAAGCGAACGGACGGCCTTCATCATGGCTTCCTTGAAGGTGCGGCCGATGGCCATCACCTCACCGACCGACTTCATCTGCGGTCCCAGGGTTTCGTCGGCTCCGGGGAACTTTTCGAACTGCCACTTTGGTATCTTCACCACGACGTAGTCGATGGTGGGCTCGAAACAGGCGGGCGTGGCCTTGGTGATGTCGTTCTGGATCTCATCGAGCGTGTAGCCGACAGCGAGACGAGCCGCGATCTTCGCAATGGGGAACCCCGTCGCCTTCGAGGCCAAAGCGCTTGAACGCGAGACACGCGGATTCATCTCGATGACGGTCATGCGACCGGTGAGAGGATTGACGGCAAACTGCACATTCGATCCTCCGGTCTCGACGCCGATCTCGCGGATGACACGGATGGCGGCGTCACGCATCACCTGGTACTCGCGATCCGTCAGGGTCTGTGCAGGGGCGACGGTAATGGAGTCGCCGGTATGGACGCCCATCGGGTCGAAGTTCTCGATCGAGCAGATGATGATGACGTTGTCGTTGAGGTCGCGGACGACCTCGAGTTCGTACTCCTTCCAGCCGAGTACGCTCTCTTCAATTAGACACTCGTGCACGGGACTCAGATCAAGTCCTCGGCTGAGAATCTCGGTCATCTCCTCGCGGTTGTAGGCGATGCCGCCGCCGGAGCCGCCGAGCGTGAAGCTGGGACGGATTACGACGGGGAATCCGATCTTTGCGGCGAACTCCAGGCCCCCGCTCACGGTGTTCACGAGCTGCGACTTCGGCATGTCGAGGCCGATCTTGTTCATCGCATCTTTGAAGAGCAGACGGTCCTCGGCCTTCTTGATGGCCTCCAGTTTCGCGCCGATCAGCTCGACGCCATGCTTTTCCAGGAAGCCCGAATCGGCAAGATCGACGGCGAGATTAAGAGCGGTCTGTCCGCCGACGGTCGGGAGTACGGCGAACTTGCCCGAGTCGGCGGACATCATCTCCACTTCGACACGGATAATCTCTTCCAGGTATGCGGCGCTGAGAGGCTCGATATAGGTGCGGTCGGCGACCTCGGGATCCGTCATGATCGAGGCGGGATTTGAGTTGATCAGGACTACCTCGTACCCTTCGGCTTTGAGCGCCTTGCACGCCTGGGTTCCGGAGTAGTCGAACTCCGCCGACTGGCCGATCACAATCGGACCGGAGCCGATCACAAGAATCTTCCCGATGTCATTTCTGCGTGGCATCTCTACATCTTTCTCATTACGAAACTTTGCGGCGTTTCAAAGGGCGCTCAATTCTGCGCCCTTGTTGTGTTCTGCTTTGAAATCGATGCTGCTACTTCTTCCACTCTTCCATCATCTTGCGGAAGTCTGTGAAGAGATAGTGCGAGTCGTGTGGTCCGGGACTGGCCTCCGGATGGTATTGGACACTAAACATCGGGTCGGTCTTGTGACGGAGACCGGCGAGGGTCTTGTCGTTGAGATTGGTGTGGGTCTTCTCCACATTGTCAGGAAGCGACTCCGGATCGACGTTGAAGTTGTGGTTCTGCGCGGTAATCTCAACCTTGCCTGTCCGGTGATTCATGATCGGATGGTTTCCGCCGTGATGTCCGAACTTCAACTTGTAGGTCTTACCGCCCAGCGCCAAGCCGAAGATCTGGTGGCCGAGGCAGATTCCGAAGAGCGGTTTTTTGCCCTGGAGTTTCTGGACGTTCTCGATCGCGTAGTCGAGGGGCTCAGGGTCGCCGGGACCGTTCGAAAAGAAGATTCCGTCGGGGTTCATCGCGAGGACCTCTTCGGCGGAGGTCTTCGCAGGAACGACGGTCACATGGATGTTCTCCCGCGAGAGCATGCGCAGGATGTTTTCCTTGATGCCGAAGTCGTACGCGACTACGTGGAGAGGGTCGCCTTCCACCGCAGCCTTCAGCAGCGGGTCGCCGGTCTGATTTTTGGGCTCAGTCGCGTCCCACTTGTAAGCCTCTTTGGTGCTGACGACGCTGGCGAGATCGGTGCCATCCATCTTCCGGATGGAGCGAGCCTTCGCGACCAGTGCCTCCGCATCGAGATTGTCGCCGCTGGCGATGACGCCGCGCATGACGCCGTTGGCGCGGAGATGGCGCACGATGGCGCGGGTATCAACCTCCGCGATCACCGGAACGCCGTAGCGCTCCAGATACTCGTCGGCGACCTGGGTCGAGCGCCAGTTGGAGCTGACCGGCGAGAACTCGCGGGTTACCAGGCCTTCGATATAGGGCTTCTTCGATTCGGCATCGTGCGGGGTGGTTCCGTAGTTGCCGATATGAGGATTGGTAAGAACGACGATCTGGCCTGCGTAGGAGGGATCGGTAAAGATCTCCTGATAGCCCGTAAGAGATGTATTGAAGACCACTTCGCCGGAGCACTCCGCCCGTGCGCCGAAACTTTTGCCGCGAAAGATGCGCCCGTCTTCGAGCGCCAGGATTGCATGCATTGCCTCTCCGAGGAGTGGATTTAATAGATTCTACCAGTATTTAATCCGTTCTGCCGCAGGACGAGGCGTGGATTGGTCTGCATCTCCCTTCATTGTTAATTCCAGATGACACGCAGGGCGAACCCTGCGAAGAAAGACGGTCGACGGGGCACCCTTGTAACGGCTGGTCGCATGGTGGACCGCGCTGGCGATTGCAGCCGCGATGCGAGACCGATCTTTGAATGGAGAAGGCGCAGCCAGAGATCCCAATCCTCAACGATGGTGTAGCGAGTGTCGAAACCGCCGGCGTCGAGAAAAGCGGATCGCCGGATCACGACCGAACTGGGCAGAAACGTGGTACAGCGAAAGAGCGAGTCTCTCAGGCCCGAGCGTTCGGGGACCGGGACTGGGATGAGGAGAGTGCGATGAAGATCCATTTCCTGCTGATCAAAACACATACGCTCCGTGTAACAGAGATCCGCACCAGGATCGTCTGCCAGAGCGCGCATCTGCCTTTCCAGTTTGTCGGGCTCCCACAGATCATCGGCATCGATGAATGCGATCCATTCCCCGATGGCATGCTCCACACCGAAGTTACGGCTGGCTGCCTAACGGAAGTTGGAACGACGGAAGACCCGGACTATGCCACCAAAAGATTCGGCGATGGCAGCGGTATCGTCGGTCGAACCGTCGTCGACGACGAGAATCTCGCACGGGGCGAGGGTTTGCTGAAGAACGCTGTTGAGAGTCGCTTCGAAAAAACCGAAGCATTATAGGCAGGAATGACGAACAGAAACCTTCATGGTTGACACTCCGGTCAAATCAAACGCTTCATAAGTACAGCCATCAATTCGAATTGATGCTGAAATATATCTCGTCTGATGTCAACGCCAAAATGTCTACTGGTCAGCCGCCGGCCTAGCCTGTCCTCAGAATCTGCTAAGAAATGGTGTGGAAGTCTTCGATGGCGTCGGAGACCGGCACGACCCAGCCTCCCGGAGGAGTGACGGTGGCCAGCAGCTCCCTGGGAACCTCCCCCGGCCCCCAGGTGTTAGGGGTATAGGGATATACGGGCGTTGCGGACTTGAGAACCGGATCGACGATGCGCCAGGCCTCTTCGACATAGTCCTGGCGGGCGAAGAGGGTCGCATCCCCTGCCATGGCTTCCGTGAGAACGCGCTCATAGGCCTCGATGTCTTCCGGACGAGGAAGTCGGCAGGCTTCGAGCTCGACGAGCGAGCGGTTCCCTTCCCCATCCGGTCCCGCGACGGAGACGGCAAGGGCTATCGTCATCTCGGGCATGATGCGGAAGCGCATGTAGTTCTGCGGGGCGGGTTCGGTGAGATTGGTCTGGGGGGGACGGCGGAGACGAGCGATGACCTCGGTGCAGGTGGTGGGAAGATTTTTACCGGCACGAATGTAGAACGGGACATCATCCCAACGCCAGGATTTGATCTCAAGACGCATGGCAGCGTAGGTCTCGACGACGGAGTCTGGGGCGACGCCTTTTTCGTCTTTGTAGCCCGCGAACTGGCCACGGACGAGATTGCAGGCTTCGACAGGCGGGATGGCCTTGAGAACCTTCACCTTTTCGTCGCGGATGGATTCGCTGTCGCGGCGGGCGGGGCATTCCATGGCGAGGTTGCACATCACCTGAAAGATGTGGTTTTCGATGACATCGCGGATGGCGCCGTTCTGGTCGTAGAAGGCTCCACGGCCCTGAATGCCGAAGTCTTCGGCCATCGTGATCTGCACGCTCTCGATATGGTCGCGGTTCCAGAGCGGTTCGAGGAAGGAGTTGGAGAAGCGGAAGGAGACCATGTTCTGCACTGGTCCCTTGGCGAGATAGTGATCGATGCGGAAGATGGAGGACTCGGGAAAGGCCGAGAGCAGCACCTGATTGAGCTGCTGCGCGGAGGCGAGATCGTGTCCGAAGGGCTTCTCCACGATCATGCGGGCTCCCTTTGCGGCGCCGGATTTTACAAGCTGCTCAACAACCGTCTCGAACAGCGAAGGCGGGATGGCAAGATAGTGCGCCGGATGCTGAGCCGAGCCAAGCTCCTTGCGAACTGCGGTGAAGGTGGCTTCCTCGGCGTAGTCTCCGTCCACATAACGCAGCAGCGACGACAGCTTCTGCCATGCCTCCTGGTCGACGCCACCACCGTGTTTTTCCAGCGAGTCCTGGGCACGGGCTTTGAGCTGGTCGAGGTTCCAGCCGGCCTTGGCGACCCCAATGACGGGGACATTGAGATGGCCGTGTTTAACCATGGCCTGGAGCGAGGGGAAGATCTTCTTATAGGCGAGATCGCCGGTGGCTCCAAAAAAGACGAGGGCATCGGATGCAATTGCGGGCTGGACGGTCGGGGCTTGCGTGCTCAAGGTGGAGGTTCTCCTTAGTGGCTTGCAGTTTACTTGTTTGCGGGCTTTTCGAGATGCCCGCCGAACTCGTAGCGCATGGCCGAGAGGATTTTGTCGGAAAAATCAGCCAGGCCGCGAGAACTGAACCTCTCATAGAGAGCGGTCGTAAGGACTGGCGTGGGAACACCCTCGTCGATGCTTGCCTTGACGGTCCAACGGCCTTCACCGGAGTCAGAGACCCGGCCGCTGAACTTCGACAGCTCCTGGTCTTCGGCAAGGGCCGAGGCGGTGAGGTCAAGCAGCCAGGACGCGATCACCGAACCACGGCGCCAGACCTCGGCGACGGCGGGCAGATTGAAGTCGTACTGGTAGTGCTCAGGATCGCGCAGGGGCGTGGTCTCGGCGTCAATCTCTTCAGTGTGTTTGCCGATATTCGCTCCCTTAAGAACGCCAAGACCTTCGGCATAGGCAGCCATCATGCCGTACTCGATTCCATTGTGGACCATCTTGACGAAGTGGCCGGCGCCGTTTGCCCCACAGTGCAGGTAGCCTTGCTCAGCGGTGCCGCCGATCTTATCGAAGTCGGGTGTGCGGGGAATATCGCCGATGCCGGGCGCGATGGCCTGGAAGATGGGATCGAGATGCTCGACGATGCTGTCTTCGCCGCCGATCATCATGCAGTAGCCGCGATCGAGCCCCCAGACACCGCCGCTGGTGCCTACATCCACATAATGGATGCCCTTGGGGAGGAGGTCTTTGGAACGGCGGATATCGTCGATGTAATATGAGTTGCCGCCGTCGATGAGGATGTCACCTGATTTGAGATGAGGCACAAACTTTGCGATCGAGTGATCGACGACACCGGCTGGAATCATCAGCCAGATTGGGCGCGGAGGATTGAGCTTGCTGACGAGGTCTTCGGCCGAGGAGGCTCCGGTAACGCCTTTGACCTTCGCGAGATCGGCGACGACCTCAGGCGAGCGGTCATAAACCACGCACTCATGACCGTGTGCCGCGAGCCTGCGAACCATGTTCGCACCCATTCTTCCCAGACCTACCATTCCAAGTTGCATTGGCTGCTCCTTTTGCGAGTGCGCACAGCGAAGATTAACCGCAGGTTGCGACGGGGCCTATGAGCGGATGGGCTGCTCGTCGTTAGGATGACGGATTCGGGCCTGGTGTGGTCTCCGCTTCCAGTAAAGAAAATAGAATGTGTGCGATATACGTAGAGACGATCAAAAATCGAAGCGCTGATGCCGGGAAGACATCAGCGCACGAAGGTTTGAAGGGTTTCACGCTATTCGCCGAAGTTGACGGATTCGATTCCGAGGAATTCGGCTGCCTGTCCGAGCTCCTCTTCGATGCGGAGCAGCTGGTTGTACTTCGCGATGCGGTCAGTACGCGAGGCGGATCCGGTCTTGATCTGCCCGGCTCCGGTGGCGACGGCGAGATCTGCGATGAAGGTGTCCTCGGTCTCTCCGGAGCGGTGGCTGATGATCGAGGTGTAACCGTAGCGACGGGCGAGTTCGATGGCGTCGAGGGTTTCAGAGACCGTGCCGATCTGGTTCACCTTAATAAGGATGGAGTTGCCGACCTTCTGTTCGATTCCCTGCTGCAGGCGGCGCGTGTTGGTGACGAAGAGATCGTCGCCGACGAGCTGAACCTTGTCACCGATCGCCGCGGTGAGGAGCTGCCAGCCCTCCCAGTCATCCTCGGCGAGACCGTCTTCGATGGAGATGATGGGATAGCGCTGGGTCCAATCCTGCCAGAAAGCCGCCATCTCCGCGGAGCTGAGCTCGCGCTTATCAGACTTCTTGAAGACGTACTTGCCGGTTTCCTTGCTGTAGAACTCGCTGGAGGCGGGATCAAGGGCAATGGAGATATCGACACCGGGATCATACCCTGCGAGCTCGATGGCTTCGAGGATGAGGTCCACCGCCTCCTCGTTGGACTTGAGGTTGGGCGCGAAGCCTCCCTCGTCACCGACGGCCGTGCTGTAGCCCTTCTTCTTGAGCACGCCTTTGAGGGTATGGAAGGTCTCGGTTCCCCAGCGGAGGGCGTCCGAGAAGGTCTCGGCTCCGACGGGCATCACCATGAACTCCTGGAAGTCGACGTTCGAGTCGGCGTGGGAGCCGCCATTGATGATATTCATCATGGGCGTGGGGAGAATGCAGGCGTTCACGCCGCCGAGATAGCGGTAGAGCGGGAGCTTGAGGGCCTCGGCAGAGGCGCGGGCCGCGGCCATCGAGACTGCGAGAATGGCGTTCGCTCCAAGCTTTGACTTGTTCTCGGTTCCATCGATTGCGATCATGGTTGCGTCGATGAGGCGCTGATTGGAGGCGTCCATGCCAGTAAGTTCGGGGGCGAGGATCGATTCGACGTTCTCGACGGCTTTGAGAACGCCCTTGCCGAGGTAATACTCCTTGTCGCCGTCGCGCAGCTCGACGGCCTCGTGCTCTCCGGTGGAGGCTCCGCTGGGAACTGCGGCGCGGCCGCGGGCTCCGCCGTCGAGGACGACGTCGGCTTCGACGGTGGGGTTACCGCGGGAGTCGAGGATTTCGCGCGCGTGAATCGAGACGATCTCAGTCATGTTGCTCCTGTCGTTGGGTGATTCGGAGGTCTGGGGGACGATACGATGGGCGAGGCGCTCGTTGAGCTTCGGTCGGCGGTCGACGGCTACCGCCTTACCGCCAGCTAAACCGATTGTTTCTACGATAGTTGCGCCTGTGAACTTCACCTGTTGGATTTTAGCAAGGGTTTTGAACCCTCGCGCCAACCAGGTGTAAATACGCAGGGTGTTCCCTCGAGTTCTCGAGGATGTAGTAGCAGGCTCGATTCCCTTGAAACGATTTTGACGGTGAGCCTTTTGGGAAGCTCCTAAACTCGATACAGGACAAGCTGCGCAAGAACTCTGCGCCTGTCCGGGAGGATGTTGGCCCATGAAGATTCGGATGATTCCCGCAGCGGCGTTTGTCTTTGCTTCACTTCCACTGGCTGCGCAGAGTGCGCGGACCGGTGTCTCAAACCCAGAGCCGGTGACGATCGACGCGGACAATCAGGAATCGGCGACTCAGGCGAAGCCGGAGGCAGAGACTGCGCGGCGCCCCCTGACTGCAGCAAAGCCCTCGGCGGCAAAGACAGATGCGCCGACGAGTGAGGCTTACGGATCCTACGTTCCGTACAACGGTCCGGCGGGTGCCAGGACGGAGCCCGCAGCCCCGGCGAAGGATGATGTCGATGCGCAGATTGTGACGCGCGTGCCGGAGCGCGAAGGAGAGATCAATGAGGGAACCCTTCTAAGGGTACGGATGCGTGAAGATCTCTCGACGGCGACGAGTGCGCCGGGAACGAAGTTCACCGCCGAAGTGATGGAGTCGATCATGAACCATGGTCGCGTGATTGTTCCCATCGGTTCTGTCCTCGAAGGACAGGTGACGGCGGTTCACGCCGGACGCCGCATCTCGGGCGCAGCCTCGCTGCACCTTGAGCCTGAGCGGATCACGCTGCCTGATGGAACGATCTATGTCGTCCATGCACAGTTGATCGATACCACACTGAGTAACTTCAACGTCGACCGCGAAGGAACGTTGAAACGCCGCGACCGGGCAAAGGAGACCCTCGGGGTGACCGCCCTTGCCACTGGAAGCGGAGCTGTGGCCGGCGCCATGATCGGCGGCGGAGTAGGAGCGGTGGTCGGAGCAGGAGTGGGAGCGGGCGTGAGCACGGTGATGTGGCTCAAACAGGAGCGCCAGGCAACTCTCGATAAGGACTCCCGGCTGGTCTTCAGCCTAACAACCCCGATGATTCTGAAGCCTCTGAATGCGAATCAGGGGATGGCAATGAACAGAGCAGATACTGTTGGGGTGAAGGGATCTGAATAAAGGTTTACCCCTTTGTCTTGGTGAGAGCGAGCTATGGCTCGCTCCTTTTTTGGCACCGTCGAATCAGTTGCGCACCTGCGCGAGCAGCCGTTTCCAATTCTTTTGGTTACGACGATAGCTTTTCTTAAGGTCTTCCAGAATGCGTTCGAAATCGCTGTGGCCGGAGAGCCGCTTCCAGGAGGGGTTCTTCGAGAACCAGGGGTAATTCTCGTTACCCAGATAGATGGCGCGACGCAGCCAGTGGAGAGCTTCGCTCTCGTCGCCATCGACGGCGAAGTAGGTGGCGAGCCGGTAAGCCATCTCACTGTCGGCTTCGGCCGCGGCCAGGGTCTCGTCGATGATGAAGGTTGCGGCCTTCTCGCGGTCACCGAGCTGTACATAACAGAGCGCAATGGTCGGAAAGACGATGCGCAGGGATTTTTCGTCGTGGATGACGCTCTCGAGGATTTCGATGGCTGCCGACAGGTCACCGGTACGCATCTTCTGGTAGCCGAGCGAGATGCGCAGCAGCGGCTGACGCGGCTCAAGCGTAAGGCCCTTTTCGATCTCGTCGGTGGCCAGTTCCAACTGGTTCTGGTACTGATAGACGCGGGCGCGGTGGTTATAGATCATCGCTGCGTTGGATGGGTTCATGCGCAGCGAGGTATTGAACTGCTCGAGCGCCTCCTCGTACATGCCGTCGAGCCGAAGCGTGATACCAGCGACCATGCGAACGTTCCAGTCGTTGCCCGCGGTATGCAGAAGATGCTCGATGCCGTGGCGGGCGGATTCCTTTTCACCGCGGGAGAGCAGCATGTAGACGCGGTACAGATTGGCTTCAACCGAGCCAGGATCGAGCTGCAAGGCGCGGTCGAAGGCGCGGCGGGCCTCGAGCAGGTGCATCTGGCCGCCAAGGCCATGGCGCGTGTACTGCAGATGGGTGATGCCGAGACCGGACCAGGCTGGGGCGTAGTTTTCGTTGTTCTTGGTGACGGAGTCGAAGAGTTCGCGCGCTCGATCGAGATCGTCTCGGCTTCCGGTGCGGGTCATGAACGAAGAGAGCAGAGCGCGAGCCTGAAGGTACTCCTCGGAGAGGTCTTCGGAGAGCGAGGGCGCACGGTGATTCTCCTGCGGGCCATAGAGGCCGCCTACACCTTGCAGAGTGCTGAAGACCTCATTGCAGATCTCGGTCTGAACGCTGACCAGATCGAAGGAGGCGACATTGATCGAGCCTCCTGCGCGGACGCTCTGGCGAGGAACGTCGAGCAGCTGCCAGTTGAGATCGAAGCCTTTCTCGGAACGAAGAAAATTTCCCGCCAGGACAAAGTCGACGAGCAGTTTCTTGCCGATGCTGAGTGGGTCGAGCTGTTGGGTCGGGATCGAGGCGAGGGAGCTGGAAGGCCGGACAACGAGCGCTGTCATCCGGGCCAGACGGGCGGCGATGGCATCTGCAAGTGCGTAGCCATACATGGGCGCGACATCGGCTGGACCATAGTTGATGAACGGGAGCACGACGATACTGTCGGTCTCCTTGTTGCTCGAGGACGAACCGGACTCGCGAAAGCGCTCGGCCAACATGGACAGGATGCCGGTGGTGCGCTTCTCTTCTTCGGGTGCATCCAGAGCTCGCCTGCCTTGCGAGTGTAGAGAGAGCGATTCTCCACCGGACATCAGGACGGTGTCGAGCTGCATGGAACGCATTACCGTCTTGAGCGACTCGCGGATGTCCGCGGCGGAGGCGAACCGCGCGGCGGGCTGTTTCTCCAGGCAGCGCAGGATGACACTTTCAAGCTCGATGGGAAGGGCGGGATTGATCTCGCGTAAGGGCGGAGGGTCGGCGAACTGGGTCGCGCGGATGGTCTGGAACTCGGGAGCTTCGGGCCGGTGAAAGGGATGCCGACCCGTAGCGAGTTCGTAGAGGATAAGCCCCAGAGCGAAGAGATCGGACTGGACCGAGGACTGGCCGGTGACGAACTGCTCCGGTGCCATGTAAGCAATGGTCCCTCCACGTGCGGTGTAGGTGGCGCCAAGCGGAGGAAGCGACGGTGTGTCGGACGGTCCGGAGGGATCGAAGTCGGTCTTGTCGAGAGAGAGGCGGCGGGCGAGGCCGAAGTCCAGAATCTTGATGAGACCGCCGTCGGTGAGCATGACGTTGGCCGGTTTCAGATCGCGATGGAAGATGCCCAGCGAATGCGCGGCTCCGAGTCCATCTGCGATCTGGATTCCTGCGGAGAGGACAAGCTGAAGACTGGAGGCTCCCTCGGCGATGATCTTGTCAAGCGATTTGCCCGGGATGTACTGCATTACGATGTACGCCTCTTCAGCCTCGCCGGACTCCGCGGGAGCTTCACCGACATCGTAGATAGCGCAGACGTTGGGGTGGTCGATGGCGGAGGCGAGACGGGCCTCGCGAAGCTGGGTGGCGCGCATCTGCTCGATGGTGAGATTGCCGCGTTTCAGCAGCTTGATGACAACCGGCCGCTGCAGGAGGGTGTCATTGGCGAGAAACACGACTCCGCTGCCACCCGTGCCGATCTTGCGGATGAGCTCATACTGCCGGATGATGCGCCGCTTCATGCTTCCATTATCGCAAGACCATGCGTGGGAATGATGGCGGAACCATTATTCGGCGATGTTCTCTCCCAAAGTGAGACGAAAGAGGCCTCAGCGGCTAAGCGAGTAGGTCAGGCGGAAGAGCTGATTGTCGACGCCGGGATTATTGGTCCCGGTGTAGTCATTGGAGAGATGGTGGAGGCGGTACTCGATCGACCATGAGTGACGAGGGCTGCGACGGAGTTCGAGCCCTGCTCCGAACTCAAAGGTGAAGTTGAAACGGGAGGAGTCGTTGACCGGCACATCACGAGTAGCGACGAGAAAGCCCGCGTTGCCGATGACAAAGGGCTGCAGTTGGCGACGAGGCCTGAAGTTAAAACGCTGGCCAAGCGGGCTGATCCCTCCTGCGTAGGTCCAACGCGTGCTGCAGACGCGGCTATAGGTGAGCGCCGGTGGGCCCTCAGGAGGAATTGTGAAGCTCGCTGGTTTGCAAGTAGAAACCGTGGGAGCAGACTGATGGAAGCTGCCGATGCCGGCAATAGCGAGGGATTCGGTGGCCACGGGATCCTGGAGGAAGACGAGCGGAAGGATCTCGGGCGCATAGTACCAGTCAAAATGACGCGTGTGCAGAAGACGAAGCGCATAACCGAAGCCAAGCGCGGCAAAGCGACGGTCTTCAGAGGCTCCGAGGACAATACGGCTGGAGGTGTTGGAGTACTCGGCAAACGTCGAGAAGGACTGACGGAAGGAGTGCTGCGGTTCCTGCGCCTGAGTAAGTCGAGGGAGAGATATCAAAAGAGATGCAAGCAGACATCGTAGGTTCATTCGTTTCTACTTTGGTGAAGATCGGGAACGGCGGAAAAAGTTCAAAATCAATGACCAGAGGTTCCCTTGCGCTCCCAGGGACGCGGGTTCACAGGGTCATCCTGCCACTTCTGGCGCCGTCCCACGGCATACATCCCCAGCCCGAAGAGGAACATTATGAGACCCCAGCCAAGGTTGAGGTTCACACCGAGCGAGCGGCTGTAGATCTCCGATCCCCGTGTGACAAACCCATAGACGGTCATGATGCCACCGATGATCAGGAAGATGAGGCCGAGCGGAAGACGAATATCGAGTCCCATGTTTAGTGCTCCTACGATAAGGGTATAGAGCGAAGCCGAGAAGAGCCTCTTTGGGCTCCTCACACGGAATCAGGCAAAAACCAGATTGAGGATGACCAGCATACCGAGTACCGCGAATGCCAGAGTAGAGGACTTCTGATACCACTCCAGGTGATTCTCGACGGGTTTGGGAGTGAGCGAATAGACCAACCCCACCAACTCGTGATCTGGCCTCGGCCTGGTGACGAGGCTGACCGCGATCGTCACAATTAAATTGACCGAAAAGGCGAAGATGGCGGTCCAGAAGTTCTGCGCCATATCGCTGGGGTAGTGATGCACCACGGCGATCCAGCCGCCATGGATGCCGGGAGCGGTATCGGCGGGAATGGTGAGACCATGATGCAGCAGAGCGGCGAAAGTCCCTGAAAGCAGGCCGGTGAAGGCTCCGTGTCCTGTGGTGCGCTTCCAGAACATGCCGAGGAGGAAGGTGGCGAACAACGGGGCGTTGACAAAGGAGAAGACCAGCTGGAGCGCGTCCATGATGTTGTTGAAGCTGGTCGCTGCATAAGCCGCGGCGATGGAGAGAAGGATTCCCCCTATGGTGGCCATGCGACCCATCCATAGATAATGCGCGTCAGTGGCGCGCTTGTTGATGTAGGCCTGATAGATGTCGTAGGTCCATACAGTATTGAAGGCGGTCACATTGCCGGCCATTCCAGACATGAAGCTGGCGAGCAGCGCCGTCAGTCCGAGGCCGAGGATTCCCGTCGGGAAGAAATGCAACAACATGACAGGGATGGCGAGATCGTAGTTATAGACGGGCTTCCCGTGGCTGTCGAGGACGGGCTTACCGCTGAGCGGATCGGTCTTCTGCGGGACGATGCCGTGGGGTGGAGCTCCAGGAACGGAGGCAGCGGACGGGCTCCCCAAAATGGCGGCAGGCGAACCTGGCGCCTCGTGCGGGGTGATGCTGACGGCGATCAGTCCCGGCAGGATAACCAGGAACGGAAAGAACATCTTCGGGATCGCCGCGATCAAGGGGACCTTCCGGGCGGAAGTCTCGGAGTCGGCGGCCATTGCGCGCTGGATGACGAGGAAGTCGGTGCACCAGTATCCAAAAGAGAGGACGAAGCCGAGGCCCATGGAGAGGCCGATCCACTCGACCCCGAGGGTGTTGGTGTTGGCGTGTGCCATTCCTCGCCAGGAATGCGTCATCGAGGCGGGCAGAGTATGGCGGATTCCCTGCCATCCACCAGCGTTACGCATCCCGATCCACACCAGAGGCGCAAAACCGGCAACGATGAGGAAGAACTGCAGCACCTCGTTGTAGATAGCGCTGGTGAGACCTCCGAGAAAGATGTAGGCCAACACGATAATCGCAGAGAGGAAGACCGACACGTGGAAGATGTACTGGTCCGGGATGATGCCGCGGAAGAGCCCAAGGGTCTGGATCAGCAGCGCCATCGCATACATCGAGATGCCGGAGGAGAGCACGGTCATGATGGCGAAGGAGAAGGCGTTGACAGCGCGGGTCTTCTCATCAAAGCGAAGGCGTAGGAACTCGGGCACCGACCGCGCCTTGGATCCATAGTAGAAGGGCATCATGAAGATGCCGACGAAGATCATCGCCGGGATTGCGCCGATCCAATAGAAATGACTGGTATTGATGCCGTATTTGGCTCCCGAGGCGGCCATGCCGATGACCTCCTGGGCGCCGAGGTTCGCCGAGATGAAGGCGAGACCACAGACCCAGGCGGGAATAGAGCGGCCGGCGAGAAAGAAGTCGTTGGAGGTGCGCATGTAGCGCTTGAGAGCGAACCCTATCCCCAGAACGAAGACGAAATAGACCAGCATGATCAGCCAGTCGATGATGGAGAGAGTCACAATTTCCCTTTAGATTTCGCAGGCTTTGTTGCTTGGGCAACTGTAAATCGTTTATCTGCCTTCGTCTAGCATCGGAACCTGACTTGACGGAGCGAAACGTCACAGGACAAGTCCGTTCGCCTCAGGACATTCAGGATCAGATGCGGCAGGACCATTTTCGGAACGAGAGGCTGGCAGGTCCGATTTCCTGTACTGTTCGGGTAACCTTGGCTTGACTGATGGCATCGGAATATGATGAACCGTCACGAATTCAATGATTGTAAGGTAGCTGGTTGACCTTCTTTGTTCCAAACGCGTCCGGGCCATCGCTTCACCGAAGCGGGGTAATAGGATTGCGAAAAAGAGAGAGTTTATTTTTGCGGATCATTTTCTCCGTCTTCAATTCATTTCAAGAGGGAGAGTGATCCGAATGCATGTTTGCTTGGTTTCTCCCTGGAGTTGTAGATGCACATAAAAACTATTCTTCTAGTAGACGACAATGCGGTTCAGGCTACTGTCCGTCAGGCCATTCTGAAGCGTAATGGGTACTCTGTTATCGCCGCTTTGAATCCCGCTCGCGCACTGGAGCAGCTACGCAGCGGCGGTTTCCTCAATGAAATCCATCTCATCATCACCGATCACATCATGCCAGGCATGAGCGGGAGCGTTTTCGTGCGTGAGATTCGGAACCTGCAACCAGAGATTCCGGTCCTGGTGATTAGCGGGCTGGAAGAGGCTTCCTCTGAATATGAGGGTCTCAACGTTGAGTTTCGGGTTAAACCGCTGCATCCGCAGTACATGCTGGAGTCTATCGAGAGCATGATCGGGTTACCGGATGAGACTGCGGCTCCACTCAGCCCCCTCATTGCGCCTGTTACGGCCTAATCCTGCGCGATAAACGTCACTCTCTCTTCCCTTTCGTTGCTTGATCCCCTTGGTGCTTGAGAGAATGGGGGAGAGGAATTCATGCGAACCCATCCTATGCCGGAGTTCGGGAGTTTTGCACTGCTCCTGGGCTTGGCCCTGAGTGCATATACGCTGGTTATGGGGGCCATCGCTCTGTGGCGGTCCCGGTCCGAGGCAGGCATCACCTCCGGTGGCAGCGGAGCTGGACGGTTGGGCGAGACTGCCCGACGAGCGGGGATGGCGAGCTTCGTCGCGTTGACCTCGGCAGCCTTCGCTTTAGTCTGGGCCGCTTTCACCAACGACTACTCCGTCAGTTACATCCTGCACCATACCAATCGAAGCCTGAACGATGCCTATAAGTTCGCGGCGCTTTGGAGCGGCCAGGAGGGATCCCTCCTGCTCTGGGCGTGGCTGCTTAGTGGATACGGCTTCGTGCTCCGCCTGCGACACAAGGTGGATGTGCGGCTCTCGGCCTTCGCATCGACGATTCTGGCCGGAGTGCAGGTCTTCTTTCTCCTGCTGTTGAACTTCGCCGCACCGCCGTTCGCGATTCAACCGGGACCGGTCGCGCGGGATGGCTTTGGCCTGAATCCGCTGCTGCAGTATCCGGAGATGATCATCCATCCTCCGATGCTGTATCTCGGTTATGTCGGCTTCTCGGTGCCGTTCGCCTTCGCTCTGGGGGCTCTGATGATGCGGTACCCCGGCGAAAAATGGATTCACATTACCCGCCGCTGGACCATGGTGACCTGGCTCTTCCTGACCTGCGGAATCTTCCTTGGAGCGCACTGGGCCTACAGCGTCCTCGGATGGGGCGGATACTGGGGATGGGATCCTGTCGAGAATGCAAGCCTGATGCCCTGGCTGACTGGAACTGCCTTCCTGCACTCGGTAATGATGCAGGAAAAGCGCGGGATGATGAAGACCTGGAACGTCTGGCTGATCTTTTCCACGTTCCTGCTGACCATCCTCGGAACCCTGCTTACGCGCTCGGGAATTGTGCAGAGCGTGCACGCCTTCGCCCAGTCTTCCATCGGCAACTGGTTCTATGGCTTCATCCTTATCGTTTTCGCCGTGTGCCTGTTCACCTTCTTCAAGCAGAAAGACCATCTGAAGAGCGAGAACCGGCTGGAGTCGCTGGTGAGCCGCGAGTCGAGCTTCCTGTTCAATAACCTGATCCTGCTGACCGCCTGCTTCACCGTGCTGTGGGGGACGCTCTTCCCTGTCCTCAGCGAATATGTGCAGGGATCGAAGGTCACGGTCGGCGCGCCTTTCTATAACCGCGTCAATCTTCCGATCGGGCTCTTTCTGCTGTTTCTCACCGGCATCGGGCCCCTGCTGGCATGGCGCTCAACCTCGCTGCGATCCATTCGCAGGAACTTCGTGCTGCCTTCCATCGCAATGGCCGTAGCTTTTGTCGTCGTGATTGCTTGCGGCGTGCGGCCATGGAGTGCGGGCGACGACATGCGGTCAGAGCTGTTTTCGCTGATCACCTTCACCCTGGCCGCGGGCGTAATCACGGCCATCGGTGCCGAGTTTATGCGCGGAGCGGGTGTAGTCCGGACCCAGACAGGAAGAAACCTCTTCGCCTCGACCATTCTGCTGGTGCGGCGCAATACGCGGCGATACGGTGGATATATCGTTCACTTCGGCATCGTAGTGATGTTCATCGGGATTGCAGGCGGAGCCTTCAATCAGGCCAGCGAGCAGGAGATGGGCTTCGGCGACAGCATGACGATGGGCCCCTACCGCCTGATCTGCCAGAGCTACACGCAGGATTCGAACCCGAACTACGATACCGAATACGCTTTGCTCGACGTCTTCAAGGGATCGAAGAAGATCACGCAGCTTGCGCCTGAGCACCGTTTCTACAACGCGAGCCAGACCTCTTCGACGATGGTCGCGCTACACTCGACGCTGGCCGAAGACCTGTACGTCATCTATGAGGGCAAGAACCCCGATACGAACAAGCCGATCATCAAAGTCTTCATCAACCCGTTGATGAACTGGATCTGGATCGGAGTCCTGATCGTAGTGCTGGGAACCTTCCTGGCTCTGGTACCTAGCCTGACGCGCGTCCCGGCGCGCGCTGCAGTTGCGGTTCCCTCCCCCGTACGTGAGATTGAGGTCAACCATGCTTAGTCACATGACGCCCCGTCGATGGTGGCAGAGCGCGGCGGCGTGCCTGCTCGCGATCGTGATGCTGGGCGCGGCGGATGCAAACTCGCGATTCGGCAGACTGGGACACGAGATGATGTGCGTGTGCAGCTGCGGGCAGATCCTTCTGGAGTGCAACCACGTGGGCTGCCCGGACTCCGATCGCATGATCGGCGAGCTTCGCCAGCAGGTGGCCTCGGGCGGGGGAGACGCGGCGGTCCTCAACTGGTTCTCCGCCAAATATGGCCCGACGGTGCTGGCAGCGCCGATTCGTGGAGGCTTCGACAACGCAGCATGGATTGCTCCCGTAGCGTTCTTTCTGCTGGCGACCGTCGGAACCGGAGTGCTGATTACGATGTGGCGAAAACGTAGCGCAAATCGTCCGGCAACTGCTGGAATTCCGAGTGGAATGACGGCTGGTGAGGATTCCCTGCGCGAGCGCATTCGGCGGGAGACGGAGTACTGATGGGAGCGATCGCTGGACTTGTCCTTACCCTTGCGTTGTTCGCCTTTGTCTTCTGGCCGGAGCGAAACCCGTTCTTCCAGGCGGACAAGACGCGCATCGACTACATGCGTGAACGCAAGGACGTCGTCTACGAAAATCTGCGTGATCTGAACTTCGAGTATCTCGCAGGCAAGTATTCTGAGCAGGACTACGCGGAGCAGAGAGCCGCTCTGGAAGACGAGGCTGCACAGGTAATCGCGGAGATGGACTTGCTCGAGGAGCGAGGCATGAAAGCGCGTGGCAGCCGGGCATAACTTCTGCTCGCGCAGCCGTTTTGTTTGACTGCGCAGCCGTTTTGTTTGACTGCGCAGCCGTTTTGTTTGACTGCGCAGCCGTTTTCTTTGACGTAGACTTGAAGTGTGATCTGCTTATCTTCCAGTCTTCGACGCCTGACGGCGGTTATCGCCGTGGGTACCGCCTTCTCCGGTTTCGCTCTCGCTGAGTCCATCTCAGGCACCGTCACCAACAAGACCCACAACAAACCCTCCGCGGGCGATGAGGTCGTGCTGATCCGGCTCGCCCAGGGGATGCAGGAGTCCACTCGCACGAAGACGGATGCGAAGGGAGACTTCACGCTCGATGTTCCGGATGCGGGCATGCATCTGGTTCGCGTGACGCACGATAAGGCGAACTACTTCCGTCCCCTGCCTCCAGGAACCCAGTCCGTTGAGGTCGAGGTCTACGATGCTGCCGCGAAGGTTCCCGGGATCAGCAGCGAGGCCGATGTCCTGCGTATCCAGACAGACGAGAGCGGCAAGTCGCTGCGCGTGGTGGAGAATTTTTTCGTCAAGAACGACTCCAATCCACCCAAGACGCAGTTCAGCGATCGGCCCTTCGAGTTTTATCTTCCTTCGGGCGCCGTCGTAGAAGGCTCGGCAGCACTAGGACCGGGAGGAATGCCGGTGCAGGCGTCGCCGATGCCTCTGAGTGATCCTGGTCACTATACTTTTCTTTTTCCGATCCGCCCTGGTGAGACGCGCTTTCAGATCACCTATCACCTTCCCTACAGCGGAAGCTTTAAACTGGCCCCCCGGCCAACGATGGCGACCGACACCGTCGCCATCATCATGCCCAAGAACATGAGCTTCAAGGCCAGTCAGACGGCAGCTTATACACCGGTCACTGAAGAGACCACGGCGCAGACCTATGTAGCGCGTAACGTCTCGCCCTCGCAGCCGCTTGAATTTACGGTCTCGGGTGCGGGGCAGCTTCCGCGCGAGGCTCCCGCAGCGACTACAGGAGAAGGTGGGCAGCCAGCTGCCCCAGACGCAGCGCAGCAGCCAGCGGGCTCCGCAGCGACGGATACCCGGCCCGGCGGCGGCCTCGGGAATCCGATCGATCCCGAGGGGACCAATGATCCCTGGGCCAAGTACAAATGGTGGATCCTCGGCGGCCTTGGACTGGCGATGGCCGCTGGTGCAGGCTTCATGCTGAAGAACAATCCGCAGGGTTCCGGCGTAGCGGAAGTGCAGACCCCGGCAACCAGCCCTGTGGGGCGAACCGGATTGCTGACGACCCTTAAGGAAGAGTTGTTTGCGGTCGAGACCGATCGTCTCGAAGGCAGGCTGGGCGAGGCGGAGTATGCTGAACAAAAGGCGGCGCTCGAGGTGGTCTTGAAACGGGCGCTCTCACGCAGAGAATCGGGCCCCGTCGCATCTAAACCAACAGAGGCAGATCCTCTGCGAGGCTGAGATGAACACCTTCAAGTCGACGCTCCTTCTGGTAATCCTGACTCTGTTTTTGCTCTTCGTCGGAGACCACTTCGGCGGACGGAATGGGATGATACTGGCCTTCGTGCTCTCCGTCGCGTTCAACTTCGGCACCTACTTCTTCTCTGACAAGCTGGCGTTGTCGATGTATCGTGCGCAGCCAGTGACAAAGGAGCAGCTGCCTCGTGTCTACGACGTTGTCGAACGTCTCTCGGCAAAGCAAAACCTGCCTATCCCGAAGATCTACGTGATTCCGAGTGAGAGCCCGAATGCCTTTGCCACCGGCAGGAACCCGAAGCATGCCTCGGTCGCGGTCACGCACGGGATTCTGAATCTCCTGGATGATGAGGAGCTCGAAGGCGTCCTGGCGCATGAGCTGGGACACGTGAGGAACCGTGACATCCTCACCAGTTCGATCGCTGCAACACTCGCCGGCGCCATTACGATGGTGGCCCGCATGGGTTACTGGGCCTCGCTCTTCGGTGGTTACGGCGGCCGTGACGACCGCAGTCGCGGGGGCGGAGGCTTTACCGGCCTGATCATGCTCATCCTCGCCCCCATCGCGGCGACGCTGATCCAGCTCGCAATCTCGCGTTCACGAGAGTACGAGGCCGATGCAACCGGCGCGAAAGAGACCGGCAATCCCTATGCTCTGGCGCGTGCCCTGCAGAAGCTCGATAATTACTCGCGCCGCATTCCGATGGAGGCTTCTCCCACGACGGCGCATCTCTTCATTGTGGCTCCGCTCTTAGGCAGCGGAGGATTCGCCAACCTCTTCTCCACTCATCCGCCCATCAAGGAGCGGATAAGACGCCTGATTGGGAGGGACCTGGTCTAGTGGTCGAGAAAGTACTTCGGGCTCTTCGTTTGCTGGCGATGACGGCATGGGTCGGCGGACTCGCCTTCTTCGCTTTCGTGGTCGCTCCCACCGCGTTTCGTCGTCTTTCCAGCGCACATGAGGCAGGGCTGGTCGTCGGTGGAACGCTCGAAATCCTGCACTGGATCGGCCTGATCGGCGGCCTCCTCTTCTGCGTGTCTACCGCAATCCTGTGGTTTCGCGCCGAGGTTCCCGCCCGCGTAGGCTTTGCCCTGGAGACGGTGCTGGCTGGCATCATGCTACTCGTCACGGCGTATTCGCAGTTCCGGATTCTTCCGGCGATGGAGCAGGACCGTGTGGCCGCGGGAGGAGCGATCGAGACCGCGGATCTTTCCTCTCCGGCAAGGGTCGATTTCGAACGTCTGCATGCCCTCTCTGAGAGGCTGGAAGGGCTGGTTTTCTTCTGTGGGGTCGGCGTCATCCTGGTGCTGGCGCGCGAGTCCCAGTGGCCGGAGACGGGTAAAATCAAACCCATATGACAGGATTCATCGCGATGCGGGCCACAGCGCCCCGACGCTATCCCATGAGACAGAGCGAAGCGATCCAATTCGCCCGGAAGGGATAGAAGATGTCATCGCTCTGGTTGAGTCTGACGCTGGGGGCAGCGGCCGGGCTGGCGGATTATCTAGGCGGCCTATTGTTGGTGCGGCGTTCTCCGTCGGCACGCGCCCTGCGTTACTTCGTGGCATTGGGAGCGGGATTTATGCTCGCCGCCGCTGTGCTCGAGATGGTTCCAGAGGGCCTGACGCTGAACCCGCATTGGGCCCCGGTGCTGATGCTGGCCGGCTACTGCGGAGTTCATCTCCTGGAACACACGCTGGTCCCCCACTTTCATTTCGGGGAGGAGACGCATCACGACGAGTTCCTCTCGGCAAAGACAGGCTATTCGGTGCTGCTGGGACTGGCTGCCCATACCTTCTTCGACGGCATCGCCATCGGGTCGGGATTTGTGCTCTCGAACTGGCTGGGATGGATCATCTTCATCGCGGTCTTCCTGCACAAGTTGCCGGAGGGCTTCACGGTCGCCAGTGTGATGCTCGCGAGCGGCCGAGGAAGACGCGTGGCATTGAACTCCGCGATGATGCTGGGCGCGATGACTCTGGCTGGCGTGCTCGTAATCAATATGAAACCGTCATGGGTTCGCGGAGGACTTCCGCTCTCAGCAGGAGTCACCATCTACGTAGCGGCAACCGACCTCGTCCCCGAGGTCAACCGCGAGCCCGGTATCCGCATGGCGCTGGTCTTTTTTGCGGGAGTCGTTGTATTCTTTCTCTTGAAGCTGTTGGCTCCTGCATAGACCTGGCCCCCGTTTATTTTGCGGCTTGAAGCACGAGAGTCACGACGGCCGTGTGCTGGATTAAAGTACCCCCTTGACCGGCAACGGTGCCGGTCACAGTAATGTCGTACGATTTTGTGGGTGCCCCGCCGTTCCCGCCGACTCCCCTGTTGATGCGGTCTCCGCAACCGGTGACGAGGAGCAATGGACTACAGATCAGAATGGCGACAAACAGTTTCGGAACGAGGCGTCCCCGTCGCCCACGTAAGGCGAACAGGGGCAGTAGAAACGCAAAAACTCCCGGCATCCTGATCCGATCAAGCAGAGAAGTTTGCGGCGTTGCGATTGTCATGGTGAAGGAAGCAGAGGACGATCCCGGCGTGATACTGCCTGGATTGAACGATGCGGTCGCGAGATCGGGAAGCCCAGTGGCCGCGAGAGTCACCGGACTCGACAGATTGCCCTGCACCTGTACCGCGAAGGTGAAATCAGCGGATGCCCCTGAGACGATCGTCCGGCTAGCTGCTCCTGTAGGCGCGATCGTGAAGTCCACAGCTCCTGCAGGAGGTGTGTTAACCGTAAAAAGCGCCGTGGGCGATGTGCTGGGTTGGAAGTTCGAATCGCCGGAGTAGGCCGCATAAAGGCTGTGAGGCCCCATGCCGAGTGCGGAGGTCGAAAATACCAGGTCCCCGGCGATGGAAGCATTAGCCGCCGTCAACAGGGTTCCACCATCCGAGACAAGAATGGTGCCGATAGGAGTTCCCTTCGTCGCGCTGGCCACGTGAGCCGTGAGCAGGACAGGAAGGCCGGCGTCGACGCTTGTGGCTGACACGAGCCCTGCTGTAGACACCGTCAGTATCGTTGCCGTGACAGCTTTTGTAATGACCAGAGGAAACGCCGCACTCTGGGCCGCAGCATGCGAAGAATCTCCAGCGTACGAAGCTGTAATCGTATGCTGACCTGCGGGAAGCTGCGACGTATCTAAAAGGGCAAGACCAGAGGTGAGTGGAACGGTCGCTACTACGCTTGTGGATCCTGCAAAGTTATCGACGAAGGTTATTGGGCCGGTGGCATCCACTCCGGAGACCAGAGTGGCACTGATGCTACCGGAACCATAGGAGATCGAAGCAGGCCCCATGATCGACAATCCGGGAGGTACGACCGCGCCCAAGCCGGCGATCGTCTGAAGCGAGCCTTGGGAGATCTGGCGCACTCGTGCGTTGCCTGTATCTACAACCGTGATCCTCCCATTCGGCGAGATCGATGCGGCGCGAGGGCTGTCCAGGGGTGTCGAGGTTGGCGTCGCTCCATCTTCCGTGAAGCCTTGCGTCCCGTCTCCTGCGATCGTGGTGATAGCACCTGTCTTCGCATCGATGAGCCGCACGCGGTGATTCGCCGAGTCAGCTAGATAGACGTTTCCGAGGGGGTCCACGGAGAGGCCCTGCGGAAGCGCAAGTCGGGCTGAGACTGCAGCCCCGGAGTCGCCAGCGTACCCGAAGGCTCCGCTGCCAGCGACCGTCGTAATGGCTCCCGCTGTATCGATACGGCGCACGCGATGGTTGTGAGTATCGGCAAGATAAAGATTTCCGGCTGTGTCGATAGCCAAGCCCTGCGGAGAATCAAGTAGCGCCGATAGGGCCTGCGCACCGTCGCCTCCATAACCCTGGACTCCCACACCGGCGACCGTAGTGACGATACCGCTCGACAGGTCCACCCTGCGAATCTGGTGACTTCCCGCATCGGCTACATAAAGACGGCCTTTGCTGTCCAGCGCAATCGAGATCGGCCGGCTGAGCAAAGAATTCACCGTACCCCCGGCGACAGTGCTGATCACGCCACGCGCGAGATCGACCTTGCGGACGCAGTGATTATGCGTGTCGGCTATATAGAGGTTCGATGAGTCAACGGCGACTCCCTGCGGGGAGTCGAGAAGTGCGGAGGTAGCCGGTCCACCATCTCCGTCATACCCCTGCGCCCCCGTACCCGCGACGGTGGAGATGCGGCCCGCAGTGTCGACCTTGCGGACGACCTGGTTTCCGGTCTCTACGATATACAAATTCCCCTGTGAATCGAAGGCAATCGCGGAAGGCAGCAGTAGCGGAACATTGGTAGCAAGCGTCTGGGCTTCAAAGGCAGTCGGCAGCAGGAACAACCAGAGACACGTCAGGAGGCGTGCGGTCAGGGACGGATGCGATTGAAGACGTGAAAGACCCATGGACTGTCATCGCTCATCATGACACGATGAGGCGAAGGCCCATATCCCCTTTCGGGGTTATATCAGCGGCGCAGCGCTAACGAATTACTCCGCGACAGTGTGATTGCGAAGACTTCCCAGTTTTTCAATAGTGATCACCATCTCCTCGTTCGGCCTGAGCCAGCGTTGCGGCGTTCGTCCCAGGCCTACCCCTTCGGGAGTTCCCGTGCTGATCACATCGCCTGCCTCCAGCGGAGTTGTGCTTGAGATGTACTCGATCAACGCCGGAATCTTGAAGATCAGGTCGCGCGTATTGGCTGACTGCAGCGTCTCGCCATCGATCGTGAGCGAGATATCGAGCGCGTGAGGATCGGCAACCTCGTCGGCAGTCACGACAGCCGGTCCGAGCGGAGTGAAGGTGGGGAACGATTTACCGAGCGTCCACTGCGAGGTGGAGAGCTGGATATCTCGCGCGCTCACGTCATTGACGATGGTGTAGCCGAAGACGTACTGCTGCCAGTCGGAGGCCGCAATCTGATAGCCGGGCTTGCCGATGACGACACCCAGCTCCGCCTCGTAATCCGGTTGGCTGCTGATCTTCGGCAGAATGACCGGAGTGTCGGGACCGACGACCGAGCTCGTGAGCTTCATGAAGACCGTTGGGACCTTCTGCACTGCCATCTTCGATTCAGCAGCGTGGCTGGCATAGTTCAGCCCGACGCCGAAGATGCGCGGAGGCTGAATGGGAGCGTGCAGCGTGGCCTCGGAGAGGGCGAGACGCGGAGCCTTCTCAACCTTTGCGGTAACCTCCGAGATTGCGAGATCGCCCGCCTGAAGGATCGCAAGCACGCTCGAATAGGCAAGGCCGGTGAGATCCACGATCTCGTCCCCGATCAGCACCCCGGGCGTGGGGACGTCGCGGCTGAGGATGGCCGACTTGTTCTGGGTAGAGGTTTTTTTTCCTGAGAACGTAACGAACTTCATGCTTTCGAGCTCCACGCCTCACCCTCTGGGTAGGCGAAACGGTTGAGGGATTCCTCCCGGATCTCAATACTGTATCCCGGCTCCGCCGGTAGCTGGTAATGGCCATCGCGGATGTGAACGGGGGTGACGAAGTGCTCGTGAAGATGATCGACAAATTCGATGACGCGATTCTCCATCGTCGTCGAGACCGAAAGAAAGTCAAACATGGAGAGATGCTGTACGTATTCGCAGAGGCCAACACCCCCTGCGTGCGGACAGACAGGTACATCGAACTTCGCCGCCAGCAGAAGAATGGCCAGGTTCTCGTTGACGCCGCCGACGCGGCAGCTATCGAGCTGAACCACATCGAGCGCTTCGGCCTGGAGAAACTGCTTGAACATCACTCGGTTGTGACAGTGCTCTCCAGTCGCGATGCGGACCTGGGGGACCTCGCGCCGTATGCGCGCGTGACCGAGGACATCGTCAGGGTTCGTCGGCTCTTCCATCCACCAGGGCTTCAGCTCTGCGAGCTGGCGGGTGCGGTCGATAGCCTCAAGCACGCCCCACTTCTGATTGGCGTCCACCATCATTCTGTTCGTCCAGCCGATCTCTTCACGAACGATGCGGCCACGGCGAAGGTCTTCCGCAGAATCTCCCCCGACCTTGAGCTTGAAGTGTGTCCATCCGTCGGCGAGTGCCTCGTGGCAGAGCCGGCGGATCTTCTCTTCGGAGTATCCAAACCATCCTACGGAGGTGGTGTAGGCGGGATAACCGTTTTTCTCGAGCAAGGCCAGCCGCTCCGCCTTCCCACCCTGCGCTCTCTCGAGAATCTCTATTGCCTCATCCTGATTGAGAGCATCGTCGATATAGCGGAAGTCTACAGCGCTGAGCAGCTGATTGGGTTCGAGATCAGAGAGCAGCTTCCAAAGGGGCTTCTTCTCGACGCGCGCATAAAGATCCCAGACAGCGTTGACGAGAGCTCCCGTGGCGAGATGGATCACTCCCTTCTCCGGTCCCAGCCAGCGAAACTGCGAGTCGTCCGTCAATTGCCGGGAGAAGGCGCAGAAGTCTTCCGTAATGGAGCTGAGAGAGCGATTGACGACATAGCGCGAAAGATAGCGGGCCGCCTGGACCACCAGGTCGGTGCCGCGACCCAACGTAAAGGTCAGCCCAAAGCCCGCGATGCCGGCGTTCGTCTCAAGAATGCAGTAGGCGGCCGAGTAATCGGGATCTTTATTGACGGCATCGGAGCCGATATGTTCGCGCGAGGTGGGAAAGCGAAGATCGATGACGCGAACGCCAGTAATCAGAATCTCGTTCAAAATTTAGGCTGTCCCTTCTTTTGCAAATGGAGAGTTCGCTTCAACGTAATGCAATGGCTCCTCATGCAGCCGTCCATCCACCGTCGATGGGAAGAACAGCGCCGTTGATAAACTCGGCCTCTTTCGAGCAGAGGAAACGAACCAGAGACGCAATGTCCTCTGGCGTGCCAAGTCTTCCGATGGGCTGCCGGGCGATCAGTTCAGCGCGAACCTTCTCTTTTTCGTGGGCATGGTACTTCTCGAGGTAGCCCTCGACGAACGGAGTCTGGACCGTTCCCGGAGCAATGCAGTTGACTCGAAGCTCCTTGGGATAGTCGACCGCAATCTGCCGCGTGATTGCCTGGACGGCGCCTTTGCTGGCGCAATAAGCGAATCGCTGCTTTACTCCCACCGAACCTGCGACCGAGCCGATGTTTACGATTGATCCGCGCGAGACCAGCAGCAGTGAAAGCGCAGCCTTCGTAACCAGGAAGACGCTGCTGACATTCACCCTCATCACACGCTCGAAGTCCTCCTCCGAGGTGTGCGAGATATCTCCCACCAGGCCGATGCCGGCGTTGTTGACCAGAATATCGAGCTTCGAGATGTCTTGAAAGGCAAGCGCAATCGATGTCGAATCGGTCACATCCATCTTGACGGCGCGAGAACCTGGGAGCTCCGCGGCAAAGGACTCCGCAGCGGCCAGATTGATGTCGGCGATGATCACGCTGGCACCCGCGCGCGTCAGCTCTCGAGCCGTCGCGGCACCGATGCCGCTGGCGCCTCCGGTCACAAGCGCCACACAATTTTCCAGGTAAAAAGGTTCACTCATATACTGAAGTACCGTCCCTCTGAAAGAATATCTTGTTTTTGATTTCGGGGGTGAAAATCCTCCTGGGAAGAACCCTGCCTGCGTTGACAGAGAGCAAACTCTGAGACGTGTTTTTATATAGAAGTGGGCCTATGCAGTCCTCAAAGACCGCGGAATACGGAGGAAATATGCCACGCTATTGCCTGACCCTGGACCTGAAGAACGATGCCACGGCGATCGCTGAATACAAGCGCTATCACGAAAAAATATGGCCCGAGACCAGGGACAGTATCTATGGGGCCGGGATCGCAGACATGGAGATCTATCTTCTGGGCACGCGTCTCTTCATGATCATGGAAGTCGACGAGACCTTCTCGTTTGCAGCCAAGGCAGCCACGGACGCTGCGAATCCAAAGGTGCAGGAGTGGGAAGACCTCATGGGTCAGTTTCAACAGCCTCTTCGGCAGTCGCGTCCAGGCCAGCGCTGGGTTTGGATGGACCGGATCTTCAGCCTCAAAGAACAGTGAGGATGGAATAAAACCACCTCGGGCTAGGCAGACCGTTCCCTATCGCCGCGCGGACTGATATGGTGTTCTGCAAGACAGACGAATGGGCAGGCGCAAAAGGGGAGATCGCAGCTACCTCTGCGACCCATCCATCGAAAGAGATGCACCAGTAATCCCGCAGAACTGCAGTTCTTCATTGTGGACCGATCCATAGCCGCAGCAAAAACAAGTTAAAGTCCAGATCACCTATGACCCAGAATGCGCCGAGTTCCACGCCCCTCCCTGCTTCGGCCGGGATGAAGTCCAGCTACAACCGCTTCCTCCTGCTGGTTGCAGGGCTCGGAGGCCTACTTTATGGGGTCGACGTCGGAATCATCGGCGGCGCGCTTCCCTACCTTGAAGCAACCTCGCGGTTGAACGCCAGCCAGCTCTCCATCATCGTGGCTGCGGTGTTGTTGGGAAGCGTCATCTCCACGCTCTTCGCCGGACTGCTTGCGGACTGGATGGGACGCAAGCCCCTGATGATCGTCAGCGGGCTCACCTTCGTCCTCAGCATTCCCATGATTGCGCTCGCTCACGGCTACGGCCCTCTCTTCTTCGGCCGCCTGCTTCAGGGCGTCAGCGGAGGCCTGATCGGTGTAGTGGTTCCCCTCTATCTGGCCGAGTGTCTGCCAGCCTCTAATCGGGGCAAAGGAACTGCTGTCTTCCAGTGGTTGTTGACGCTCGGCATCGTCTCAGCGGCGCTCATCGGGATCTATTACAGCTACCGCGTCGAGGCGGTAACCAAAATGTCCGACGCTGCGACCATCTTCGCCTTCAAGGATCAGGCGTGGCGGCGAATCTTCTGGGTCTCTCTGCCGCCGGGACTTCTCTTTGTGCTCGGCAGTTTCTTCGTTGCCGAATCTCCGCGATGGCTCTGGCTCCGCGGCCGGCGCGAGAAAGCTCTGGCTTCTTTGCTGCGATCCCGCGAGCCGCAACAGGCAGAGATCGAGATGAAGACGATGGAGCAGGTGGCTACCGTGACCACT
>Ga0193742_1000283_pt1 | contig 36621 bp, 25 predicted proteins | sample L2c1metaG_FD_165511 | JGI IMG/M metagenome (GOLD analysis project Ga0193742, IMG submission 165511) | Soil microbial communities from a riparian zone of the East river system, Colorado, United States - L2c1 | ecosystem: Environmental > Terrestrial > Soil > Riparian zone | place: USA: East River... | reverse complement strand
CGCTGCCCGTTTCGTCATCTGGATCGCCGTCCTTGTCGCCCTGCTCCCTCTGCATCTCGTTCCTCTTGCGGCGAGCGGCTCCCCCTCATCGCTCCCAGCCCACATCAGCTCGTTCCATCTCGACGCCCGCTGGAGCATCCTGGTCCTCTGCGCCTGGGCAACTCTCTCGCTCCTGCGTGCTGCGCGGCTGCTCCGCAGCGCCCTCCATCTCCGGCGTATCGCCTCGGCCGCCACGCCCGTCGTCCCCCAGCCCGCCTGCAGCGCCCTGTTGAACAGCGCACCCCGCCCGGCGCAGCTCTGCATCTCCGAGGACGTCGACCGCCCCAGCGTCATCGGCTTTCACCGCCCCCGAATCCTTCTCCCCTTTACCCTGCTCCAGAGACTCTCCTCGCAGGAGCTCGAGCAGATTCTCCTGCACGAGCTCGAGCATCTCCGCCGCCGCGACGACTGGACCAACCTTATTCAGAAGATCAGCCTCATCCTCTTCCCGTTGAATCCCGTCCTCAACTGGATCGAACGCCGTCTCTGCATCGAGCGCGAGCTTGCCTGCGACGACCGCGGCCCGCAAAGCCTATGCCGCCTGCCTCACCAATCTCGCGGAACACTCCATGCTCCGCCGCAGCCTCTCTCTTGCGCTTGGAGCCTGGGAGAAGCAGTCCGAGCTCACCCGCCGCGTTCATCGCATCCTGCGCAGGCCCGAACAGCTCATGGGCCGCACCGCGGCCAACATTGCCACCGCAACCGTGATCGCCGGTCTTCTGGGAGGAGCCATCACTCTGGCCCACAGTCCCCAGCTCGTCAGCTTCTCCCCATATGCATCTTCCACTCTTCAAGCCGCAGCTTCTGATGTAACGCTCTCCCAGCCCGTCCGCCACACCCAGAGCTTCTCTCCCACTCTGGTCAAGGCCGTCATGCCGAATCCAACGCAAAATGCAGTGACACAGATGCAGAATGCAGTGACACAGGCCCCGCGGACGCACCATCAACCTGCGGCGATCAAAGCCGTTCGCAGGCAGTCCAGGCCAAGCCCGCAGAACTGGGTCGTCCTCACCAGCTGGCGGGTCGTTCCGGCTTCCCCTCGCGCGACGTTTACCGTCACCGAGGGCACAGGTTCTTCGTATGCAGCTGTTCCGGTCGGGAACGGCTGGCTCGTCATTCAACTCTAACCACTTCATCGCCCACAGGAGGGCATTGTTATGTCCGCATCAACTAATCAATTAGTAGCAAAGCGGTTCGCCATCCCCGCAACCATCGTCGGAGCCTTCGTTCTCGGATCCGCCATCTTCGTCGGCCATGGAGGCGTCCATGCCGCCGCTGCCTTCAGCGCCACTCCTCTTGACGATCACAGTGTCTCCGCTCTTACCTCGCTCGACCAGGCCATGGAGTCGGTCGCCTCCCGCGTCACCCCCGCCGTCGTCAACATCGCCGTGACCTCCAAGGGACAGCAGCAGGTCGCCGGCTCCGACGATCAGCCCCAGGGCCTCCCACCCGGATTCGCGCAGTTCTTCGGCGGTCAGGGCGGCATGCCGCAGCAGCCGCAGATCGAGCACGGCATCGGCAGCGGGGTCATCATCTCCCCCGACGGATACATCGTCACCAACGGCCACGTCGTCGACGGAGCCTCCGAGATCAAGGTCACGCTCAACGATCGCCGGGTTCTTAGCGGAAAGGTCATCGGTGTCGATAAACTCACCGACCTTGCCGTCGTCAAAGTGAATGCCGGTGAGCTGCCCAGCATCGCCTGGGGCGACTCCAGCAAGCTGCAGCCCGGCCAGACCGTCCTCGCCTTCGGAAGCCCCTTCGGCTACTTCCAGTTCTCCGTCACCCGCGGCATCGTCAGCGCCGTCGATCGTCCCAACCCCTACTCCGACGACGCCCGTAAACCCGGCGGCTTCATCCAGACCGACGCCGCCATCAACCCCGGTAACTCCGGCGGAGCTCTGGTCAACTCCCACGGCGAGCTCGTCGGAATCAACACCTTCATCATCTCCAACAGCGGATCCTTTGCCGGTGCCGGCTTCGCCATCCCCTCGCAGATCGTCCGCTCCACCGCCGAGCAGTTGATGAAGCACGGCCGCGTCGATCACGGTTACCTCGGCATCAGTCTTAATGACGTAACCCCCGCCAACGCTCACTTCTTCAACCTTCAGGAGGCCTCGGGAGCCATCATCTCGCAGGTCTCTCCGGACTCACCGGCCAGCAAGGGCGGTCTCCGCACCGGCGACGTCATCTCTCAGCTCAACGGTCAGAAGATCGCCAATGGAGGCGCTCTTCAGGTCGCCGTCAGCCAGCTCACCCCTGGGACCAGCATCACCCTCGGGGTCCTTCGCGAAGGCAAGCCCACCACCCTCAACCTCACCGTCGGCCAGTTCCAGAAGAACAACGAGGTCGCCGGCAACGATAAGGAAGGATCGCCGCAAAGTGGGAAGCTTGGTCTCGCCGTAAGCGATCTCACCGCTGAAGCGAGACAGCAGATCAACGCGCCGGATCAGCTTCACGGGGTCGTCGTTCAGAATGTTCGTCCCGCCAGCCCCGCCGAGGAAGCCGGTCTCCAGCCCGGCGACATCATCCTCGAGGTCAACCGTCAACCCACCTCGTCCGCAAGCCAGTTTGTCAGCCAGATGCATCAGGACACGTCTGGAAAAGACCTTCTGCTGCTCGTCTGGTCGAAGGGAAACGCAAGCTATCGGACGATCCACCCGGAGGGTCAGAACGGCTAGCCTCACTCCCGCGACGCATAGCAGAGGCCGCTGCAAATGCAGCGGCCTCTGCCATTAAGTATGAAAAAGTCTGTCAAGCCCTTTTTCCTGCAAGTAAAACAATCAAAATGGAATAAACGTGCCGATTAGTTATCCCCTCTTTGTTAAACTAAGAGAGCAACAAACAAGAAGAACCCCAGCCATGATTCTTCACCTGTCCATCCCCCGTCATTTTGAGCCGTAGGCGAAGAATCCCTGTATTTCGCCCGTACAGCCGCAAAATGACCCGGCAACACAGAGAACATAACCATAAATTCGCTCTAAACCATTTCATTGCAAGACTTTGAGCGCAAGCCTCTTCTTTTCAATAGTTTGCAATTAAAGTCCAACGCTAAGCTCAATAGATTGAAGACTTTGTCAAACATCGGGGGAGGGGGCATCCCCCAGGAACAACTACTCCTGCAACCCCAGCCGCCGCCCTGAGAGAACATTGGACGAGATGGAATCTGCCTCGTGTCTCCGCGCATGAAACCCACGAAGAGAACGCAGCACTAGGTGAGCAGCCGCGAACACCAGGATCGCAAGGGCAAGACGCCCGGAACCGCCCCCCATCCATCCCTCCCGGTCTACGACGTACAGGGTAAAAAAAGGAAAGAGCACGATATAGCGGACAAAGCTCACCGGAAGATCCGTCGTCGCCGGTGTTCGTGTCGTCGTGAAAGGCACATCGTGAACGCCCAGGAAGAAGATATCCGTCAACACGAGGGACAGGCCCACGGCCATCAGGATCTGCGTGGAAACAGCCGACACGCTTCGCAGCTCTGCGGGAGCAATAAAATAAAGCCCGCAGACCGAAGCGATGGTTACAGCACCGACACAGAGAACCACCCATCGCCGGGCGCCCTGAAGATGCTCGCGAAGCGACCCGGCGTGAATGACCTCGAAGATCCAGCCGCCCTGGACTCCGATGGGCGCGCTGAAGGCGGTTCGGAGACCGAGGGGAGCCAGAAAAGCCAGGATCGGAACGACGGCCTGAACTCCCCACCCCGAGATGCCGAACCGAAGGCTCCCCTCATGCACCTGCAGCAGAAGCAAACCTGAGATCGCCAGCGAGACCCCGACCCCCAGATAAAGCGAAAGATAAAGCCGAAGCCGAGGCGTACGAAACAGCGTCTGGCTGATGAAGTGATAGATCGCCCGCTGCTGCGGCGACCGAAGCAGCGTCGCATGAAGAACGGGACGGAAGAACCCGGCGACTCTGCTGCGGCGATGCGAGCTCTCGCCACCCTCGATGAGCTGCCGAGTACGACGAGCATAGGCAAGCGGATAAGTAAGGACGGCAAACGCCAGGACCCCCAAAGTAGCAAAGATCGCAGTCTCCGCCAGCGGAAGGAAGACCGGCAGAGCGCGCCCGCCCCACAGCAGCCGCTCATAAAGCCCCAGAAACCAGAAGGGAGGAAAGAGCCTTACTGCAAGGGATCCTGAGTCCAGCAGCGGTTGAAGATGACTGCAAAGCAGCGGCGTAAGAAAGAGCACCGTGAGCAGGGCGACAGTAGAGATCGCCTGCACGATCGGTGAGATCCATCCAAAGAACCTCCTCCCCACGACGCACAGCAATCCTCCCTGAAGCGCAATGAAGAAGGAAGCCGAAAACACGCCAGTCATGGCGATCGTAGCGAAGTGAGCGGAGACATGACGCCACCACATGCCGTGAAGATCGGCGACCGCGGGAAAGAAGAGAGTTCCCAGAAGATTCGTTCCCAGCAGCACCAGCGTAAGAAAGATCGCAAGCGCCGCCAGGCGTGCCAGCAGCAGACGCCGCTGCGAGATCGGCAGCGATGCCAGGACGTAGACGTCCAGGAGATCCGGAAACAGAAGCTCCCATTCAAAGACAGTCACCGACCCCATCACCACGAACGCGTACATCGTATAGACGTAGTGGTCAGAGATCTGAAGCCAGAACGGACGCGGCCCGATCGCGTGCGGCTGATGATAGGCAGCTGACAGATACAGCGCCATCAGAACTCCCGGCAGAGCAAACATGTAAGCCAGCTGCAAAATGCGCGTCGGTATCTCTTCTCCCAGAGCCTCGTTGTAGACAAGGCGTTCCAGCAAATGCCTCGTGAGGACCTCAAAGACAGTGCTCTGCTGGATCGCAACGGGCTCCTGCGCCTGCACCGCAAGCGACCGCACGCTCTGCTCCGGCCCTCGTAGAATTCGGCGCAGGCTAAACATGGGGCGCCTCGATGGCCTTGACGATCGAATGAGCGATCGATCGCGTCTCCTGCTGGCGAACAAGCTGCGCGAAGACGCTCTCGAGATTGTTCAGCTTCATCACCGTCTTCAACTCGGAAGGCGGAGCATCCGCCAGGATCTTTCCTTGAGAGAGCACAATGACGCGATCGCAGACCTGTTCCACAACCTCGAGAACGTGCGAGATATAAAGGATGGCCTTTCCTTCAGCCGCAAGCTCGCACAAGAGATCCTTGAAGAGACGCGCGGAGGTGACGTCGAGTCCTGAAAGCGGCTCGTCAAAGACCAGCAGCCGAGGATTGTGCAGGAGAGCCGCCGCAAGCAGGACACGCTGCTTCATCCCCTTCGAGTAGGAAGAGATGGGCGAGTGCCGCGAGGAACGCAGCCATAAAAGCTCCAGAAGCCGGTTTGCGCGCTCTTCAAGCGGACGCTCCTCAATTCCGCGCAGCCGCCCGACCAGCTGCAGATACTCCAGTCCTGAAAGATGAGTGTAGACGTGAGCCTCTTCAGGAACGTAGCCGAGCGCAGCGCGGAACGCCGGCAGGTCCTCCTTGATGTCGCGGCCGTCGAACAAGACGAGCCCGCTGCTGGGCTGAAGGATTCCTATGATGATCTTCACCGTGGTTGATTTGCCGGAGCCATTCGGTCCCAGGTATCCGACAATTTCGCCGGGTCTTACCTGAAAGCTGACGTCTTCCACTGCGGGAATTCCGCGGTAGCGCTTGGAAAGGTTTTTGACTTCGAGCATGAAGATCTCCTGGCCACCTATGTAGCAAACTGCTTTGGTGGTTGTCAAGTAGTGTGCTACATAGATAAAATCTCGCGCATGACAGGCGAAGCAAGGCTCTCCCACACTGCCGCGATGATTCTGCATTCCATTCATGCGGGGTCCATCTATGGCTTCAGTGTGATGGAGACGACGGGACTTCCCAGCGGAACCGTCTATCCTGCGATGCGTCGTCTGGAGCGGGATGGTTTCATCCGTTCTGAATGGGAGAAACAATCGATCGCGGACAAGGAGCTTCGGCCGCCACGAAAGTACTACCATCTGACCAAAGCAGGCCTTGCAACGCTCGATTCTTCGCAGAAACGCTATCCACTCCTGGCAAAGTTATTTGCATCCTCCGAGAAGGAGCGCGTGTGATCACGGCTCAGACTCTCTTCGGAATCTTGCCGCGCGCCATGCTGCGATGCGCTTCCGTTCTTGTGCCCGAGGATCGCAGAGCCGCATGGCTCCAGGAGTGGAACTCCGAGTTATGGTATGTCTCGCGCGCCAATGAGGCTGAACCAGACTCTCTCTACGAAAAAGAGAGACGGGCTGCGGAGTTTTGTCTGGGGGCCTTTCAGGACGCATGGATTCTGCGGCGCGAGAGGGAACCTTCTTCTCGTCTCGTCATTCGCCCATCGCGGTCGGCAGTGCGCTGTGCAGCCACACTTTTTCTTCTGGTGGCGGTCAGCTTTACCTGCTCCTTATTGCTGCCGAACGTACGTGCAACAATGCGCCCGCTGTCCTATCAGGACTCGCGTCATCTCGTCCTGATTTCGCCCTCGGGGACGTCCGTTCGCGAAGAACCTTCCATGCCAATGCGGCAGATGAGGCTTTGGCAGGGACGTGCGCAACATGTCTTTTCCGAGTTCGCGTTTTATCAGCCTGTTACGAAGCCTATCCGAATCGCCACGACCTACACGCCCGAGCTAAGAATTGCGAGAGCGACCGCAAATCTCTTTTCCTTGCTGGGGGTGCATGCTGCCTATGCCACCGGACGCGATGAGACGATGCCTACACTCCTAGTGAGCGAAGCTGTCTGGCGGCAGCAGTTTCACGGAGATCTTCGCCTCCTCGGCAGCACAGTCGAGGTTGGTCTTCGTAAGGCAAGGCTCGGTGGCGTGATCACGAAGGAGCAGTGGCGTCTGCCAGGGGCATTCGACGCCTGGCTTCTCGAACCTGAGAGCAGTGCGGCAGCGATCTCCAGCAGCGCAAGAGGATTTGTCATCGGTCACCTGATTCCATCCGATCCGAACAGTGGTTTTGGAGAAGAATGGCGTATGTATGCGCCTCAGCCGGATGGGAGATTGGGATCTTTTGAATGCGCGACCCTGTCTTCTGTGGATCACGTTCCTGCAGGTATCTACATATTTACGGTGCTTCTGGCGCTGCTGGCGTTGCCCGCGACCACATCGCTTCCATTGGGAGAGTATCCAGTGCAGCGAAATCGAATCTCTTCGTCGCTTCGGCTTCGGCGATGGATGTTTCTGGGAGCCAAGTTTGTCCTCCTGCTGCCTTTGATCTACTGCGGTTCGCTCGATCTTGCTTATGCATTCGTAGTCGCTCCGGCCACCGCGCAGTACATCCAGATCGTGACGTCATTCCTGATCGGTCTCTTCGGCTTTCGATGGATTCTCAAAGATCAGAGAAAGCGCTGCCCTGTCTGCCTGTGCACGCTTTCGAATCCGGCACGTGTTGGCGAACCCTCTCGTAGTTTCCTGGGATGGGACGGAACTGAATTGATCTGTTCGGAGGGGCATGGACTGCTGCATGTCCCAGAGCTTCCGACAAGCTGGTTTGCTACACAACGCTGGCTCTATCTTGATCCTTCCTGGAACAGCGTCTTCCTGCGAAGTTTTTGAGCAAACAGAGAATCCACTTACGCGATTTGAACAGGAGGAAGACCCACCGGTCTTCGTGGAGGATTGCGCTGGCAGGAAAGCCGTGGTGGATCGTGGCATCCGTCCTGGCTTTGCTGACGATCGTTGCCGTTCTCCTGGTTTACTCACGGCATAGCTCGCGCCAGCTTGTTGTGCATCCAGTGAATGCCGTGTTGCCGGCGGATGGCCGCGAACATGCAGTGCTGCAGGTGGTGCGACCCGACGGTGGGTCTTTGGAAGCTGGCGCTGTCACTGCAGAGATAATCGCGGGGACGGATAAAAACGAGACGGAGGACGCTCACGTCGTGCAGGTCCATGAAAAAGTTGAAGTCCGGATGCGGGCTCCTGTCACGACGGCAATCCGGCGGTTGAAGGTGTGGTGGCGAAAACGGGCTGTCGTGGCGACAGTGCAATTTGCTCCGGACTATGTCGACAGCTTTGATGATGGGCTACCAGATTCGCTTCGGCTGCATACGACAGAGGATAGGGCGGCGTTTCGGCAGCGGTTCTGGCGGCTTGCTGAGATGCAGGTGGAGCTGCCGGATGGGGAGAAGTCCCCCGAGATCCAGGATTGCGCTGCTCTGTTGCGGTATGCGTATCGTGAGGCGCTGAAGACGCACGACACGGAATGGGCGACGAGCCAGCACGCAGGCGACGTCGCATTCGGGTCGGTGCAGCAGTGGCGCTATCCGGAGACAATGTTAGGGACGGGACTCTTTCGGGTGCGACCGGGGCCGTTTGTGAAAGGTGACGAAGGCGATGGGGCTTTTGCGCAATTCGCCGATGCACATGCACTGATGTCGTGGAATACGTATAAGGTGGGACGAAGTTTTCGGGCGGCAAAACCGGGTGATCTGATTTTTTACAGACAACTTGAGCGGAACTCGCCGTATCATTCGATGGTAATTACGGGCCGGGATGCGGACTGGGTCGTGTACCACACAGGACCGATCGGACAAGGGAAGGGAGAGTTGCGGCGGATGACGCTAAAGGACCTTCTGCAGCATCCGGATGCACGCTGGCGGCCTGTGGCAGAAAATCCGAATTTTCTGGGAGTGTTCCGTTGGAACGTGCTGCGCGAAGGGGAGTAGATCCACTCTGGATCGGATTGCTGTTTTTATTGCTCGCGATGCCGACGGCGATGCGGGCAGCGCGGCCGGTGACGTTCAACCTGAGCACGGCAAAGACCTTCGCTCCCGGTGAGAGACCGAAGATTCATCTGTACTCTCAGAATGTCGATGAACTGGAGTTCCGTGTCTATCGCGTGAATGACCCTGCGAGATTTTTATCGGGACTGAAGGACCTGCACTCCTTTGGAGAAGAGGACTGGGGCCCGAAAGAGCGTATTGACGAGCGGACGTGGCTTGAGAGATTCCATGATTGGAAGCATCACTTGTGGTTTCTGATCCGGCGCTTCTTTCGTAACCAGTTCAGTATGGAGAGCCGCGACAAGCTTCGTGAGAAACAGGCTGGACTGGCCAGGCGCACCAGGATCGTAGGTGTGGCGCAGTTTGCCCAGATTCCACTGTTGAATGACAGGCGATTGGTGGCGCGTTGGAAGCAGGAGATGCCGCCGACCTATGTGAGCGATGCGCAGGATCTTCCGATGGATCCATTGGAGGCCGGGCTGTACCTGGTGGAGGCAACGGACGGCCACTACAAGGCGTACACGGTGCTGTTTGTTTCGGAGATGGCCCTGGTGACGAGGACGTCGAATGGCAAGGTGCTGGCCTATGTGGTGGATCGGAAGACGGGAACTCCACTGAACAAGGTGCAGGTTCGGATGGGCATCAAGCAGCAACAAGTGGCTGAAGCAGTATCGGGTGAAGACGGAGTGGCGGAGCTGCGCGGTCCTGTATCGAAGGCGGTTCAGGAGAACATATGGGTGATTGCGCAGGGCGAGGACGTTGCCGCGGTGACGCCGGCGAGCTATGCGTACTCGGGTTCCGAAGGGAGTAAATGGGCCTCGTATGTGTACACGGATCGGCCTGTTTACCGGCCAGGACATAAGGTGCATTGGAAGGCGATCCTGAGAACGAAGGCAGGGAACCATCTCGAAGTACCGGCGCCGCGACAGGTGCACGTGACTGTGAGCGATCAGGAAGATCACGCAGTGTTCGAAAAGAGCATGACGACCAGCGCCGAAGGCACATTAGCAGGCGATGTGGACCTTGGGGCGAAGGCGGCGCTCGGGTACTACTCGATAAGGATTGGCGATGCCGAGGATACGGCGACCGGATCGTTCCGCGTGGAGGAGTATCGCAAACCGGAGTATCAGGTGCGGGTGAGTTCGGAGAAGCAGCGCGTACTACAGGGCGACAAGATGCAGATGACGATCGACTCGCGCTACTTCTTCGGCGAGCCAGTTGCGAATGCAGCGGTGAAGTACAGGGTCTATCATGCTCCGCATTATTGGTGGGGAGACGGAGAGGATGATTCCGGTAGCGGAATGAGTGGGGGCATCGAAGCGGACGAGAACCCCGACGATTCGATGGGCTATGGAGCCGATCAGGAATCGGAGAAGACGGGCAGGTTGGATGCGAATGGAAAGCTGACGATCACGGTTCCAACTTCATTGGATAACCGGAAGATGGACCAGGATTACACCGTCGAGGCGGGAGTGACGGATGCAGCGAACCGAGAAGTTACCGGACGCGGGCGGTTCCTGGCGACGTATGGCAGCTTCCGCATTCATGTAGAGCCCACAACTTACGCTGTGCAGAAAGGATCGCAGGCAGCGTTCGATGTAACCGCGGTGGATTATGACAATCATCCGGTGCAGACGCGTGTCCACGTATCGCTGGCGCAGCGGAGATGGGAGAGGGGCAAGACCGTGACGATACCGGGACCGTCGACTGATGTGACGACGGATGCTGCAGGGCACGGGCGCGCTGTGCTGGAGACTCGTGATGCAGGGTCGATGGAAGTGGTGGCAACGGCGACGACACCGGAGAACCGTTCGCTGCAGGACACGAGCTGGCTCTGGGTGATGGGCTCAGGGGACGCGGACCTGTGGGGTGGCGCATCGCAACAGGTACAGATTATTGCCGATAAGACGAAGTATGTCGTAGGGGATGTGGCACATTTGAGCATCGTGTCGCAGGTAGCGGGTTTTCACGCCCTGGTAACGGCGACAGGGAATGCAGAGGAGTTCCGGAAGGTAGTGTCCTCTGATGGCAAGACGCTGAGCTGGGACATGCCGATTACGAGCGACTCTGTGCCGAATCTGCAGGTGAATACTGTGTTCATCCAGAATGATCAGATGTATGAAGCCAGCAGGAATATCAAGGTCCCGCCCATTGAGAAGCAGCTCAAGGTACAGATCACGCCGGTGAAGCAGATCTTTCAGCCACAACAGGCGGCGGTGTATGACGTGCTGTTGAAGGACAGTGCAGGGAAACCGATAGGAGGCGCCGATCTGAGCTTTGGCGTGGTGGATGAGGCGATCTACTCGTTGTATCCGGATACGAGTGGAGATATGGTGAAGCGCCTCTATCCGGAACGGTATGTCTATGCCGAGGTAACGAGCTCGCTGCAGTACAGCTTCAGCGGAAGGGCGGGAGAGAGGTCTCCGATGCTTGCGGAGAGAAGATCGCATTATAACCCGCGCATGGCGCAGGTGAAGCCCGGCAATGATGTCGTGCAGCCGAAGATAAGAAAAGCCTTTCCTGACACGGCGTACTGGGCTCCGGATGTGAGGACCGATGCGCAGGGGCATGCCAGGGTAACGATGACCTTCCCGGATTCTTTGACGACATGGCGCGCTACGGTGCGCGCCATTACGGCGGATTCAAAAGCCGGATCAGAGATCAACCGTGTGATCGTTCGTAAGAACGTGATCGTGCGGATGGGGACGCCACGCTTTATGCGCAAGAGCGATGAGATTACGATCCCCGTGATTGCGCATAATTACCTGGAGACGGCCAAGCAGATACAGCTTCAGCTTGAAGTGCACGGATTGGATGCCGTGTCGGGATCATCGAAGTTCGTTACAGTCCCGAGCAAAGGCGATGGCGTTGCGCTGTGGCGTGTAAAGGCTTCGCAGATTGGAACAGCGAGGTTAGTCGCAAAGGCGTTGACGAATAAAGAGAGCGATGCGCTGGAGATCGCTTTCCCCATTGAACCCTCCGGCGTGCCGGAGACAAACGCAGGAAGCGGTGCGATCGAACAGGTTGATGGGTCGGCCTCATTCCTAGTCGCCTTCCCGGCCAATACGGATGCGGCGGCGCATAGTGTGCACGTGGAGGTGAGCCCGTCGATTGCAGGAAGTATCTTCCCGGCGCTGGCCTATCTGTCGAGCTATCCCTATGGATGCACGGAGCAGACGATGTCGAGCTTCCTGCCGAATGTGATGGTGGCCGAGGCTATGAAGAAATTGAAGATAACCGGTCGCGTGGATGAGAACGATTTGAAGGCGAAGATGCAGGCCGGCCTGGACAGACTGAAGGACTTCCAGCATGACGACGGTGGATGGGGATGGTGGAAGGAGGACGAGAGCCGCGTGTTCATGACGGCCTATGTGGTCAGTGGTCTCGGCGAGGCATCGCGATCGATGGAACTGGATGGCAATGCGCAGAGCATGATGCAGAGTGGAGCGGCTTATCTGGGGAAGCAGCTCAAGGATCATCCCCGGATGCTGCCGGAGCTGAGAGCCTATACGCTATACGCTCTGAGCGAGACGGGCCATGGGACCCATGGCAGCGATCTGGACGCCTTGTATGTCCGTAGGAAAGACCTGAGCGCTGAGGGGCTCTCAATGATGGGACTTGCGATGGTGGACGCGAAGGACGGCCGCGTCGGCGAAATTGCAAAGTTAGTTGAGGACAAGGTGCAGCGCCAGGGAGAACTGACGTCGTGGCCCTCGCGATACAGCCCGTTGTTGGACGTTGGATATGACAACGATGTGGAGAGCACTGCGTATGCTCTGCGATTTCTGGCGAAGGTCGACCCGAAGAGTCCGTTACTGGATGCTGCGGCGCAATGGCTGGTGCTTAATCGAACGAACGGTTATTGGTGGGATTCAACAGAGCAGACGGCGATGGCGCTGTTCGGCCTGGTGGATTACATGGCTATATCGAAGGAACTGAATGCAGACTTCGATGTAGATGTGCAGATGAATGGTTCGTCGATCGGGAAGAAGCACTTTACCGCGGAGGATGCGACAAGCGGAGCCGGGCTCAGTATGGATGTGCCCACAGATCAGTTGCAGGTGAGTAGCAACAGAGTGCAACTTGTGAAACATGGCGCAGGAAAAGCCTATTGGGCCGTTCAGGGACGGTATTACTCAACTGAGAAACAGCTCTATCAAAAGGGCACAATCAACCTCAATGTGACTCGTGATTACTTCAAGCTGGTTCCATCGCAAAAGGACGGCAAGGTGGTCTACCGGTTGGACCCGCTTCGAGGCACAGCACAGGTAGGAGATGTGTTGGCAGTGCATCTGGCCGTGAATGGATCGCCGATGAAGTATCTTCTGATCGAAGATCCGATCCCAGCGGGAACTGAATTTGTGAAGAATGAGGACAGTTACAAGATTGTGGACAGGCCGGGCGAGTGGGAGTGGTGGTATACACGGCGTGAGTTCCACGACGACAGGGCAGCGATGTTCGCGACGGAGTTCGAGGGCAGACATGAGTCGTTCTATCTGTTGAAGGTTGTAAACCCGGGATCGTTCATGGTGAGCCCGGCGCACGTAGAGCCGATGTATCAACGGGGCGTACAGGCGACGACGGAAGAGTTCCGGCTGCAGTCCGATCCCGAGCCGGATGCCATGGCTGGCCAGGGGGTGAATCCATGAGCGCATGGTACGAGGCCTTGCGGATGTTGCGTGCCTCAGTGATCGCGAGGATGTGGGTGGGGACGCTGGTATTTGTTGTGCTGGGGGGACTGTGGCTGCAGGTGCCGGATTCTCATCTTTGGGAGGTTGTCTTCTCGATCCTGTTCGCATGTGGATTCCTTGCATTGCTTTTCTGGTTCTATGGAGAATTCCTCGGCCGCATGTTGAAGCTCGTGAGAGAAGAGCGATGGTGGCTGCGATGGATATTGCTCGCAGCCGTGATCGTTGTCTGGTGGCTCCTTCAGATGTCGATCGACAAATGCTTCGAGCATCGCGAACTCTATGCGGGATACTGGACGTCACGGATTCCACATTTCCTGCGCGGACTGCGGACGTATGAACATCTGGTGCTGCTGCAGGACTGGTTATACCTTTCGATGAGGCTGATCGTAACCGGGCTGTTACTGCCGGTGGCTGTTGTCGCAGCGATCAGTCGGCTCCGTGAAAATACAAAACGAATCTTAACTGCCTGGTCGCGATGGTGGTATTGGGTTGCAGTGTTGGCGTGTGGATGGATGGCCTATGTTGTGAGCGACAGACTGCTTCATTGGATCCCGAAGCACGGATTGGAGATCGAAATATGGAGTCTGCTGATGCGCCTCGGACTTGTATACACGTTGGATACATTGTTAGCGTGTTTTGTTTTGGCAGTGGTTGTAACCGCATTGCAGAGGGATACAGCTTCATCTTTAAACAATCGATAGCGTCGCTAAAAAGCACTCGGGCACGAGCAGGATAAAGATTACGGCAGAGTTTTCAGCACCGCCGGCGGGACACCATAGTGGAGCCATTGGCGCATAATTGCGATACTGTAGGTTTGCCCGAGGGTGCGGACGATTGCGGATGCATCGCGGTGAGCTTGCTGGGATGCTGCAAGGCTGGATGGACCTTTGAGCGTCTCTTCGATAGCGGTGAGCGAATGCGTGGGTGGGATGTAAGCAGAATGAATATTCGCAAGAGCCTCAGCGAGGCCTTCACGGAGCCAGAGAGAAGCTTGATCCGTCGATTGAGACTCGATGAGTATGTGCAGAAACTCATGCAGAAGCAGCGGCTCAAGTGGACCGTTCTGTTTAATAACAGGGAGAGGCTGGAGCGTGATCTGGTTGCCGCGCGTGACTGCAAGGAGATAGCCCGGACTGCTTGAAAGCTGACGGAAGAGTTCTGTGGTCGGTGCAAGGGTGAGGGTCGGGTGCGGATTTTCACCCGTCGATGGCAGGGCCGTGAGAGCTTTCTGCCAGGCAACCTGTGCGGCCCGAGTCAGCTCGAGATTTGGTGTGACAGTGCGAAGCGTAAAGTTGCCGGTGTTTTCTGTATGCCAGACGCCACTTGAGGGAGTGAGGCCCAGATGTGTGGTGGGGAAGTAGAAGGCGAGAATTTCGGCGGCGCTATGGTGTTCGAGAGCCATCTGCAAGGCTCCGAACTGACAGAGGCCGACGCCGTGACCGTAACCTCGTCCTGTGAACTGAAGCATACTACCTGCGAGCATCACGTTGTAGAGATCGCTGCGGATGCGGTTCCAGCCAAGAGATCGGTTGATGCCAAAGCGCAGGCTGGTGGCGGAGATGGTTGCCGTGCGTGCAGGGCCGGATATCTCAAGCAGCTTCGCTCGACCGCTGGCAGTGTGTTGACTGATGCGGATGCCGGTAATCGGTGTGGGAAGATCCCAATGCTGTTCTGAAGCGATGTGGACGAGATCGGCGAGGGAGATGTCGGATCTCCAGACGGCGAGGCTGCGGCGGAGACAGTAGGGGTCCGCGTGTGCGTTGAGGTAAGGTGCGCGTTCTCGCGGCCAGAGGTCTGAGGCGTTTTCAGCGATGCCTCCGCAGTGTTGGGCGTAGTAAATACTGGCACGATGCGTGCTGCTCCAGAGTGTGATGCCTGCGGTATTGCGGACTGCCTGAGCAATAGCGGGTCGCGTCGCGCCGAGGCGAAGGGCCTGGCAATGAGTGTTGTCGCAGAGGTCGTAGCCATCTGCTTTATGGCGATGAAGATTTGCCAAGGCGAAGGTTCGAGCGGCGATGGCAAGCGCTTCGACCGAAGCTGTGGGTTCATCCGGTGCGGCCTCAGCAGAGAGTACGGCAGCAACGTAGCGCTCTGACGGTAGTTGAAGAGTGATATGCAAACTATCGGATGCAGCAGTGATGGTGTAAAGACCGGCAGCTTCGACCGGAGAAATTGCACCTCCGGGCTGTATGCGAAGACTCCCGCCAAGGTGCATGGGGTGGTCGATGTGCTTGAGGTTCAAAGGAGCGGGCAATGCAATACGCGGGCAGGTAGGGCAGGCCTGTTGCCATGCACTTGCGTCGAGCGGCGTGACGACCAGACTGTGAATGACATGGGTGCTGAAGAGGCCGAGGGTAAGGGTAGCAGCGCTCGGTTGCTGAGCAGATGTGGTGGCCGTAAAAAGAGAGATGAGCAGAAGGAGGCGCTTCATACGGTAGCTTTGTTACATGCGAGAAAAAAAGTTCGCGCTAGATGAGCAGCATCGGCACCGTTGCCCTGCGGGAGATAAAGGCTGATGACCAGAGGTACACGATGGATAGTGGCAAGACCGGCGAACCAGCCGTGGCTCCAAGGCTGACGAGGAAGGTTGCTGGCGGTGCCGGTTTTGCCGGAGATGTCGAAACCAGGAGCGTCTGCACTATGGGCCATGCCGAAGGATACGGAGTCGTGGAGGCCGTCAGCGACAGGTTTCTCGAAAGGTAGTTGGAACTGGCCGGCAAGGATGCGATAGGCAGTTGCGATCTCCTCCGGTGATGTTGTGATGCCAGCGAGGCCGAGAGCAAGAAGCTGTTTCTGTTCAGGAGATTCGGGGCTGGTGACGTGGTAAAAGTGAAAGGCGTTCAGTGTCTCGACAAGACGCGAGGTCGTATAACGAAGCGCGAGCGAGGCAAACCATGTGTTGCAGGAATAAGCCAGTGCCTCCTGGGCATTGAAGGGAGTGTTGGAGTGCGGATGTGTGCAGGGATAAGGCTGGTTATCGATGCGGAGATCGCGACGACAGAATACGGTTGTTGTGGGAGAGATGAGATTCTGCTGGAGAGCCGTCGAAAGCAACAGAGGCTTGAGAATGGAACCGGGGGTGCTTAAGGATGCGGTATCGCCATAGGTTGCGAGGATGCGTCCGGTCTGTTGGTGAAGGACGATTGCACGGGCAGGTGTGTCTTCGAGCGCCGCGTTGAGAGCATGTTGCTCGTGGGCGGAATGAGCGGAGAGCAGATAAGCGGTTCGAGGCAGAAGCGTAGCAGTTGCGGCGCAGAGAACCGTGCGACGGGTGATGCCTGCTCCGAAAGGATGAGAGGTAAAACGTGGCATTGACTAAGACGCTACAACACATCGCGAGTTGCAGTCGCTTGTCTTCAGAGAAGAGAGATTTTGGGGGTTTATGGGGGTAAGCGACGGAGCCCTCGAACCGAGAGCTCCCGCCGCCATTTTTTGCAGTTTATTTTCAAGCTTCAGTAAGGGATTTCTTCATCTCCACCTTTGAATCATTATGAACGGCACCGATAGCCGGATCGGTCATGCTGTCTTCTCCAGTTTCGATGTGTCCGGCAAGACGTTGTTCGAATGTAGAATTACCTGCAGCTTGAACGACGAAATCGTACCAACCATGAGTGGAATTACGATTGAAAGATTTAGAGAAAGACTGACCGAATCTAAGTTCATGGCGGATCGTCTCGCCTGTATAGATATCAGCAATGGTGATCTCGCCCGCGGCGCCACGGTTGATGATCTCGAGGGTAATGGCGTTGCCGAAGACATTACAGAAGGCAATGACATCGAGATTGGCTTTCTGGTCTCCCGAGATGCTTCCCTTGAAGGAGCGAAGGAAACCGTTGGGACCGTGGACCGAGAGATCGTAGGTACTCTGGTTATTGGACTTAAGATTCCAGGTGTCGAAGACCTCATGGCCCGGTTCGACGGTGTAGGTCCACGGGCCGATCGGCGTACCAGTCTGAACGTTGGAACGGACGTGAAAGACAGCTGTAGCCTTGCCGGAGTTTGCGAAGGCAAGCTGGACCGTCTGGTGGATTGGATCGACCGATCCGAGCACGTTGAGCTCATAAGGAACTGCACGGGCGGGACGGCTTCCCGATTCCTGAACCGGAAGGGACTGCTCGGATGGTGGAGCGGGAACATAGTCGGGATGGCGCTGATCGTCCGGTGGCTGATAGGCGGTGGTGCTGGGGAGAGGTACCGATGCCGCATTGGGTGATTTGAAGTTGAAAGCCGAGGTGAGATCGCCTGAAACTGCCCGGCGCCACTTTGTGATATTCGATTCCTTGAGACCATGGAACTGATTTTCGAAACGCTTCTCGACGAAGCGAATGAGCGAGGTGTGATCGAAGACCTCAGAGCTTACAAATCCGCCTTTGCTCCATGGTGAGATAACGACCATCGGTACACGCATTCCGAGACCATAGGGGCCAGCCGCGTTTTCGGAATCTCCAGGAAAAATTTCGTTGGTGATAGCAACCGTAGATTTTCCCTGCGCTTTGGTCTGTGGTGGAGTAGGCGGAACAACGTGATCGAAGAAGCCATCGTTTTCGTCATACATCAGGAAGAAGACTGTCTTGCTCCACACTTCTGGGTTGGAGGTCAGAGCGTCGAGGATCTGTGAAACATACCAGGCTCCATAATTGGCCGGCCAGTTGGGATGTTCGGTATATGCCTCAGGCGCAACGACCCATGAGACCTGCGGAAGATTGCCCGATTTCACATCATTCTGGAAGATTTCAAAGAGAGATTGTCCTGCAAGAGCGTTGGTGCCGGTTCTGGCTTGTTCGGCAAGGGGCGAACCCTGAGGGGCATTCTGATATTGGTGAAAGTAAAGAAGGGAGTTGTCGCCATAGTTGCCGATGTACGGTTTATCGCTGGTCCATCCCCAGAAGCCGCTGGCGTTGAGGCCTTCGCCCATGTCTTGGTAGATCTTCCATGAGACGCCTGCTTTTTCGAGGCGTTCGGGATAGGTTGACCAGTCGTACCCAGCTTCTGCGTTGTCGATTACGGGGCCGCCATTTTTGCCGTCGTTGCCTACCCAGCCCGTCCACATGTGATAACGGTTCGGATCGGTGGGACCGAGGAGTGAGCAGAAGTAGGCATCACAGACTGTAAAGGCATCCGCAAGGGCGTAGTGATAGGGAATATCGCTGCGCGTGAGATGTGCCATGGTTGTGGTTCCTTTCTGGGGAACCCATTGATCGTTGTTTCCCTCATTCCACGCTGCGTGAGTTGTCCCCCAGTCATGAGCCAGGTCCTGAATGAACTGCAAGCCAAGATTGGGAGCACCAGGATGGAAGGGAAGCACGTAGCTGGAGCCGTTGGGCTGGTACCAGACAGGATTGCCAGTTGGGAGTGTTACGGGATGCGGGTCGCCGAAGCCGCGCACTCCTCGCAGGGTGCCGAAGTAATGATCGAAGGAGCGGTTTTCCTGCATCATGAAGACGATATGTTCGACATCCTTGAGGGTGCCAGTCCGATTATGCGCAGGAATCTCAAGGGCGCGAGCGATGCTGGAGGGGAAGCTTGCCGAGAGCGCGGAGGTACTGAGTAGTTGCAAAAAAGTGCGACGATCAACAGCCATTTGGGGAGGCCTCGCTGGTTGAAGTTGAATTACTAGGCGAGAGTATGTCCACGTTGTTGCGAGAACATGAATGTCTTCAGCGGGAGGTTCAGCAGGGCATACGGAGATCGTTGAATCGAGGGGATCGCACGAAGAATGAAGAGGTTGCATAACCTCAAGTGCGGGTCTATGTTTGTCGTATTGCCTATGCTCAATTGGTTGTTAATCTTCGTTCCGGTAGCGATAGGGCTTGAGTTCCTCAGACCGGAAGCGCATACCTATATCTTTATCGCCGCATGCCTCTCCATCGTGCCGCTCGCAGGGTTGCTGGGACATGCGACCGAACAGGTGGCTCGCCACGCAGGCGAAGGAGTTGGTGGTCTCCTGAACGCGACTTTTGGCAACGCCGCCGAATTGATCATTGCAATCGCCGCTCTACAAAAGGGACTTTACGATGTTGTAAAGGCGTCGCTTACCGGCTCTATTATAGGCAACATCCTGTTGGTGTTTGGAGCATCCGCATTGGTCGGAGGCATTCGCTATAAATCCCAGCGCTTCAATCCTACTGCCGCCAGCGCACAGGCGATCCTTCTTACGCTCGCGGCAATCGGCCTCATTATTCCTGCAGCGTTTCATCATCTTCAGGGATCTACGAACGCCGCGCCGGAGAATGCGCTTGGGCTCGATATTGCAATCGTCCTGCTGCTTGCGTATGTGGCCCACCTGGTGTTCTCTCTTCATACTCACAAATCTTTATTCGAAGGAAAGGCTGCAAAGCGAGAAAACGGAGCAGAAGTTCCCTGGACACTTCGCAAGGCGGTACTTACTTTGGCTACTACTACAGCTTTGATAGCGTGGATCAGTGAGATCCTGGCCGGCTCGGTGCAACAAGCGGCGAAAGCCTTCGGAATGACAGAGGTTTTTGTCGGGGTAATCGTTGTGGCCATCATAGGAAATGCGGCAGAGCATAGCACCGCGGTCATGGCGGCTATGAAAGACAGGATGGAGCTTTCTTTTGGCATTGCTGTGGGAAGCAGCTTACAGATTGCGCTTTTGATCGCCCCGCTTCTCGTGGTATTGAGTCATTTCATTGGGCCGCGTGCGATGGATCTGGCCTTTTCCCCAGCCGAGGTTTTAGCGATCTTTTTGTCTGTGCTGATCACCGGTCAGGTAGCTGCGGATGGAGAGACGAACTGGCTTGAAGGCACACAGCTTCTGGCTGTTTATGTGATCTTGGCCATCGTCTTCTATTTTCTGCCTGAGGCCGCTATGGCCCCACAGCTTTTGCATTAGTCTGCGAGATGAATCCTTCTATAACTACTCCATGCGAGTGCGAATCTCTAGAGTTCGCAGTTGGCTGCCGGTCCGAGTTACATCGAACAAGCGAAATCATCCTGCGAAGACCACTGCCTACAAAAACGCGCAACCCGAGGAGTAGGTTTGATCGTCATAATCCTGCTCGTTAACTGACATTCTCATCTTGCAGACGCCGTACCGCTGTCTCCAGCGCTTCGGTCCATTCCGCCGCCGTCGATCCTTCGGTCAGCATAACCAGATCACCGATGCGGACCTGCAGTCGCCCCGTGCGAAACCAGTGCCGCTTGCCGGGACGGAGATTTTCCAAGCCGACGAGGGCTATAGGAAGAACAGGAACCCGTGACTGCGCAGCGAGAAGACCAATTCCTTGACGGAAAGGCTTGATCTGCTGATCCCGGCTTCTAGCGCCTTCTGGGAAGATAAGGACCGAATAGCCCCTGTTCATGGCCTCGCCGGCGTGCGCGAAGCTTTGTTTGAAGCCCTTTAATCGCGGGAGAGGAAAGACATTGAAGAGTGCCGTAACAAGCCAATAGGCGATTCGTGCAAACAAACCCTGCATAAACCTGTTCTGCCCTCGTCCCCGGCGGAAGTCGAGCAACATCTCCCCAGACATCGCAATAGCGAGACATCGGCGCAAACGCCCGGGCAGCGCATACAACACCAGAGGCGCGTCCAGAATCATGACGTGGTTGGCAACGATCAGCAGCGGCCCTGGCGGAATTGTCGTACCGCGGTACACGACACTAGGGGCAAGCAGCAGCCTGATCAACGGTCGTTCTATGATCTCGCGAAAGACACTTCGCAATCGCTGTATCGGCCACGACCATGGCCAGTACGGATAATTATGAGAGTCGCCCTTTATTTGGCGCTCGGCAGTCAGAGTTTCGGAAGGAACAGAAGTCGATGCCGTAGCCATCGATTCCTGCACCCCAAGAGCCTTCCGTAGATCCCCAAGCGTGCTCAGTCCCGCAATCTGTTCGTCATCAAGTTCAACTCCCAGGCGCTGCTCAAGAGCGGACGCCAGCTGTATGCGGCCGAGACTATCCAGATATAAATCCTCTGAGAGCCGGAGCTCGTCACCATCCTGTGTGCCTGTAAAACCTGTGATCTCCGCAATCAGAGTAATCAAGCTATCGGATGGGCGAACATGGTTCGTGCCCTGGTCCCGCAGAATCGCGCAGGCCCAGTTTCTGAGCTCGCGGCGCAGCAGCTTCCCCGTTGAGGTGTATGGAAACTCCACATCCGGCCAACGAAGCGTTCGGCGAATATGTTGATACTCCATCAGCGACTGATTTGCGTTGCGGGCCGTCGCTTGGAGGGTAGTGTCGTCCCCGGAGAAAAGCACCACACAGACTGGTTCGATTCTGCCGTCGACCTCGCACGGCACCACCGCGCAAGCCCGCACCCCGGTCTGGCTCTGCATTGCAGCTTCAAGATCTGAGGGATAGATATTGAGTCCGCTCGCGGCCACGATCGCATCGCCTTTGCGACCGAGAAACCGGAAGTCTCCGGAGGCGCTCCGTTCTGCCAGATCTCCGGTGGCGAGCCATTCGTCATCGCGGCGCATCATGCGTCCGTGTTGCCACGTCGCGCTGGAGACCATATCCCCGCGCACCAGGATCTCGCCGGAATTGCCAAGCCGCACTTCACGTCCAGGCAATGCTTTACCAATTGTCCCCTGTCCGATGCGAAAAGGATGATTCAGAGTCACCAGAGCGGTCGTTTCGGTCATGCCATAGCCTTGGATCAAGGCAAAGCCGAGCCGGTTCCAGAACTGTTCCAGCTCAGCTGGCAGCGAAGCTCCGCCGGAGACAATTGCCCAGAACTTCCATCCGATAGCGCGATGCACCTGGCGAAAACCCCACCAACGCCTCCAAGCAGCCAGGCTCCGCGCTTGCTCCAATTCTGAAGCCAAGGCCGGGAAGCTCCGCAAAAGATGAATGCGCAGGAGAGCTAATACACGCGGAACTGCAATTAGCACCGAGATGCGCTCCGTGCGAATCAGATCAATGATTCGGCCTGCCCCCACGTCCTCTACGAAGTGAAGTTCCACAGCGAGAAGCGCCGGAATCCACAGTCCCATGAACTGTCCAAAGACATGGCTGAGCGGCAACGTATGCAGAAATCGCAGCGGATGAACCCAACGTTCGTATCGCCGATATTTTGCGATCTCAGTCTCGATCGGTCGCAAACTCGCCAGCACATTGCGATGCGTATGCACGATGCCTTTGGGTTCCGACGTGGTTCCAGAGGTAAAGATAATCTGGAAGGGAGCGTCCGCCTGCAACGACGAGTCCACCGCGAAATTGATCTTCGATGGAAGCTCCTCAGAGATCGTCGAGAGCCTGATCTTTGGTACATCCGTATTGAGTGTGCACAATAGAACAGCATCACCGACGATGAGCTTTGGGGTTACGTCCGCGAGGACGCGTTGAGCGAACTCCCGCGAGCCGGAAGCATCTAGAGGAACCACGAGCACACCACGCAGCAGGCATCCAAAAAATGTGCCAATCCATTCGACGGAGTTTCCACCCCAGAGAACGACGCGCTCGCCGGCATGAATCTCCCTGCGCTCCAGTTCGGCAGCAAATCGCCCAGCCAGCTCAGCAAGATCACCGTATCTGGTAGGGTATCTCCGAACCCCCCGATGGGAAACGACGGCAATCTCCATCGCGTGGACGCGGAAGTCTTCGACCAGGCTAGCGAGGTGTGTTCTCACCGTCTATAAGATGCGAGGATAACCGGACAAAGGCATAACGTGAAAACGAGAATCACGCATAGCGAAAAAGCGCCTTGAAGCCATAGTCCATGTGTTGCTGGAGGTGACAATGGAACAGGGAAAGACCGGGCTGATCGGCGGTGAAGTCGACGGTCGCGCGTCCAAAGTAGGGAACCACTACGGTGTCCTTCACAACTCCTGCGGTTTTCTTCCCATTGATTTCCACAAGTTCCCAGAGATGACGATGCAGGTGCATCGGGTGTGCGTCGTCTGTGCGGTTGCGCATCACCAGACGATAACGTGTACCCTTCTGCAGAACGAATTCCTGGTCATGCGGATAGGGTTTGCCATTGACCAGCCAGGCGTTGAACTTGCCCATTCCACGCGGGATCTTTTCGAAGATCATCTCTATGGTCTGTTGCGGAGCGGGCGAGTTGGAGGTCGCAGTTCCAAAGGGGGTGTAATCCCATAGAGCTTTGGGAGGGTCGATCCACTGTGGTTGGTGATGTTGTCCGGAGTATTCCACGATCACTCCAAGCCCCGACTCACGGACCATCTTCTCCGTTGAACCCAGGATCCAGACCCCAGGCCGGTTCATCTCCACGATGACGTCGATGCGCTCCCCGGCGCCAATAAAGATGGAATCGACTATCTGCTGTGTGGGCACTGGATTGCCATCGAGCGCGATGACCTTCATCTTGTGGCCTGCAAGAGCGATACGGCGGTTTTCGATCGCACTGGCATTCAGGAAGTGAATCAACAGGCGTTGACCCTCGCGGACCCGAATCGGATCGCCCGAGCCCATGGCCTTGTCATTGATCGAGTAGGTCACGGAACCGACCTCAAGGCCGTTCGGATCGGTGTTCAGTGTTGGTGGCTTTTCCAGCAATGGACCATCGTGGGTATCGTCGTCATCATCCTCCATTGTGCTGGTGAAGAAGGGCTCCCAATCACGCAATGCGAGAAAGAGCTCTTGGTCGTACTGACCGGGATCATGACCGCCATCGACGTAGACAAAACCGAATTGACCGGTATAGGAACCTTTATGCAGGTTGTCCATCGCCATGGCGTGGGAATGATACCATCGGCTTCCCTCCGGACCAGGCGTAAGCTGGAAACGGCGCTTGGCGCGGGGCGCCACGGAGGGCGAGCCTTCCTCTTCGGTACCATCCAGCTCCGGTGGAATGAGCATGCCATGCCAGTGCACGAACTCCGGGGTATCGGTGTCGTTGATCACGTCCACGGTGACGGGCTTGCCCGCCTTCATCCGCAGAACCGGTCCAGGTGCGGTGCCATTGTAGCCAATGGTCGACAGAATGTGGGAACGGTCGAGCTCAACGGTGACCGGAGCGATGTGAAGCGTATAATCGGCCGAACCCTCGACAGGCTTGGCAGCAGAATCCGCGATAGCAGTCTGGGCCGGCAGCGGAAGGCGCGCCGCACCAGTCTGCGCGAGGACCATGCCGCCTAGTTTGAGTAAGTCGCGACGTTTCATCGATCTAACTCTGCCATGAAGACTCCGGTTCTTTCGTAAAAGAGCGTGTGCCAGCATCGTCTCACGCAGAAAGAGACCATACAAGAGCGCCCGGGTGCAACGACTCACGAGTTCGTTCCGTCTATTAGACACGCAGCGGCCGTTCTCAGTACTCTCGCCGTACAGCTTCCCTTGCGGAGGTCCGGATGAAGGTCTCTCAGATCGCATGGATGTCGGTGGTAATTGCCGGCTGCTGCGCGGGACTGCGGGCCTATCAACGGGTAGCGGAATTCGGCTTCGGCGATAATGATTCTCCCACGAACATCAAGGCAGAGTTCTACTGGTCGCGTCTGGCTTACACGCCGAATATGGCGAATTTCGGGGTCTATGGCCATGGAAGCTATTGGGGACGCTTTGCCTGGTCGCGCGACTATCCCAAGGCTGACCGCCAGTTTCTTATAGCAATGCATCGGCTGACACGGATCGATGGCCGCCCAACCGAGCAGGTGGTTACGCTCGACTCCAATGACATCTTCAACTATCCGTGGATCTATGCAGTACAGGTCCAGATGTGGTCGTTCACCGATGAAGAGGCAAAAAGGCTGCGTGAGTATCTGCTGAAGGGAGGTTTTTTGATGGTCGACGACTTTCACGGCACCGAAGATTGGGAGAACTTTATGAATGGCATGAGGCAGGTCCTGCCTGACCGACCAGTCGAAGATCTTCAAAGCGGCGATGAGATCTTCCACACTCTCTACGATGTCGACGACAAGATGCAGATTCCCGGGGAGCAATGGATTCGCACGGGACGTACCTATGAAAAGGACGGTTACCAGCCCAAATGGCGGGCAATCCGTGATGACAAAGGGCGTATTATCGTCGCTATCTGTCACAACATGCACCTGGGCGATGCATGGGAGTGGGCCGACGACCCAAACTATCCGGAGCCTTTTGCATCGATGGCCTTCCGAGTGGGGATGGACTACATCCTTTATGGCATGACGCATTGAACTAACTTGTGCTGGTGAGCAGGCGAAAGATTGCAATAGGCTCTCTTGAGGATCTGGCAGGCATGTTTCAGCTTCTCTTTAAGTACCCCAGTCCGGTGTTCACCAAAGGACGATTCGTCCTGCTCTCGACATGGCCGGCATGGCTGCTGGCCTTGCTGATCCTCCTCTCTGCGGGTGGACTTGCGCTGCTGATCCGCTGGAGATTGCGAGACGCTGCACCAAACCTGCGACGCTGGAGGGCCTGGGTAGTGTGGGGTATGCAATCGGCGCTGGTGGCGCTCATCCTATTGCTGCTGTGGCAGCCGGCCATCACGGTGGCATCGTTAAGTTCTCAGAAAAATATCATCGCGGTTGTTGTGGATGACTCTCGCAGCATGGCGATTCCAGACGCAGGCGGCAAACCGCGCGAAACAGCCGCATTGGATGCGCTTCAAAGTAGCGTGCTCACCGGACTGCAAAAGCGGTTTCAGACTCGGATTTATAAACTCGGAAAAACCATCACACAGATAGATCGTCTCGATAGCATTGTTCCAGGAGAACAGGCAACACATCTTGGGGATAGCTTGAAACAGCTGGCGGCAGAGACCTCCGATCTGCCGGTCGGAGCCATCCTGTTGCTGAGCGACGGCGGGGAAAACACGGTTGGCACGAGCAGTCCGGCGATCAGTCTGGATGCATTGCAAGCATTGCGGAATCGCCGTCTGCCGGTGCACACGATAGGTTTTGGCAGGCCGGAGTCTGCGCGCGATGTTGAGCTAGAGAATGTGGAGGTCACGACGACTGCAATTCCGAATGCGCGCATTGCAGCCACAGTCTCCTTAATGCAGCACGGTTATGCAGGGCAGAAAGCTATGCTGGCTGTTCGAGAGGGAAACAAGCAGCTTATTGCGCACGAGGTGACGTTGGCTGCAAATGGCGTCATCCAGACCGAGCAGTTTTTCTTTCCCGCTGGGCCAGTCGGAGCGAAGGTTCTTCATTTTGGAATCGATCCCCTCCCCAGCGAGGAAAACCTCAACAACAACGTGATTGCGCGGTCGGTGCTCGTCAGTGATGCGAAGCGGAGAATCCTGTACGTCGAGGGAGAGCCACGCTGGGAGTTCAAATTCATTCGTCGCGCCGAAGATGACGATCCGACCATACAGATTGTCTCTATGCTGCGTACGAGCGAGAACAAGATCTACAGGCAAGGCATCAATGGTCCAGATGAGTTGTCGGACGGCTTCCCGGTTCGGCCGGAAGATCTGTTCGGATACTCGGGGATTATCATAGGCTCGGTCGATGCAGATTTTTTTACTCCGCTGCAACGGGAGTTATTGCGTGAGTATGTCGATCGACGCGGTGGTGGAGTGCTCTTCCTCGGGGGGCGCTCGTCGCTAAGCGATGGAGGCTGGGGCGGGTCCAGTATGAACGAAATGCTGCCGACCTTTTTACCCGCGGGTCGCAACACCTTTCATCGCAACTCCGCGACGGTAGAGCTGACCTCCGAGGGTCTTGACTCCTCCATCACCCGGCTGCTCGATGACCCTCAAATGAATGCTCAACGGTGGAAGAAGCTGACGTACCTGGCTGACTATCAGGATGTGGGTACGCCGAAACCAGGCGCAACCGTGCTCGCCCAGATGAACGTCGGGCGACGAAAACTGCCGATGCTGATTACTCAGAACTATGGCCATGGCCGCACTGCGATTATGGCCACCGGCGGCACCTGGCGCTGGCAGATGAGCGAAGCTCTCGGCGACCCGTCTCACGATCTCTTCTGGCAGCAGCTGTTGCGTTGGCTCGTCGCCGATTCGCCTAGCTCCGTCAGCGCATCGATGCCCTCCCGAACGATGATGGATCAGGGCCATGTGCAACTTGCGGCTCAGGTGCGCGATCGCCAGTTCCAGCCAGCTGGAGATGCACATGTCACCGCGCATATCGTCGGTCCGGAAAATCTGAATGCGGTGATCGATCTCATGCCGTCACAGGACACGCCAGGCCAGTATCAGGTGGAGTGGAATGCGGAGAAACCGGGATCTTACCTGGCCGAGATTACGGCGACTTCTCCAGGGGAACATTCGCAGGAGCTGGGTCGTGATGTCTTGACGTTTCAACGTCAGGATGGCATCGCTGAAAACTTTCATACCGAACAGAACCGGCCGCTGCTGCAGCAACTAGCGTCGCAGACCGGCGGTCGTTACTGGAGCCCATCGGACCTGAAAGACCTCCCACGTGATATCTCCTACTCTGAAGCGGGCATCTCCGTTCGAAATACGGAAGAGTTATGGAACATGCCTATCGTCTTTCTTCTCCTTCTCGGGCTCCCAATCACTGAATGGCTGCTGCGTCGCAAGTGGGGTGTTATATGAGACCCTTCCTTACGCGCCTTACACTTCGAGCAGTATCCATCGCAGCGGTCTGTGCGTTCACCTTGCAGATGCGCGCGGCAACGTACTATGTCACGATCGCTGGATTGGGAGGTGAACCAGATTATGATCAGCGGTTCACCAGCTCAGCAAAGGATCTGGACAAGGTATTCAAGACTGCGGACAACACAGGCCATGTCTATACGCTGGTGGGGCCGCAGGCGACCTCGTCGCAATTGAAGGAGACATTGAATGCAATCGCTCGCGACGCCAAGGCAGAGGATGATTTTGTGCTCACTCTTATAGGGCATGGATCGTTCGATGGCGTCGAATACAAATTCAATCTCGTGGGACCAGATGTAAGTGCAGGAGAGATCGCCGTTATGTGCGATCGGATTGCAGCAAGACGGCAGCTTATCATCGAGACGACCAGCGCCAGCGGCGGTGCGTTGCAGGCTCTCGAGCGGCCCGGACGCGCAGTGATCACCGCGACCAAGTCGGGCGCCGAAAAAAATGCGACTGTCTTCGCGCGCTATTGGGTCGAGGCGCTGCAGGATCCTGCTGCCGACACGGATAAGAGCGACTCCATCAGCGCTCTGGAAGCCTTCACCTATGCAACAAAAAAAACCGCGGCATTTTACGATGCGCAGAAGCGGATCGCTACGGAGCATGCGGGTTTCAATGATGCGGGTCATGGAGAGCCGGTGCGAGATGCAGGCAACGGGCAGGGTGCTCTTATGTCCAGCTTTACGCTGCTGCGTCTTGGCGCGAGCCAGCAGGCAATCAATAGTCCAGCGAAACGTGAGTTGTTGGCAAAGAAGGAGGATCTTGAGCAGAAAATTGATGCTCTGAAGTATGAGAAAGCTGCGATCGATCCTGCTGAGTATAAAAAACAGTTAACGGCGATGTTGGTAGAACTGGCGAAGACACAGGAGGAACTGGATCGATGAGACGCCACCTCTTAGTTCTGTCGCTTTGGTTTGCATGCGCCTCAATAATCGGTGCTGCGGAACCTTCGGACTGTTGGTCGCTGCGCAAGCATGGTCGTACGGCAGAAGCACGGACCTGCTTCGAAACATTGACGCGCAGCAGCGACGAGTATAACCGTGCCGAGGGCTTTTGGGGGCTCGAAGATTGGGAACAGGCGAATGAACAGTTTCGTCTGGCCGTGCAGGCCCCGAACGCTAAAGCATTCTACAAAGTGCGATGGGGTATGTTGTTACACGATCGCTTCAATAATCCCGAGGCTGCCGACCTCTTCCGCGAGGTCCTGGTAAAGGATCCGTCAAATGCAGATGCCTATCTTGGACTTGCCATCGTCTCCGCAGATGGATTTGACGGCAAAGCGGTAGAGTATGCGGCCAAGGCCATTACACTCAATCCGAAACTTGTTGAAGCACACGAGTTGATGGCAAACCTTGCACTGGAAAATGACGATTCTGATCTTGCCATGACAGAGGCAGACAAAGCAATCGAGCTCAAGGAAGATGCGCTGAATGCCTTGGCGATTCATGCGGCAGTGGAGCTGATCGCTGGCCGTTCCCCCGATCCATGGTTTAGAAAAATCACCGCGATCAATCCGGTATATGGAGAAGCCTATGCGCTCGTAGCGCATCATCTCGAACTTCATTACCGGTACGAAGACGGGTTGACGTATTACCGAAAAGCAGTCGAAATTGATCCGCGGCTTTGGTCAGCTCATTCGGCGCTTGGCATCGATCTGATGCGGCTCGGCAAAACAGAAGAACCTCTGAAAGAGCTCGAACTCAGCTATAACAATGGTTATCGCAATGCCGCGACCGTCAATAGCCTCCGTTTGCTGGACAGTTACAAAAGCTTCGATGTCTTTCGCGACAGTACGGCAATTTTAAAGCTGAAGAAGACGGAATCCAGTTTGCTGCAACCTTATATGCAGTCCGAGTTGCATCTTATTCAGGCGACTTATGAGAAGAAGTACAAGATGAAGCTGCCAGATCCGGTGCAGGTTGAGGTCTATTCAGACCATGAAGACTTCGCGGTGCGCACGATGGGAATGCCAGGACTGGGCGCGCTTGGTGTGACGTTTGGAAAGGTTGTAGCGATGGACAGTCCTTCGGCCCGCAAGCCTGGCGATTTCAACTGGGGTGCAACTCTTTGGCATGAGATGAGTCACGTCTACATCCTCACTGCGACCAATCATCGCGTACCGCGCTGGTTTACGGAAGGATTGGCGGTTCATGAAGAGGGGGAGCATTCCGCAGAATGGAGCAACCGTGTTACGCCTGAAGTTCTTATCGCTATCCGCGATAAGAAGCTGCTTCCCGTAGCCAGACTGGATCGTGGATTTATTTATGCCGACTACCCCTCGCAGGTTGCCGTCTCGTACTTTCAAGCTGGAAGTATTTGCGATTTTGTGAAAGAAAAATGGGGCGAAGAGAAGTTGTTGACGATGGCTCATGCTTATGCCATGCCTCAGACGACGGTGCAGGTGTTTCCACAAGTTCTCGGAATGGATACCGATCAATTCGATAAACAATATCTCGCGTGGATCGATAAGAGGTATGGTGCGGAGGCCTCGCATTTCGATGAATGGCGTGAGAAGTTGAAGGCCCTTGTAGCCAATGCTCACCAGAAGCAGTATGACGCTGTGCTGGCTCAGGGACCCGAAGTCCTGAGGATGTATCCCGAATATCTAGGTGATGCCAACGTGTACCTGCTTTTGGCTGAAGCTCACAAGATGAAGGGAAATGCCAAAGCTGAAGCTGCCGTACTGACTGAATATGAGCGTCAGGGAGGCCAGGAGCCAGCCGTGCTGAAGAGGCTCGCAGTTCTTGAAGAGACTGCGGGACAACTGGCCGAAGCGACAGCCACACTAGCGCGCCTGAACTATATTTACCCCGTCAAGGACGAGGAGCTGCATCACAAGTTGGGCGATCTGTTCTATCAGCAGAAACAGTATGATGGCGCGATTCGGGAGTATAGCGCTGTGATCGCAACGGGCACGCTGGATAAGGCCGGCGCTGAGTTCCACCTGGCGCAGGCCTATCTCGCCGCAGGACAAAAAGATAAAGCTGAAGAGAGTGTGCTGGCGTCTCTTGAGGCTGCTCCTGGTTATCGTCCGGCACAGAAGATGCTTCTGGAATTAAATCAATCCTCTGCCAAATGAATGGATAAGGACAGGTGTCTTATGGCTGCTTTTGCCGACTTGAATCAGGATGCAGCGCAGCTTCAGCAGTATGTCGAACGCTTCCACGAGGTGCGCGAAGGCATCATCAACCAGGTGCGTCAGGTGATCGTAGGCCAGGATGAAGTCCTGGATCAGATCCTGATTGCTCTCTTTGTAGGCGGCCATTGCCTGATGACAGGCCTGCCCGGAACAGCGAAGACCCTGATGGTGCGCACGATCGCGGATGCTCTAGGCCTGGAATTCCGGAGGATCCAGTTCACTCCCGATCTTATGCCATCCGATATCACCGGCACCGACATCATTGAAGAGGATCTAACAACCGGTCATCGAAAATGGACCTTCGTCAAAGGGCCAATCTTCGGGAATGTGTTGCTCGCCGATGAGATCAATCGCACACCGCCAAAGACGCAGGCGGCGCTTTTGGAGGCCATGCAGGAGCGTTCTTGCACCGTACGTGGCCATGCTTATCAATTACCGTCGCCATTCTTTGTGTTGGCAACACAAAACCCTATCGAGCTCGAAGGTACCTATCCTCTTCCTGAGGCGCAGCTGGATCGATTCCTCTTTAACTCGATACTGGATTATCTAAGCGCCGAGGATGAACTTAAGGTCGTTGATCTGACGACGACAACAAGCAACACGGAGATCCACGTGGTGACCTCAGCCGAGGAGCTGCTCAACTTCCAGCAGCTTGTCCGCCGAGTACCAATCGCTGAATCGCTTGCACGATATGTTGTCGCTCTCGTACGCGCAACGCGGCCGAAGAGTGAAAACGCTCCGGAATTCGTGAAGAAGTACGTTAACTACGGAGGAAGCATTCGTGCAGCTCAGTACATCGTTCTAGCGGCTAAGGCGAGGGCGCTCTCCCGAAGACGTTATCACGTGACCTACGAAGACATCACATCCTTAGCGGTGCCGGTGTTGCGGCATCGTATGTTGTTGAACTTTCATGCGGAGTCCGAAAAGATCGATGCGGACGAGATCTTGAAGCGGCTCGTGGCACATGTGCCGCGGCCGAAGGAGATCTGATGCAACGCTTCCTCGATCCCTCAGTGCTGGCCGGCATCTCTTCTCTGGACCTGCTGGCAAAGACGGTGGTGGACGGGTTTGTCGCAGGCCTGCACCGATCACCGGACTTCGGATTTAGCCAGGAGTTCGCCGAGTATCGTGCGTATACTCCCGGAGACGATCTACGTCATGTGGATTGGAATCTATTTGCACGCACTGAACGCTGCTACCTAAAGCGATATCGAGGCGAAACCAACAGCCAGCTCGCGATCCTTCTCGATGCCAGCAACTCGATGCTTTACACATCGGGTCCTCCCAGAAAGATGGATTATGCGCGTTTCATCGCAGCATCGCTCTTCTATCTGGCGATACACAATCAGCGTGACGCAGCGGGTTTGATTGTGTTCGATGACGAGGTGCGGGATTACATCAAACCATCGACGCGGCAAGGGCAGCTTGTGCGGCTCTTTGCTGCGCTCGAGCAAGCCGAACCACGGGCGCGGACAGACTTTGGCAAACCTTTGCTGCACTTCCAACAGTTGCTTCACAGACGCGGCATCGTCGTCGTCATCTCGGATTTCTTCGAAGATCCCGAATCGATCATACGGGTAATCGAGCCGCTGCGCTTCCACGGCAATGATGTAGTGCTGTTCCATATTCTCGACCCGCAGGAGATCAAGCCTGACCTGAGGGGCCCCGCAGTTCTTGTAGACCTTGAAACTGATCAAAGGATCGAAGTTATCCCCGACTACGTGAAGACCACTTATCGAACAAAGATCGACACTCACATCGAGCAGCTTCGTTCGCGCACCCGTGCCGCAGGAATGGACTATCAACTCCTCGTAACCGACCAGCCGCTGGATGCCGCACTTCGCGAGTATCTTTCGTTGCGACAGGCAGGAAACTGATGGGGTTCCTCGCACCATGGTTTCTGGCTGGCCTGGCTGCACTGGGCGTGCCATTCCTTGTGCATCTATTGAAGAAACACATCACTACGCCGCGTCCAGTGAGTTCGTTGATGTTCTTCGAGCGCGGTACGCAGAGTTCGACCCGGCACCGGCGGTTACGTTATCTCCTGCTTTTTAGCCTGCGGTTCGCATTGGTGCTCTTGGTGGTGCTGGCGTTTGCCAATCCATTTCTCCGTCGCCCGGTTGATGCAAACGGCCGAGTAATGCTGATCGTACTGGACAATTCTTTCAGCATGCATGCGGGAACGCGTTTTGCGGATGCCAAGCAGCAAGCATTGACGGTGCTAGCGACAAAGCCTCATTCTCAGAGAGCGCAGCTGATAGCGCTTGGCAGTCAGCTCAACATCTTGACTCAGCCGATCACAGATGCAGCACAGCTGCGTTCGGCCCTCGAGAGCATCCAGCCCGGAGATGGCTATGCAAACTTCGGTGAACTGGGACGAAGCATGCGCACCATGGCCGAAGCGCTACCGGAGCCGGTCGATCTCCATCTCTTCAGTGACATGCAGCGCACGGCAATGCCTGCGGCTTTTTCCGATATGACGCTGCCGCAAAATATGAGATTGGTGCTGCATGATGTGACTAAAGATGTCGGACAGCCGAATTGGACGGTTGAGAGTGTGGACGCGCCGGTGGAACTCGCCGATCCAAAGGATCCTAAAAAGTCGCGCTTGCAGGCAATGGTCGCTGGCTTCAACACTCCCGCAGCTGAGAAGACAGTATCCTTCATCGCAAATGGAAAGGTACTCGCGACTCGCAAGATTCATGTACCTGCCAACGGGCGAACGGCAGCAGATTTTTCACCCCACGATCTCGGTTATGGGTTCAACCGGTGCGAGGTGCGTGTTGATGGTTCAGACGCTCTTTCGGCCGACGATGCAAGTGTCTTCTCGATACGCCGATCAGATCCCGAGCGAGTGCTGTTCGTTCACGCTGTGGACGATGCGCGATCTCCTTTGTACTTCGGCGCTGCGTTGGGCGCAGCGGCTCAGGGTTCGTTTGTGCTGCAATCGGTGACTCCCGAACAGACAAGAGATCTTGATCCCTCGAAGTATGCCTTCGTTGTGCTTTCGGATGCTGTGCCCCTGCCATCGATCTTTGAGCATACATTGGAACAGTATGTTTCCAAGGGAGGCGGCGTCTTGATCGCACTAGGCGCGCGAGTCGGACGGCACGCACATATTCCTCTATGGGGAGGCGACGTCACCGATGTCCGCTCGTATGTCCGCGACGGGGATGCAATGCCGATTGGTCAAGTGGACTTCACCCATCCCGCATTGGAGCAATCCCGGCTGGGAGCAGATAACGGTGGTTGGGCCGAAGCAAAGGTTTTTTATGCTGCGGCGGTGGATCCGAAACAAGCGCGCGTCGCAGCGAGGTTGAACGATGGCACGCCGCTTTTGCTCGACAAACAGGTGAGCGAAGGGCATGTGTTGTTGCTCACCTCTGGACTGGAGAATCTCACAAACGATCTTCCTCTCCATCCTGTCTTTGTGGCCTTCGTAGACAAGGCCTCACGTTATCTATCCGGCAATGAACGGCTAAGCGGCTCCAGGCTGGTGGACTCTTTTGTGCAGCTTCGTGCCACCGCCACGCCGGTCGGCGAAGTGGCCAACGTCGAGGTAATCAACCCGGATGGGAGCAGGCCGCTCTCATTGAACGAGGCCCGAACGGTCCAGACCTTTCATGTGCAGCACGCCGGTTTTTATCAGATTCGTTATGCCAACGGGCGCAGTGCAATCATTGGAGTTAACCCTGACCGGCGCGAATCGGACCTGAAGCCAATGGCAAAGGATGTGCAGCAGCTTTGGAGTGGAAGCGGCAGCTCCATCTCCCCACAAACCGTAACATCTTCTTCGGGTGTGAAATATCGCCCCCGAAGCTTGTGGTGGTACGTTATGCTGCTTGCATTAGTCGTAACGCTGGCAGAGTCCTTGCTCGCCAGCGGTTACATGGGTACGCAGCGGGAGGAAGCATGAGCAGGCAGGACGAGCTCAACTCCTACATCTCGAAGCTGCAGCGCAGGCTGCAACTTGGAGCATGGCTGCGTGGTGGGGCGATCTTTGTCAGTACGGCGCTTCTGGTCACAGTGGTGCTGGTGCTTGTTCTCAATCACTATGCTTTTCCCGCTATCGGAGTAAAAGGTGCACGCCTCGTGCTGTTTCTTGCATTGGCCGCCGTAGCAGGAATTGGTCTTGTGCTTCCTCAGGTCCACCTTACCCGGACCCGCACCGTGCACGAGGCTGAAGCCGTGCACAGTGAGCTCGAAGAACGGCTCACGACCTTTCATGAGCGTCAGCGCGATGGCGGCGATCCATTTCTCGAACTGCTCGCCGCGGACACGTTGTCCCGAGCTCAGCATGCGACACCATCCTCGCTGGTCCCGGACAACCGGCTCTTCGCGCTGAGCGGTGCAGGTCTGGCCTGTCTTTGGGTGCTGGTATGGATGGTCGCCGCTGCTCCGGGTTTCCTCGGTTACGGTGCCTCGATGCTGTGGAGAGGCGCAAAACAAAATGTATCTCCGCTCTATGCGATCACGGTTGCGCCAGGCGATGTCGCTGTCCGGCGAAACAGTGACCAGCTCATTACCGCACGTGTAACCGGCATGCGGCCCGAGAAGGTCCAAATCTTTGCCCACTATCAAAGCGGCAGTGCCTGGGAGCCGGTCGCTATGCAGGCGCAGCCGAATTCAGGTGGTGCTGCAACATACCAGTTTGTCTTCGCCGGGTTGCCGGAGAATGTCGAATATTACGTCGCCGCCGGCCCGCTTGTCTCTCCGCACTATAAGGTGCGCGTCGTCGATCTCCCTTCCGTCAAAGAGATCCGCGTGACCTACCGGTATCCGAAATGGACCGGAATGAAACCGGTCGCGGAACAACATACCGGTGATCTGCGTGCCATCGAAGGGACAGACGCCGAGCTTGAGATCGAAATGGATCGTCCTCTCAAAGAGGGACAACTGGCTCTCGACGGCGACAAGGCGATCCATCTCACAGGGGGGCAGGCAAACAAGTATCAAGCCACGGTGCACATGGAAAAGGATGGGGCCTATCATGTAGCCGGCGTCGACGAGGGGCAAGCGGTCCGTCTATCGGAGGATTATTTTATTGCGACCGATAAGGCCAAACCGCCAGAGGTCTCGGTCAGTCGTCCTGGGGGAGACTATCGCGCAAGCCCTATTGAAGAGGTGACGGTCGGAGTCAAAGCGGCAGATGAGTTTGGATTGCGGGATGTGCGCCTTCATTACTCTGTCAATGGCGGCGCAAACCGGGACGTGAACATGCTCAAAGCTTCGGGAGTGAAAGATTCCGATGGCTCCTATATTTTGCGGCTGGAAGATTTCAAACTCACGCCCGGCGATCTGGTCAGTCTCTATGCGACTGCGAAGGATGGTCACTCCGAGGCGCGCACCGAGATCGGGTTTATTCAGGTCGATCCATTCGAAAGAGAGTTCTCGCAGTCACAGCAGAGCGGAGGTGGCGGGGGTGGTGGTGGCGGACAGAATAATCAGATGGAGATATCCAAACGCGAGAAAGAGTTGATCGCCGCAACCTGGAAGCAGCAGAACGACAGAACAATGGGTGCCAAAGACTCCGCAGTGGCTGGGCAGTTTCTCT
>Ga0193742_1000282_pt1 | contig 36634 bp, 80 predicted proteins | sample L2c1metaG_FD_165511 | JGI IMG/M metagenome (GOLD analysis project Ga0193742, IMG submission 165511) | Soil microbial communities from a riparian zone of the East river system, Colorado, United States - L2c1 | ecosystem: Environmental > Terrestrial > Soil > Riparian zone | place: USA: East River... | reverse complement strand
TGGACGCATTCGCCACTGCCCGCGAGGACGGACTACATCTGGAAGCATTCCAGCGCGCCACCCTCACAGTGAAGAACCAGATCGACTCACTGTCCAAAGTGGTGTTCCCCAATGACTAGTCCAGACCCCCAAATTCCGGACTACGGGCCACCTGCCCACTACGAACTGTTCTGGTTGGGAGGGGAGATCACGGAGGTAAAGGCACACTCGGTGAGCTACCCGACAGTTACTGACACGACGCACAACGGCGACTCGCACATCAAGTTCCATGAGGTAGTGGACGGACACTGGACATTGGTTCTGTCCACTCAACAGAGGCAAGTGGAGTCGGTCCGGATCATCACGCCCGAGGAGTACGAGATCCGGTGGGGTGAAGTGGCGCGGCTGAGAAAAGAGACATGGAAGCGCGCCTATTCCGACCTATCCGAGTAGCACTCACATTCCTTGCGGGAGACATCGAACATGACGACGTTCGGTGCCTGCCGTTGGCAATGTCGATTGCCGAGCAATACCCCCTACCAATGGAGGTCACCAATGTCCGTCAACACCCGTCCCGACATCCCTCCCCCGCACGTCGACGTGAACGACCACCCGGATGGCGTCGACCACTGCGCAACCCTGGAGGGCATCATCCTGTCCGAGCACTTCGAGTACGCCCGTCTGGAGTTCGCTTTGTTCGCGTGCATCCGGCACGGCCACGAGCATTACGAGTGGTGGTCTCAGACCGTCGCGGAGTTCATCATTCGCGCCTACTTCGATCCCAAGTCGGTGCTCCCCTTCCCGACTCTGCGCAGGGACCGGCCATCGGCCAAGGACAAGCCGCTTCCGTTCACCGGTCCTCCGGCGTACGTGTACCGGAAGTCCGGCCCCAACCCTGCCCTCATGCACACCCCACCGCGCACTCCTGCGCAGTGGGCAGCGACCGGGGCGTCGGTCCGATAACCCTTCCCGCCAATCGTCGCGCCTAGTCACATTCCCTCAGTGGGTTGCCTAGGCACGGCATTGACCGGATGGTCATTTCCAACACCACGCACAAAAGGAGAAAGCAATGTCAGTCCAGCCGCCGGTCAACCCGGTACCCCCGTCGTACAACCCGAATGTTCCGCCCGTGTACTACGGCAACGCGTACACCCCGTACGACCCTCGCTGGCCGCACGTCGTCCCGCACATGGGGTTCTACCCGCCACCACAGCCAACTAACAGTGCGGCAATCGTCGCGCTTGTCATGGCGTTCGTAGTTCCGGTCGTCGGTCTCGTCATCGGTCTTGTCGCGATGTCCCAGATCCGCAAGACGCACGAGCGCGGGAACGGTATGGCCGTGGCCGCTGTAGTGATCGGTCTGATAAGCACCATCATCTTCGTGGGGTTGTTCGTGTCCATCCTCACGGCAGTCAGTACCACGTCCGGCTACTACGGATAGCCCGCAATCGCCCTGAGAGCCACACAGAGCGCCTAGGACAGGAGGGTTGGAGTGGAGACACCCAAGAGGGTCAAGGTCAGGTACGCACACCGTGCCTGTCTCATCGTTAGCACCCGTGGTTGGTCTACGTCGTGCTCGTGCGGGATCGAAGCACCGTGGTACGCCGACAAGGACCGTGCCGACGAGTGGACAAACGAACATGCTGACGTTCGAATTGACGGAGAGGAATGGTAAATGGGTATGTGCGTGCTCTTTCCTGGAAGCAATTCCAACCCGAGTAACAAGTATCGGGTGGTGGACTTCCGGGATTGGTGTGATCACCCAGAGCACCCGGATCAAACCAGAGTCGTCCAGGAATACGACGACTACCGATCGGCGCGGAACTACGTCGACGAATCGAACTACCTGGAGGAAAGGGAGGCGTCGAACTATGACCGTGACAAAGAACATCCACATCCCGAGTAAGCATGAGACCTTCGTGCCCATCGGTCCGATCGTGTCCATCTTGCGATTGCAGGCACCTGACGTTCGTGGAGTTCAGCGCTTCGTGTTCCTTGGTCTGAACGCGCAAGGTGACACGGCCGCAATCGAGGTATTCGAGATCCCGAACGGTGAAGCGTTGTCCGTGCCGACCTGGGTCCGGGATTTTGAGTATGAGGACTACTCGGTACTCCCGGCGCGAAAGGCACGGCGGTACCTCTCGTTCAAGACCACGGGTGGTGAGTACCAGCGTCTCAAGGAACAGCAGTTCGGTTACCAGATCTGGGGCCGGTACAAGGACGGTCTTGTCGGGCGGTACGCCCGTGACCTCAGACCGTGAATGGCGCATACACAGCAGATGGTCGGCGTCGGTCGTCAATGGGGCACGCCCGTGTGGCCCACAGATGCGACATTTGCGGCCGCTGGGTGTACGGCAACGGCGGTCAGGTTTCCCACGGACGAGCGCACGTCAATCGTGGTGAAGCAGTCGAGTTGGTCAAGCATTATGCAACTACATCGATACGTCTATTTCTGAATCCCGGAGATGAGGCAGTAATCCGCTACGTCGCCAAAGGATTCGAGATCCGACCCAAGACCAACTAGGAGGTAATCAGATGCCCGATCAGAAGTACACCGTGTGGCGCTGCCAGCTCCCCCAGAACGTGTGGGAGGAAGTCACGTCGCGGACCACGAAGAACGAGGCCGATGCCTTTGCCGAACTCGGCAACAAGACGGCAGAGGAGTATCGGACGGACGTGGTGTTCCATGTCGCGCCCGAGGGCGAGCGTCCACCGGCCGATAAGACCGCCGCCTAACCCACGATCTACGTCGTACTCAGTACCGACAAAGCTCTGCTGAGTACGGCGTTGACCGCGTGGTCAGAACGAACAATACGAAAGGGGAACTAATGACAGGTAGTCAGTGGGCGACCGTGTTGATCTTCGCGATCGTCGCCGCCGCCCTGGCTTTCTCTGAGTGGAATGACAAGAGGAAGTAGGCAGAGATGAAAATCCTTGTCGACCTACCCGAGGATGCCCACGATCAGCTCTCACTCACGATTGCCACTGCCATATTGGAGCACGCAAGCACGCGCGCACTAGGCAACATCGGTGTGTCTCCTTCTCGTGAAGCGGCGCATGCCGTGGCACGTGTACTGGAGAGCTGGACGGACAACGGCCCGCGTCTTCCACCCTCTGTTGGTGAGAAGAGATTCAGGGAAGTTCTCGCCGAACACATGACGAACCTCTTCCTTGAGTTGGATGACCTTGCCAAGAGTCATGAGCTACAGATGAAACGTGCCGACCACGATCACGACAAGGGGTACTCCCAAGGAGCTGCCAACGGCATCCGATACGAAATCGATCGAGTAAGAGAATTACTCAATGAGCTGGGGGTAGAAAGTGTCAACCCCAACCCACCCTGATCCTCGTGCGCCGAACCTTCCGAGGTCCAGGGGTGATCGGTACAACGAAGAGCTGTTGGATCTCCTCCAGAGGTACGAGGCAATCAAGGGATACCTGAACGGGAGAGTGAGCAAATCGTCCGATCCTGTGACGGTGAGAGAACTCCTGAGTTATCTCGACTACATAACTGGATTCATGGACCGACTGACCGAAATCATCGAGGGTGTGGAAGGAGATGTTGGTGACCCCACCGCGACTACCTAAGACCAAAAGCCAGATGTACAAGGAGATCTTGGAGGAACTCGCTGATCGATTCGAGGACTCGGCCGCCGCGTGCAAGGAATCCGAGAAGGATGTCACTGGCCTAGAAGACCAAATCACGTACAAGACGTTGGCCCAGTGTTGGAACGTCGTACACAACACACTCACCCAAACAATCAAAGGAGTTGAGGGAGGAGGGCAGGACTACAACGACGTCATGGATCGTAGGTAACCACACCCGAGAGGAGGAACGATGACGAACACCGTGCCGGTCCTACCGGCGACACTCACCGAGCTAGCCCCACAGATCCAGGTGTACATCCAGGCGGCCGATGAACTTGCGGCCTTGCAGATGATCGGCGTGGACGTGGAACGTCCCTACTACGTCCTGATGGCCCTACTGGACGCCTACACGTCCGAGAGGTGGCTGGCCTACGACAAGGCTGTCAACGACGCTGTGAGCCGGTTTACCGACGCACGTAGGACGCATCGATGACCGAACCGGACCTTCCACGGTCACCCGATGCGCAACGACTGATCGATGAGTTGACCCTCGCACTCAGGGATCTGGAGAAGATCTACAACGACCGGCTCAGCAGCCGTGACAACGGCCCCCTCGGTCATGCCGAGGGAAGAGGTATCCGGTACGCCGAGCAGTTCATCCGTGGGTACCTCCAGGACAAGGTGAAGGAGTTCCGCCATGTCAACTGGACGGCCTGACCTTCCACTCACCATTCGCGAGAAGCACTGGGTGGAGAACATCAAGCAATGTCGCGCTGTCCTGGAAAGGAACGTCACGGACAGTTGGGACAGTTACAGGCAGGAGAAGGCCGCTGGCAACAAACAAATGGCCGAATGGTTCGAAGGCAGGGCGACGGCGTTTTCGGTGTCGCTGACAACTTCAACATCCTGTTCCAGGATGTGAGGTCATGACCGAACCTGACTTCCCTCTCACTACTCGTGAAAAGAAAACCATCTCCGCGATACAGGATCTGCACGACTACTTGTCCGAGATAGCTCAGAATTGTCGCCGCGATGAGCAGATTTCATTCGCGGACGGCCGCAACAGCATGAGTGAGTGGTACCAGGGCCAAGCCATCGCTTACGAGGACGCCAGGAGGCGGTTAGTGGAGGCTGACTACGGGACGGAGGTGTTCTGATGCCTGAACCCAACTTCCCACTCACCGTGCGCGAGAAGAGGGTGGACGACAAGCTTGATCAGTTGTTTGGTTTCATCCGCTCCATAATCTCAAACAACCGGCAACAGGAAGCCTACTACCGAAAGGAGAACAACTCCGGCATGGCGGATTGGTGCCAGGGTCAACACGAATCGGCCCAGCGCATCCTGAACAAGTTCAGGGAGTTGGACTTTGACGAGTAAACCCCGCCTCCCGTTATCTGCCCGCGAGAAACGAACCAAGGAGGAGATCGAGTTCCTCGTCACCAAGACGATCGAGGATGTTGCTTACTACAACAGGGCAACGAAACGGCTCGAAGACCAGACCGGCTACACCACCGAACTCTCGAACTACTACAGGGGTATGGCAGATGGTGTACGTCAAGCCGCAACCCGGGTGTACCAGAGTGAGTTCGAGTTCGAGGTGGAAGGGCCACGGCCGTGAACAAACCCAACCTTCCGTTGACCATTCGCGAGAAACAACTACTCGCGGAACTTGACACCCTGGCCCGGAATTTCGAAATCGAGGTGAAGACAAGGAGGAGTCGGCGAACCACGTACGAAGAGGATGACTACGAAACCTACGAGAAGGGGTACCTGGACGGATCAGTGTTTGGGTACAGCATTGCCCAGGTCAATCTCGAATCAATACTCAAACGTCACCGAGAAAGGTATGACAGTGGAAGCAACTGAAGTGAACGACAAGATCCGCACCAAGACCATCGACGCGCTGACCCAACTCTTCGTGGATCACTTCCCCGGCGCGAAAGCCAACCCCAACACCGCGCGTGCCCTTGCCGAGATCGCCACCAACGGCGGTTTCCAGCAGGTCGGGGAGGACGACGTGGTTCTGTCCAAGCTCCAGTTCGAGGAGCTGAAGAAGGTCCTCACGGCGGCTGGGTTCGAGGTCACGCTGGAGGAGGACACCGGAGAAGACGAGCCCCTTCAGGAGGAGGACGGCAATGTCGAAGAGGATTCGGATACGCCGTTCTCATAAAGATCTCGACGACCTCACGGGACTGGAGCAGGAAACCTACATCGCGTTGAAGAACCTCAGGGCGCACATGAACAACGCCTACCTAGCAATCCCTGAGGGTCCAGGCAAGGACGCGTACGTCGAGGTCTATAACCGCATCGTCAAAACTTTCCCCCCTCCGCTGTTAGCGGGGAGGTAGGGGTGAAGAGGATGAAGATGCATGCTTCTCCTGAGACGCGTGATTACACCTCACTAGAAAGGCAGGCTCAGATCTTTTCAGTCGCTTTCAGGGAGTGCATGAGCAAGGTCTACATAAAGCTCCCTGAAAACGACACAAAGACTGCCTATGCCGAGACCTACACCTTCTTCCTGAATCGCTTCCCCCGAGAACTGATGTGATGGGGTATCGATGAAGAGGATGAAGATCACGCCGAGGGATGACATCTACCGGGCAAAGAGTGGATCTAGCGCGGCAGTGGCCTATCGACTGACCGTGGCGGCCTTGAACGCGGAATACCTAGCGGCTCGGGGTTCCAAGGAGAGCAAGGAAGAGATCAAAGACGCACTCGTAAACGTGTACCGCGTGATGCGAAAGAACTTCCCTGATTCTGTCACTAACGAACACTGAAAGGATCTGATCATCCATGTGGGATTGGTCCACGTTCTGGAGCATCTTCGCGCAGGTACTTCTGATCGGCATCGGAACCATCGTCTTGGTGCTCTTTGCCGCACTGGCCTGGGTGATCGTCAAGTCCACGAAGGATGCCGAGACCACCAGGAAGGTCACGAAGAAGCCGCTTGTCGACCGTGCTGCACTCCAGGCACATCTCGACCGTACGAAGGACACCCCCAAGACCCCCTGAGTGTCCGTGTGGAGTCCATCTCACCCATGTGTAGCTGACGGACGACTCCACTCCCTTCGAAACGGAAGGAAAGGATCAAGGTGATCTTCATGTCCCGCGCGCTTTAAAAAGGCGGGTATCTAAAACACTCCAAAGGTCAAGGCTGGTGGGGTACGTGTTCGTTCCCCCTATAACGCGACGTACCCCACCTCATATGCGGAAAGGAATCAGATGACGAACCCCGAAAACAAGCACAACGAGACGATCAAGAGCCTGCACTACTTGCTCGCAGGCATGCTCACCGAGACGAACTGGGAACAAGATCTCAAGGTCGCTCAGCAGACCTACGCACTCGTTGCCGAACAGTGCTTCCCCTCTGCCGATGCGGTGGCCCTGTTCGCCGCGCAGTACGCACAAAGGGTCAAGCGGGGTACTTCCGCCGCGAGCTGGGTGGCCTTTGCCGAGGAACTACTCACGGCGTTCAGCCTGGTTCAGCCCGAGAAGCCTATAAACGAATACGGCTACTTGACGTAATACGAGGAGGAAGCATGAGGATCTATCGCACAGCACCAGGCTTCTGGGGAGTCGGCATCTCTAGGTCTCCCGGCGGGTGGAGCATTCAGTTTGGACCTTTTGTATTCACTACGGCTCCGTGATCTGATGGAACCGGGCTCGCACTTCCCCTCCAACATGGAGATGAGGATGAAGATCCTCAAGATCATCCAAGACGAGATGCTCAGCCACAAGGAAGTCAACCCGCACATCACTGCGACCAGAATTGTGAACCTGATCGTCACCGAATGGCTTCCCAGTGCCGCCGACATCAAGACGTTCGGCGAGGAGTACCAGGTCGATGTCATGGCGCGACAGGAGAAACCGAACTGGAAGAACTTCGCGCGCAAGTTCGCTGTCAAATTCTTCTAGGAAGGAGGAAAAGTGGTAGTACCCAGCTCAGGAAGGATGTTTCGCGACATCAAGAAGCTCGTCCAAGACCAGCTCGACAAGGGTGTCAGCAGTGACACCTCCGGAATCATCGCCAGTGATTTGGTTGAGACCATCCTGTACGAATGGCTTCCCGACTCCAGTCAACTCAGGGCATTCGGTGAGGACTACCAGAAGGAAGCCATCGCCAAGAAGATCAAACCCGACTGGGCGGATTTCGCCCGACGATTCTTTCGCGAGTACATGTAAGGAGGAGAAATGAATCTTGGAGAAGTCATCGCCTACCTGGAGAAGAAGGACCCTGACCAGGTCGCGCTACATGGGTTCCACAACCCGCATTCCTACCGTGGGTACTACTCGCAGTTGGCCTTCTCGCCTGCTACCAACATCACGGCGCAAGACATGCTCGAAGCCGCTCGTGGTGCTGTGGGCAAGGAGTACCAGGGGTGGAAGGGCGGGTACCACATGATGCTCGCGGAGACACCGTGTTGGATCTCCCACGAGGGTGAGGTGACAGAAGACCTCATCTCGGTCAGGCTGCTCGATCTCATGTTCGCGGCAGAGACCACCCAGGTTGCTGCTCTCGAAGCTGAGGTGGCAGATCTGAAGAGTGCGATCGGGATCGTCAAGCAGCAGAGGGACAAGTACCACGTCGAGTCTCAGTACGCCCTTGCTGCGGTGTCTCGTGAAGCATCTTTGGCAACCCACCTGACCGCCGAACGCGACGACCTCTTCCTTCGCCTTCAGAAGGTCGAGGAGGTCATGGACACCGTCACCATGCCCAGTTCCACCAGACAACGACTCCGTGCCCTTACACGGCCTCCTGGGGCGTTCTGGGGCGAGACAGATGAGACGCCCTAAGCGGGTTGTTGTTCGCCAAATCTTCTATAGGTACATCGTGCGCCATCAGAAGAGTAATAAGAAATGGGGGCCGTTCTTCAGAACACCACCTAATTACCTGCCTGCTTGTCAGTTCTTGGACAAGTTCTTGGATGGCGTCGATCGTCCCGGCAGGTACAGGCTCGAAATGGCCCGTCATGTGATGACCTTCGACGGCGAAACCATCGACGAAACCGTCGTCGCAATGTGCATCAGGGACCTCAAACCAAAGGAGGCAGGCAATGGCACGGCCGCTACGTGACACCGAGTACGTCGTGACCCCACCAAACCGATGGGGCAAAGGAAAAGTCCACCACACCACCTGCCGTTGGGGGGAATACAGGTACCGAGGACTTATGAAACTCAAGGACATCCCCGACGACGCCGAGGACTGCAAGGTGTGTGGTGGTCGTGGAGGGATGGTGGCCTACATCAAGAACACCAACGGCGCGAAGCTCAAGGACGACGACTGACGGAGGAGGGAATGAAGCACCGACTGAGAAGGAACCCGAAAAACAACAAGATCCTGGAGTTCTCGTACAACAACGGGTGCAACGGCGCCCAATGCGAGGCGTGTGGGCGAACGTTCTGCACCATGTGCCAGAACAGCGGTATCGACGGTGAATGCGAAGAGCCAACCGTGATCACCCTCAAGGTCAAGACCGCGCGAGTCGGTCTCCCGTGAAGCACATGTGGAGAAGGAACGCCGACGGAAATATCAAGATCATCGTCCGAAGTGTTTCTTGCATTGGTCCTACTTGCGTGCGATGTGGAGGGATCTTCTGTAGCGCGTGCTTCTTCGCGACGTACACCCTCGACCTCTACGGAGTGGACTGGTGCCTTCTAGAGCCACGTCACATCCAGATCAACTACCGGAAAGGAACCCCGTGGATCTAGATCCCGCCGTTGTGTGGCTGGAGGAAAGGAGCTTCCGACTGATCGACCTTCTCACAGTGAAAGAGACCCCTGCCGCCGACAAGCAGGAGTTCTGGGATGAACTAGAAGCGATCGACATCCGATCCCACTCCGGTTACGACCGCGAGATCGTGGAGTTGCTGGACGAGATCTGGGTGGAGAACGACTACATGGGTCCCGAGTACGAGGACGAGGACGGCTTCTTCCTCTACAACCCTGACTTCCATCCGTTCGAATCAACGGCGCAGTGGCCAAAGCCAGCCCACGGGTGGGACCTGGACGCGGCAACCCCGGCCACCTTGGTGGAGTTCGACGGCCAACTCTACGAGTCCACGCATGACGAACTGGTCAGGATTCTCGATGCGGCCACCCTCAACTCAGGTGACGCGGGTGATGTCGTGGTGGGTGATGTGGAAGCCCCCTCAAAAACACAATCCAACAACTAGTTTCCACTGTGCTGGAAAAAATGAAGGGATGTACTTATGGCCGATAACAACGAGCTGGCTCGAAGACGCGCTCAGGCAGAGGCGGCACAGAAGGCACAAGCCGCCAAGCAAGCCGCCGAACAAGCCCGAGTCCAGAAGCTCATGCAGGAGCAGGCCAAGAAGGACAGGGAGAACGCCGAGAACAAGGCCAGGGAAGCGAAGCAGGCAGCAGAAGACCTGGCCCGCATGCGCCGCGCCACCATGCACGCGGCCGAAGAAGCCAAGAAGAAGAAGGGCAAGTGATGTTCGTCCACTTCGCTGTGGTCCCAGAGAGCACAGAAGGGCCGTGGAAGCTCTACGTCGGTGAATCGGTCGTGGAGTACGACGGCAAGAACAACCTCACCGTAGAGGTCGACGTAGAGCCTCGCGTGGAGAGCTTGTCCGTCTCCAGGGAGCTTCTACTCGCGATCTCTGAAACCTGCCTCAAGGCAGCCAAAGGAAAGAAGCACACAGATGGACAAGACAAGTAAGGCGTCGATCACGCGAAAGGAGTTCGCCGCGTTTATCGAAGAAGAGTTGACCGGTACCGACCACACCGATGGGGTATCGCCTTTCTCGTCCTCGTACCTTGCCAGTCGCCTCGCGCAGAAGCTCGGTGTCGAGTTCACCTCGGAACCATCGGCCGACGACGACGAATGGGGGACGGTACGCCGCACACCAAACGGACTAGCGATCAAGGGAGAAACGAACTTCCCCTCGTATTGGAACCTGTACCAAAGGATGAGCGACGGAAGCATCCAGATCCGCCAACTGCACACCACTGAAGTTTCGATGGGGTGGCCGGTCGTTGCCACGGTCCACGCCGGTCCACCGCCTTCTCCCCAGAACGATCTCCAGGAGCAGATCGATGAGCTGGAAGAGGCCAACGAGGAGCAAACCGACTTCGAGGCCGAACAAGACCAGGTTGCCTTAGTTGGCGCCGATCTGGTGAACAACCTTCTCGGTGGTCCGTTCGCGGAAGCCATTCGAGACATCTTGGTCCTGTCGCACTTCCACAAGAGCGACGACCAGGATTTCGCCGAGGCGTTCAAGCGACTTCTGGCCGCACGATGACCAAGGCAAACACGAACGGGAAGGCAGGAAAGACCTCGCCACGGGTGAATAACCCGTTATGGGGAATGCCCAACAACTCCAAGACCGGTCACAGTCGCGAAAGCGAAAGGTTTCTCGGCTGGAACTGGCAACGGGGAAACAAGAACAACAACAACAAGTGAGAAGGAGAAACGCATGACAGCAACAAACGAGGTCACGAAGCCCCCGGTCACGTTCGAAACCGTCTGGGTCACTCCGGAGCTGGCAGCCGAGTGGATCAAGACGCAGGAGAAGAACCGGCCCGTTCGCGACCGTACCGTCGTCCAGTTCTCGCGCGACATGCTTCACGGGTCGTGGATGAACACCGGGGAGCCGGTCAAGTTCGACACCAACGGTCACCTGATCGACGGGCAGCACCGTCTGTACGCGGTCGTGAAGGCAGGCATCGCGGCTGGGGTCGAGATGACCGTGGCCCGCGATGTTCCGAAGGAGGCGATGGAGGTGATGGACTCAGGTACCAAGCGGTCTGTCTCCGACGCGCTGGGGCTTCGTGGGTACGCCAACAGGACGGCCGTGGCGGCGGCGGCACGAGTGGGCCTGTCCATCGAGGCAGAGATCACCACGAACGCCTCCAGGTGGTCGCACAGGGAGCTTCTGGAGTGGGCTGATCTCCACGAGTCCGCCGAGGAAGCCGGAACGCTCGGCATGCAGATCTACCAGGCCGTAGGGATCGCTCCCTCTGTCGCGACGTTCGCGATGATCAAGTTCCTGGAGATCGACTACGAGGACGCACACACCTTCGCGACCAACCTGGTCAAGCAGCTCGGTCTGGGAGAGAAGGACCCCATCCGCGCACTGGTCAAGCGGTACTCCGGTACCTACGGCCTGAGCACCCGGAAGCTCACCCAGGAGGAGCAGGTCTCGCTGATGTTCAGGGCCTGGAACGCCTGGCGTACCGGTGTCGATGTCGTGCGTTTCCAGCGCGCCTCTCGTACCGGTGCGGTCGAGATCCCCAAGCTCAAGTAGATGGCGCGAAAGAAACCAGATACGGAGAACGCGAAGAACCAGATCCTCATCCTGATCAAGGAGATCGCTCAGAAGGCGAACGGCGTCAATGGTCTGCCACCCGAGGTCGCAGAGGAACTACTCGACTCGATCAATGCACTCGTGGCGAAGACCGTGCTCCTGGAACGCTTCATCATCAACGAAGCACTGGGGAAGGCACGGCATCCTTATCGCGAGTACTGGGAAGCACCACCGTATGACGCCGGAATGTACGAGGCGTTCTCACAGGCGATGGAGATCGTGAAGAAGGGTGGTCGAAGTTGAGTTGGGAATCACCCTTGCCTTCGAAGATGACGGTCAAGCAGGTGGCGGAATACCTGGGAGTGGCGCCCTCTACCTGGAGGTCGTACGTCTCACGCGGGTACGTACCACGGCCTGACGGACATCACGATCTTCGAACTCCGTACTGGCACCGAGAAACAATAGAGACCCTGAAATCACAAAGGGACGACCGGCGGCACAAGCCATCGGGGAGTACATTCGAATAGGAATACGAAAAAGCCCCACCGAGTCAACGTCTCCTTCCCCCGACAGGAGACAGCGATTCGGTGGGGCTTTTTCTTGTTTGCGGTCACGACACCACAAAGGAGCGAAGCGTGATCATCGTACTACCCAACGCGGTGGAGGAAAACAAGACCGAAGCATGGACGTGCCGCCGGAAGGTTTCGAACCTTCATAGTCAAAGACACCAGGTTTACAGACTGGCCTCGGTACCGATCCGAGATCGGCGGCTTACACCGACAACGACGTAGACGGCTTGGGTATGCGATCTCATCCTGGTCGTCATCGGTGTTTAACACCCGTTCGCGCTGTCCTCATGGGTACACGGCGCATACATGGCAAACGGGTTGTACAAAGGAACCATCGCGGTACTCCATTGGGGATTCGCAAAATCGATGGCGATGGTCCCAGTTAAAGAGTCGAGTCGGCGCAGGCAGGATCATAGGGTTTCGTTTGGAGGTCAGCCCTCCTCTGCCTTGCAGTCCCTCTGTGCGCGTGGTGTTGGTCAATACCCGAAACCCCAACACCTGGGGTGAGTTTGACGCCGACTCGACTGGCTCTATTTAGTTTCGGTCTGAAGTCGCTTGGACTCGTTGTAGTAGTCCCGCAAGATCCGCTTCATCACATACCTCAACGAGCGCATGTGCCGGTGTCCTGCTGAGAGTGGTGAACCCTTCAACGCGGGCTTCCCCTTGGGGCCACACCGTGGGCAGTCGAAGGTGTGCGTGGAGGTCTCGTGCTTGGCCCGCTGGGTGTCGTAGAGGACGCGGTACGGCGAACACGTACACCCGTCCACATGGGTCGCGAATTCGTCCTCCTCGGTCACCCTGCCGCACGGCTTGGTCAGGCGCTTCATAGTGCTCTCAGCGACCAGGAAGGCACGCTTCTTGGCCTCGTCGTTCCAGTTGGACTGCTGACCCTTCTTGCGCCTCTGGGCAACCCCCTGGTCCACCCTGAGACCACAGTAAGCCCACAGCTCGCTCACTGTACGTGGACGCTCCGGTTCGATCGTTCCGTCCTCCAGCTCGAACTCAGGGCGAATATAGGGGTCTCCACCCGAGAGGGAGGCTAGGAGACGTGCACCCTGCTTCTCGCCGATGCCGTTGGCCGTGGCGACCCACTTGCCGAGGGGGTGGCGCTTCATCTCCTTCTTGAGCACCGTCTCCGCCATGGTCTCCAGAGCTGCCAGGCCGTTGACGATCTCAACGATCTTCGCTTCCTGGGGTGTGCCGGTCATGCCCTGCTCGTTCTGGAAGGCCCTGAGCCGGTTCTGGTTCGCGATCCTCGTGCGCTCCAGGTCATCGAGGATGTCGGACGCGATCAATAGCGCGCCTGAGTCGAACTTCTTCATCTGATTCCTTTCTTGAGTTGAGTTGCGACGCACCGTCAGTGGGTATCGCAGGTTGTTTGGTCGCAACATTGAGAGGGATGTGCTCGCGAGCATCATCTGGGTATTCGCGAACTTCGTGGCGAGCACACCCCCGTTGAAGAACACCGAGCGAGCTTCCTATGGGTATTCGTCTGCCAAGTGGCTCGGCGTTCGTTGTGCTGACAGGACGACCGCTACTTGGGTATCGCGTGACACTTGGCCCTGCCAAGTTTGAGTCCACCGTAGCGCGACTTTTATGGGTATTGATTCGGCTTTGGCCACGGTGGACGACTTACAGGTCAGACGTGTGTTGACTGGTTAACGCGTGGTGTTTGGTCTGACCTTGCTAACACCCCGGCGCCGGTCAACTGGATATCGGTGTGCGTCTGGCCGGGGTACTACTTATGTCCCGCGTGATTCCCCTGGCCTTTACAGGGCGATCGATTTTGGCAGGACACGTTCTAGAAGTTCGGCGCTCTATAGATGGGTATTCGGGCCTACAATGGCCGAACTTCGTTTACTTCGAGCCCGCGCTAGTTGATTGGTTATTCGTCCGGAACCTGGCAAGCTCGAAACTTGCTCGAACAGGGCGTGTGCACACTGGGCATACGACTCGGTGTTGGCCCTGTCCGAGTACTACTGCCGCGACGCAACCAATTTGGGTAACGATCGTCTTCTGGTCGCGGCATGTCCTTTATGGAGTTGGATAAAGATTCTTCACGACTCGCTCGATGAACTGGTCGCTGAGATCTGCGACCGCCTTGTGCTTGGTCAGCATCAACTCGTTGGCCAGTGCGTCGTACAGGTCCCTCTTCCGCACCGCACCTTCGATGTGCTTTGCCTGGTGTTCGGCAAGGCGCCGAAGGTCAGGGATGGTGAGGTCGTCGAACTGCTTGCGACTTCCGTCCCACATCGCGACGTACTCCGTGCGGAACCTCTGCGCCCAGGTCTTCTTCTGGGCATTCTTCGGCGAGTGGCCATGGACGATCTTGCGCGGGCTACCCGATGGTGTCGGCGTTGGTGTCGTGCTGGAGTGCCCGTTGTAACTCGCACTCCTCAACATCGCATTGGTGTTCAGGATCAGGATGGACTGCACGAAGCTGGGCAACGCTTGCCGTAGTGCGTCTTCGTAGTCAGCCGGATCGAGCTGGGCAATGATCTCTTCTACGATGTCGCGGTTTCGGATCATGCCCTGGTCGCGAACATCGGCGACCAACTTCGCCAGGTCTAGTGCGGTGTGCGTGGTCAAGATTCTTCCTCCTTATCGTTGGACGTTCTCGTCTTGCGCGACGGGGGTGGCTTCGTCCCACATCTCGTTGAACGCGCCTGCGTCCACTTCACCCTCTTCGTCGTACTTCTCTTCGTCGACGAACGCCAGTTCGCTGTCAACTCCTGAGACCCTATGTGCCTCTGCCCACTCCTGGTCTGTCGCCTCTACGGCCGTCTCAGAGGGCTTGACGGTGTCTCCGGGGAAGCCCAGGTCCGCGATGTTCTCGACCTCGATGGTGCCGTTGCGGTCGTACCACTTGGACTTGGCCGACTCGACACACACCACACACCCGTCCACCGCGTCCGGCAAGGACTGATAGTCGTCGTTGGTGGGCTTGGGCCGGATCTTGCCTGGGTGGGTGTGGGCAATGGCCACTAGATGCCCGAGACCTGGGAAGGAGTTCTTGAGCATCGACTCGACGTGGTCAACGGTGTCTTGGTTGACCTGACACTCGTTCTCGATGTCCTGGGAGTCGTTGGGCATCATCGCGACGATGTGCCCAAGATCCCCCTCTTCTGGATCGTGCTCCCACACACCCGCGACGTGTTCCTGTACGTCGTCGACGTGCCTGAAGTGTTGCGCGAGGTCAAGATCGTAGTGATTGAAATTCGTGGCATAAACGGTTACGTGCATTTCTTTCCTTCCCTAGGTGAAACTGGGTGCTTACGCTGGTTCGGAGGCGATACACATCTGGACATCGCGAGTGGATTGGCCTCCGAACCAGCAGCTCATAAGGTGCCCCGGTACTCACGCCGGACACGTGTCTTGTTGAGGTCGATGCGCTGCCTGATGCTCACGGTCTTACACGCGTCAAGTCGGATGCAGAAGGCGTCGAGCGCGTCCTGATCCACTCGCTCCAGCTTCCTGGGGGAGTAGCTCCTGACGCGCTCGAAGAAGTCCGGGTGCTCGTCACGAACCCAAATGGCGATGTCGTCCTTGTTAGCGTTCCCCCTGCCGACGATGGACTTCTTCCAATGTTGGTTGTTGGACTGAACGACCGTGATGTTCTCCACCCGCTGAGCTGCCCCAGCGGCCAGTAAAGCGCCGTGAACGATGGCCTGGGGGATGGTGGAACCAGGACCACCACGACCGATCACAGGGGCTTCTATGGCGATGAACAGGTTGTTGTCCGCCGTGGAGTGCTCTGCGATGAACTCGGTAAGCCACTCGAATGCGTCCACGCACTTCTCAGCGAGATCCGTACCCACCAATCTGCATGCTTCGAGGTCGACCACGTCGGTGTCGGTGTACCCACCCACGACAGTCAACTTCGCGCTGCTCGGATCGAGACCGGCGACGTACGTTGGCAAGTCAGGGTTCACTGTGTCCGCCTTTCTTAATGGACACTCTAGCCTCTGACCTGCCTACTTCTTCCCTACTTCGACGAACGAGTCGAACTGGAGGGTCAGATTGACGACCGTGTCACGACTGCCTGGTCGCTTCACCATCTTGGGTGTTCCCACTATCAAATCCGTGATGTCAACCAGTCCACCGTGTTCAGGGTCCTGCTTGAGGTGGATGTAGTACCGGTCGCTTCTCGGGTCGAAGAGAAGACCCAGCTCACCCTCGTAGCGAAACCAGGCCATTCTCGCGACGTCTTCGCGCGGGTAGGACACGATCTCGCACTCAGGTTCTGGGCACTCCCACTGTCGCGATTCCGCAACGTACATCATCGGCAACTTGTGATGAGGGCAGACCGGCTTACCGTTGACGGACTTTGTGACTGGCATCGTTGACCCCCTAACTTGGTTCGCTGGTACCTGGTTCGACACCGTTATCTGTTTGCTCAGGGCTGCGCTCGCCTGACTGAACGTCACCCCCATGTTGGCCAACACCACCCTCATCTCCTCGATCTTGATCGCTACCGAATGAGCGAACTCCTTCGACACCCAAACGTTGTTCGCCGGTAGATCCATACCTGTCGTCCTGACTCGTGAGATGCCACCACCCACATAGGGTGCATTTGTAGATCCGCTGTTCCTTTCGCTTGTTCGAATTCCTTAATGCGCGCCTAATCTTTGCGCGAAGTAAAGCGGTCTCGGCGTTCTTTCTGGTAAAGCACACCTTTCCCGTTTTGCATTGATCCACGGATTACCCTCCGTCCACTAAAGACGAATCGTCTGGAGTGGAGTTTAGGTGACCTCCCCAGTCAAGGGAGCGGCACAACACCGGAGTTGGGTGCTACACCCTTAACCCTGGGAAGAGTGACCCTTTTCTTTACTGCGGCGGCCTTGTCGTCGGACAATTCAATCGTGGTGTCCAGGCCGATCTTCACGGTTCGATCTGTTTCTTCTGAGCTGGACAAGGTCACGATGTGGGTAAACACAGCGAGTTGTGCTTCCACGCAAGGATTGTGGTAATTGAACTGGAAACCATGGCCGATGTAGTCGACCGGGTAGCGGAACGTAACACAGATCAGAACACCCTCAAGCCGGTAATCACCTTTCTGCCAGGTGAACTTGTGTCCGATGTCCTCGTACGTCAGGTCGCGGTATTTCTTTTTCATTCAGTTCCTCCTTCTCGTTTGAATGGATGTGCTGTTTTGTGCCTGACAACAAAATTGTTGTCGTGGGTACATTCACACTTTGGCATCGAACAAACTCTGCACCCTGCGTGGTAAGCCAAGTTGTGGTCACACGCCGGACAGAAAACGAGCCACCCAAACTTCGTATTAATCTTGACTCTAAGCACGGGGTAACCCCCTTCTGATCTTGAGGTGGATGTTTTCCAGCGGTGTAATGCACGGGCACCCGTAACTCATGCACACCGAGAAACCACCACCGCTGTGACCCATCCTTGCGTGTAGGCCATCGTCATGTGTGCAGTACTTACACCTGGGACTTCGCGGTGAGTTCGTTGATGCACCACTGGATGCGCTGGATGTCTTGCGCCGAGATGACGCTGAACGGATCTTTGACCAGTTCCTCCAGCGCTTCCACCACGCGATCTCGGGTGTCATGTCCTCGGTTCATCTCCTTCCGCCACTTGAGGACGGCCTGTGCGGACCTGATCAGCTCGAAGTTCCGTACCGCGTCGAAGATCTCGTTCTTGGGTGGCCGGTACTTGTAGAGCCACTCCGCTAGGTCATGGGCGTACTGAGGGTCGCTCACGCGGTGGACCCGTTCCTTTCCTGGCATAGATCACGAAGATGCCGCTCCTGAACCCCGCCGCTCGAAGGTTGCCGAGCTTGTCTAAAGAATCTTGCCTTTGCTTGGACACTTTCTGGTGGTACTTCGACTGGGCTTCCCATGTCCCCGAGGTGATCTCCCAACTGTTGGCGGCGATCTTCCACTTGTCCATCGCGGTCTTCATCCGGTGAACTCGTATTTCCTGGGAAACAACAACAAGGACATATAGGGCGACCATTACGTACGGAAACCACTCACCCATCACGACACCTTTTTACTCTGATTACGAGCTTCATCCCGACGTTGTCATAGGCCCGAAAGAGCTGGTTGTCCAAGCGCTTGTTGCGCTTTGAAATTTCCTTGAGCTTGATTCCCATGACCAGGATGGTGAGAAGTTCCATCCACATCACGGTGAAAACCAGGACCTGCGCCCACTCAGGCATTCGAGACTCCTAGGTGGTCTTGGGCTCAGACCCAGGGAAGATCTCGTCGAACTCTTCGTCCGTGATGCCCTGCTCCTTGTTGGGGTCGTACGGCAACATCTTCACCGGGTCACCCCAGGGGTCGTACTTCTTCAGCAAGGCCCTCAGGATCGGCGTGGGGACGCTTGCGGACACACTGGAGCGCGAGTGGTCCTTCTCCGCCTCATCGCACAGAAGCTCTAGGTCGCGCGAGATGCGGTAGAAGTCGATGTCGTTCTTGTAGTCGGGGTTCTTGCCGTTGCTGCTCGTCATTGCGTTTCCTTTCCATCAGTCATGCCCAGTAGAACTTTGATTGGCCGTGCGATGGAACAACTGTCATCGGCGTTCTCGACGATCTGTTTGATCGTTCCGATGACCGACGCGGTGTGCAGTACATCCCTCCTGAGTTCGTCTACTTCTTTGATCAGGTCTTGTAGGTTCTCCGGCCGATCCACTTACACCGATTCCCTTCCGTTGAGTTCCTGGTCCTGGAGAAGCCGCGCCATAGTGAGGCGCCTGCTCCCGAGATCTGCTGCTCGTTTCGCCATGTCTGTGAACGTCCTCAGTTCCCCCGTGCGGAACCTCGTGTAGTCCGATCCCTTCATCACGGTGCCTTCACGCTCACCGTGTTGGATCAACATGGTCATCTCGCATCCACGCGCGTAGTACGCGTCTGCAATTTCCATCAGCGCGAGAATGCCGAACTCTTCTTCGATCTCGTCGCGACCCATCAGGACGTTGGTCATCTTCTGGATCTCTTCCCACATCTTGTCCACCGTGGGTAGACCGTGACCAAGCTGGATGGTCCGTGCGCGACGTCCCTCTGAGAGTGCTCGCGACGGCCGTGGTGCGGCCTTCACCATGCGTGCTCTACGCGGCGTCCCTCCACCGGTTTGTCCTTGCACAGATGCCTCCCTTTCCGCCGAAGGGACATGCCCTCCACATCTCACCACTTTGGTTCCTGCACTCCGGAATCCGATCCGGAATCACTTCGTTGTCGACGTACCAGTTCAGGTCATCGAGTTCATCGCGCTGTTTCTGGATGCGCACCGGGTCGGCCTGGTAAACGAACTCGGTCCAACCAAGAAAGTTTCGGTCTTCCACCAGGATGGAAAAGAAGTCGAACCCCCCTGACAGAAAATATCTATCTACCTGCTCGCGGTAGACGTCCGGCCCGTTCATCAAGATCTTGCTGGCCTTCATCGAGGCCGCTCCCTTGATCTCTAAGCCGAACTGCTTGCCTCGCCATAGAACCTGTGGGTGGTCGTCTGGAATCGTCCCTACGGCGTCTACAGACCCCTTAGAACGCTTCGCCTCCCAGTTCAAGGACAGCTCGATGTCGTCGATGATCCCGGCTTGCAGAAGGTTGGCCTGAAGACGCATATGCCGCCAGTGCCCATCGTTGAACATGTTGAGGACGTTGATGTCGGTGATCGGATTCTGATCCAACCCGAGGTAGGCGTAGATCTGTGCGCGCTGGCACTTCCCTGCCGAGGACGACGCGAACGAACCACTCCGATCTCGTCCAGGGGTGGTGAGCGTAGTCAGGATCGTCTTCATCACATCCTCGTCATAAGTGATCTGCCGGTTGTCGAACATCCACTTACTCAACCGAGGAATGATGATCTTGTTGGCGTCCCCCAACATCTTCGATGTCTCGAAGAACGCCTTCTCCATCCTGACTCTGCCCACTTAGTCCCGCCCGTCGTAGTTAACGCACTCGTCGCCGATAAGACTCCTGAAGTGTCGACCACACACCTTGCACTCGATGTAGTGGTAGCAAATCCACCGTGAGTTCGACCCGTTCACGAAGCGCTTGTACTCGAAACGCTTACAGACGCGACCATCCCTGGACAACACAATGCACTTCTGGTGTTCTATCCCGACCTTGCCGCGACACCACCGCTTGGTGTCCTTTGCTTTGTGGCCGCGAACGGTCTTGACTTCCTGTTCGCCCTTGTACTGGTAGTTCCACTCCCAGTTCTTGCTGGTCCTACTTGGCATCAAGCCTCCTTCGCGATGTAGTACCCCCTCTTGCTGAGGGAGTACATGAAGTCCGTCGCACGGAATCCATATTCCTCCTGTTCCTTTTCGGAGAGGAGGGGATACTCGTTCTTCTCGTGGTTAGGCAGATCCCACATGTCACTCTCGTGCAACAACTCCGCGACTACTTGATGAGACTGCTCGAACATGTCTCCGATCTCTTTCGAGAACTTGGGTCTGCCCATCACGTGTCCTCCGGGAACACCACCGGCTTGGACACGATTACCTTGGCTTCGCCACCCCATTCGCGAATGATGTTCACGTAGTTGTGTGCACCTCCGTAGGAAAGGAAGTTCTTCCGACGGAAGGATGGACGCGGGTTGCTCTCGTCCGTTGACTCCTTCGTGGGTTCCTGCACCATCACCAGTCGGTAGATCCGGTACTTGCGTGTCATCTCTTCTCCAGTCTGATCTCGGCTACGAGGTCCCCGAACGCCACGACAAGGAGTGGTTCTTTGCCCTGCCTCGTCGCGACGGTCCAGAGTTCTTCCAGGTACTTCTTGTTCAGGGTGTAGCTGACTTTCGAATCCTTGATCTCGATGAGCTGGTCTTCGGTGCTGGCGTCGTGCTTGATTCGGCCTGCACCGGAATTGGGGTGGAGTCGGGCGCCCCTTCGACGGGCTTCTTTCCGCTCTGTGATGCGCCCCTGTTGTTGTCTTGTCGGGATGGACCACGGGAGGGAAGCGGCGAGATCTTGTACGCCTTCCGGATCTCCGTCTCCAGCTCCCACTTCATGTCCTCGTTCTTCGCGAGTTCCGTCAGCCACTTTTCCCGCCCTACGATCTTGGTTCCCTGGTATGTCCAGGTCGCGGCGTTCTTCTCCACCAACCCGAGTTCGAGTGCCTTGGCCGTGAGGTAACTGGCCATGTCGATGGACGCCGACTTCAGGTCCCAGGTGAAATGCGCTTCCTGGTGTGGGGTGTTCAACTTCGACTTCTCCAAACCAGCGACGAACTTCTGCCCGATCAGCTTCTTGACGTCGACGTCCTTGTCGCCGTCGAACGCCTTGATCACCTCGGTGACCTTGCTGGACTTCCGCATGTGCACCCGTTGGCTCGCGTAGAACGGCAAGCTCGTGCCACCTGTGGTGGTCTCCTTGTTGCCGAAGGTGATGCCCACCTTCTCCCGCGTCTGGTTGATCCAAAGGAACGCGGTCTTCTCGTTCGCCGTGGTGAGCTTCCTCAGGGCCGCTGACATCAACGCTGCGAGCCGAGCGGGTTGTGCCTGCTCTTGCATCATCAGTTCCTTCTCAGAGCGCGGGAGAAGGACGCTGACCGAGTCCACCACGATCAGGTCGGCCTTGGCGCGAACGAACGCCTCCATGAGATCTACGGCCTTCTCGCCGGTCTCTGGCCAGTCGATCAGAAGCTTGGATCGATCCACCCCCAGTTGCTCTGCCCAGGTGGGGTCATAGGCGTGCTCGGTGTCGATCAACGCCGCGACCTTCCCGGCGCGCTGGGTGGTGGCGATGGCGTGCAATCCGATCAAGCTCTTCAAACTTGACCAGGTCCCGAAGATCTCCACCATCCGACCTTGGGCAAGGCCACCACCGAGCAAGATGTCGAGCGGAAGGAATCCGGTCGGCAAGTACTCGACCTCGAAACGCTTGTCGCTACCGAGAGACACCGTGCCTGGTCCGAAGAGCGCGTTGATCTGTGCGGCAAGTTCTACTGCCGTGGGTTTGGTCGCGAACTCGATCTTCTTCGACGCCGCCATTTCTCTCCTCAGGTGTGAATCAGGTGATGTGACCATGGTTCGGCGGTGATATCCACACTCAGTTCTTTCTGCCACCCGAACGGAGTGTGGTGGATTTCCAACGGTGCGAGGTGCTCAAGGAAAATCTCCATCTTTTCGTGAACTTGATCGTGTGGTGCTGCCTTTTGTGACAGGTGCACGAACGCGTCCACCGTGACCACCTTGATGCCTGACTCCACTGACAATTTGTGCACTCGTTCTGCCGCCCTCTTAATCTGCGAAGGACTATCGCCTTTCTCGATCGTGGTGAGCAATACCAAGTTGTCGTGCAATGTGACCCGTTCTGGCTCCCCCTGGATGTTCACTGCTGACTCGACCAATGGTTTGGTGCACAGGTAAGTGAACTTCGAACATGCCAGTGACAGGACTCTCACTCTGTCTCTCCCCCGTTGTTTTTTAGTTTTCTCTCAACTATCAAGAGAGCAGTTACTCGCCCTCCGGTCCGATACCCAGTGACCTCAACGCGCCTGCTTGTTTCAGGACACCAAGGGTGCCTGTCCACTCGCCTTCGATCTGGTACTTCTTCCCGCCGGACAAGGCCCGCGTACTCACCTTGCGAATCATGTGGTCGATGTCTTTGAAAGGTTTCTTGTTCGCGATTTCGTACGCGGCCTTCTCGCCAATGCCCTTCAGGGAAAGCAATCCCTTCCGGATGCTCTTCTTGTTCTTCGATAACGTCCAGGTGGTGTCCGACTCGTTCACATCCGGTGCACCGATCCTGATCTGCATGTGCCTGGCTTCCCGGATGTACAAAGTCTCCTTGTCGCGACCTGCCCATACCGACAACAACGCGGCCATGAACTCCACCGGGTGGTGGGCCTTCAAGTACGCACACCGGTAACTCCGTACGCCGTACCCTGCCGCGTGGCACTCGTTGAACGCGTAGCTCACGATGCCCGAGATGGACTCCCATGCCTCGGTGGGATCGACCCCGTGTTGCTGGCAGCAATCGTCGAACTCCGCCTTGAGCTGCTGGAGTCGTGCGTTGTTGTGGACCGCGTCCTTTCCACTGGTCTTGAGGATCTTCAACATCGCGTTGACCGATCCGATCCCCATGCCCAGGTCGCGCATGATCGACATCACCTGCTCCTGGAAGACCACCGCGCCGTAGGTCTGCGCAAGGTGCTTCTGCCAGATGGGGTGGATGTAGGTGATCTTCGCGCGCTCCTCCTGGCTGAACCTTCGCTTGAGGAACAACTCGGTCTGGCCCGAGGACTTCGCTCCCGGCATGTAGAGGGCGGTAGCGATCACCGAGTCCTTGGTGGATTTGATCTGCATTTCCTTTCCACCCTTGGCTTTGGTGTATCCCTCCATGTGGAAGATCCCGTTGTTGGTCCGTCCCTCTCGCAGGATCTTGCATGCGTCCTTGTCGTCGTTCGGAATCCAGGAGAAGTCCGTGGGGTCCTGACGGCCGATGTACTCCTGGCACAACTTCATCACCGTGAGAGTGGCTTGCCCCAAGATGTCGAGCTTGAGAAGACCCCACTCCTCGACGTCGTGCATGGTGAACTGAGTGACTGTGGTGTTGCTGGACGCGACCAACATGGTCGGCACCCATTCCTCCACGTCGAAGTTGTCACCAGGGAGAAGAACACCTCCCGCGTGTACTCCGTAGCTCTTGTAGACCGAACCCATCCCGACCAGTCGAGCAAGGCCCTCGTAGTCGTCCGGGTAGTTCCGCTTCACGTCGTCGAGCGTCTGGTTGGCCTTGAAGATCTTGTCCTTCTCGTCCTTGTCCGTAATCCCACGGGTCAGGTACGACTTGTAGCTAACCAAGATCGAGCCCTTCCGCTCACCGGTTTCCTGGTCGATCGATTCACCGATCTTCCCGAAGGTCGAGATCCGGTACGCGTTGTACTTGGCGAGCAAGTACTCCACGAGGCGCTGGCGATGGATGGACTCCACGTCCATGTCGATGTCCGGCGGCTTCGTCCTGTCCAGCGACAGGAAGCGCTCGAACATCAACCCCCACGCGACAGGGTCAATGCTGGTGATCCTCATCAGGTAACAAACCAGGGACCCGTTCGCGGAACCTCTGGCCTCTACACAGATGCCCTCTTGGCGACACCACTGCACGTAGTCCTCCACGATCGCGAAGTACCCGGCCATGCCGAGGGTCTTGATCACGTCCAACTCGTGCTTGAGCCTCAGGAGGTAGGTGTTCAACTTCGCCACAGAAAGCCCGCTAGTGAGCTGCATTAGGCGGGCACGGCACACCTGCTCGATGTGGACGTCCGCGTCGTCTACACCGTCTACAGAAGGCACACGGGCCACGAACTTGTCGAGTGGGTCGAGCTGAAGATCGTGCAGATCGAGGAACCGGTCGGCCCCCTCAAGACACCGCTTCCAGGTGTCCTCCGGGTAGTGGTCTTCCACCCAGTCCTCAGAAGCCATGTGGAAGGAGTCACCGGGGAAACCGTCCTCGGCGCTGGAGTACACCATCTTCTTCATCAGACCGTGGGCTGCTCGGTCCTTCACGTCGAGGTAGTGAAAGTCCTGCGTGCTCATCACCGGAAGATCGAGTTCGAGGGCGATATCCGCCAAAGTCTCCATGATCTCCAGGTCGTGCTTGTACTTGATGTTCGGGTTGGAATCCGCCTGCTTGGTGTGGTCGATGTTGTGTTGCTGGAGTTCCACGAAGGTGTGCGGGAACAACGCGGCGTATGCCTCGATGAGTGACTTGGCCGGTTCGCGACCGTGATCCACGAGGGTTTGCTGGACCAGTCCGAAAAAGCATCCGGTTAACAAGATGATGTCGTCGGCGTTCTCCTCGGACAGCTCGATCAAATCCTCCCACACGATGCGCGGGAACCGGTTGAACCGAGGCCTCGTGTGTGACTTGGACACGATCTTGACCAGCGCCTTGTATCCGGCTTCGTTGCGCGCGTAGAGCCCCAAATGGAACCGCTTCACACCACCGCTGTTCTCCAGGTCAGTGTGATCAGGGTCGATGAGGTACATCTCGCACCCGATGAACGGCTTGATCCCAACGTCCTGGCATTCCAAATAAAATCTAGTGGCGCCTGCCAGATTCCCATGGTCCGAGAGACCGAGCGCTGGGTACCCGTACTCCTTGGCGCGCGCGACGATCAACTTGATGTCGGTGGTTCCGTCCAACGCGCTGTAGTTCGAATGGCTGTGAACTGAAAACCAACGCCCCATTTGCTCCGCCTTTCCAGTCTTCAGTTATTGAAAGTGGGAGGGGAAGGAATCGAACCTTCCCGCCGCCCGTATATGGACGACCCACGCCTAGGACTCACCTGTGGCTCCCAAGGACAGGTCGATGTACGGACATCTGCGCGATGCAGGGTTGACACAATCCACCGCGTAGTGGGGTAACCCGCACACCGACCTGTCAGCTCTTACTAGAAAGGCGGCTCATTCTCGTCGTCCTCGTCGGGCGCGAGTTCCGCCTGCTTCTCCAGGATCTTCGCCTTCAGGGTGCTCTCCGTGGAGTTCGCCCGGTGCTTGATCCCAAGGGTGTCAGCGATGTCCTTCAACTCCGCGATCGACATCGACCTCAACTCAGCAGAGGTGTACTGAGTAGTCCCCTCCCCGTCGTCGCCCTCGTCTTCTTCGTCATCTTCGAGTGACGCAACCTCCAAGATCGCGTCGAGCACGTCGTTCTTGTCCAGGCCATCGAGATCGTCGGCCGCGATGCCGTACTCCTCGTCGGCGATCTGCTTCAGCTCGGACAAACGCTTGCCCTTCAGCGTGCTTCGAAGGTCCGGCTCCTCCTCGTCCTCGTCGTCCTCTTCAACGACCGGCTGGACTACCGACTCCTCTTCTTCGTCATCCTCGTCGTCAGGCTCCTCGACAACCGGCTGAGAGCGACGCTGAGACGCCTTGGCAGGACGGCGTACTACTTCCTCTTCCTCGTCGTCATCATCGTCGTCCTCGACCACCACGGGCCTGGGACGCTTCACGGTGACACCGTCACTGTTGAGGGATGCACGCCGCTTCTTGGGCTGCTCCTCTTCCTCGTCCGGAAGCTGTGCCTCGATCATCTCTTCGAGGTCGAGCAGGGCGTACTTCTTGAGGTTCATCTTCGACACCGGAAGTTCCTCGGTGTCGTACTCCGTGTCGAACCCCGCTCCAGTGCGGATTAGAAGGTAGTCACGGTCGATCAGGGTGTGGTGCCGCTCGTACTTGCGGACCAACTTCGTCGCGAGAGTGGTGGGCAGAACCATGGGAACAACTTCGCCATCGTCCACCGTGACCGCGTTCGCGAGGTACCGCTCCGTGGCCCTCTCTCCGGCCTGGCATCCGTCGCACGACGGGTCTCCCGTGCAGGGGAAGAACTTCTTTTCCTGGGTGAAGTGCTCGTAGAACTTCGTCCACCCTGGGATTCCATTTTCCTCGTCCGCGATGGGCTCGGTCAGGAAACGCACCGGCATCTCATCGTCGGCTGGAATCCGCTTGAGGAACTTGTTGCCACCCCGTCCCTTCTTCTTCAGGTCTGACTGGAGCTTCTTCAGAGAACTGACTGCTCCGCCTTTGAACGCCATGCGGAGTACCCGCCTTTCCTTGGGTGGTGAGGGTTGGTCGCGAGCTAGGGATGTCGTTGTACACCACGCCACCGACAGGATGATGCAGCGACACTCGACCCCCGGTCATCGCGACCTAGGTGGTGTCTACTACGTCTGTCCTGTGTGGGTCAACATCCCAGCTCACGGCCTTCACGCGCGGGTGGGTCATACCTTCACGCGTCTTCCATCCCAAATCTTCTCAATCGCGATGTCGATGGCGGTCTTTGGTTTGGCGTTCCTCCAGTTCAGCGTGGGATCGAGATCGAGTGCATGCATGATGGTGTACACATCCTCTCGCGCAAGATCGCAGAAGCGCTCGATCTCCATCCCCTCCTCCCAGTACTTGTCGGCCACCCATGTCATGAGTGCTCGCAGGGTGGTCGCTTTCAGGTAGTCCGTGGTGTGAGATGCGTATGGGAGATTCACACGCCCTTTGTCAACTGCCATTCATCACTTCCTTTTCTAGATACCTCGACAACATTTCTCGAATCTTTTCCGCCATCGTTTGGTATTCCCGTGACACCAAGTCGTAAGCACCGGCATTCGGTCCATGTGCTGGATTCGCCGCCGCGTTCGCATACAACTCGTAACCACGTTCCATCGCCTTGATGATGTTCTCGACGATGCTGGCCGGGACGAACTCCGACTCCAGGTCCAAGATCTCGATCCCGACCACGTTGTTGTCCTTGTCGAGGTCCACATTCACCGCACTACCTGGGTTACCCGCCGTTCGCGCGACTTCCTTGTCAGTGATCTGGATGTACGCCGCGCCGGTATCGAGGTCAAAGGTGAGCTTGCTCAAAAGACATCACCACTTTTCACCTTGATTGTGACCTCGCACGCACGAATCGCATCGAGTGTGTTGGCCTTGGGGTAACCAGACTTCGGGTCGTATCGCGCCAATATCATGTACTGACGCTCAAGGATTCCTGAGTACTCCCCGATCTTGCGGCGCAATTTATCTTTCTCATCGCGATCGAATTCGAGTAACTGCTGACTGTTCCTGTACGAGCGCGCCCAGTCCTTGTCACTGGACTTGCGGCCTTTCATGTGGCCGTAGAGGTAGAAGAACAAAGCCCCGATACCCAAGAGCAACCCTTCAAGCCACCACGGCATCTGCTTTCACCTCCACTCCGAAGTACTTCATGATCGCGGTGGCCTGAATCAGGTGCAGGGACTCCAGGTTGGGGATCAGGTCTTTGTTCTCACGTGCGACAAGATCCACCATCTCCAGGATCGTCAACACACCTTCAAGGGTGGGTCCAGGTAATACGTCATTCATTTCTCCTCCTTTCAGTCTTCAGGTTCTTCGTCGTCAACCCAAAGGTCTTTGCCCATCTCGTCGAGCAACCACTTCAGTTCGGCGTACACCCGCGACTTCTCGGCATTCTCTCCGAGATTCTTCTTCGCGTTCTCCAGCATGATTTCGAGCATGCCTTGGTAGGGAAGGATGTCGACATACCCGTACTCGAAGCCGAACCTCTGCATGATCCACACGAACATCTGGGCCATCTGATCAGTGGCCGATTCCAAACTGTCCGTGTTCGGTCGCATCCGGCTGAAGATCTCCCTGGAGATCTTCTTGTCCAGGGCCGTCATCTTCGCCATCTCAGTAATCCATCATGTTCAGTTCTCGGTTCATCTGCTGGTAAATCTCCCGAAGTCTCATGTACGAGTCCGACTTGGTGACGTTCTCGTCGCCGATGATCTTGTGCGCGTCATCCAGCAGTTCACCGATCGGGTCGTAGTACGGCCTTGCTTCGATGTATCCCTCCTCCCACGCGAAGTGGATCAACAACTCGCGGAAGTGGTTGGAGATCGCCTCGGCTACGGCCGTGACACTTACCGCACCGCTGTGGCCGCCTGCACCGTTAATGATGCGTATGACGTCTCTCTTCAAACTCTCGTTCATCTGGTCCTCCTCTCGGTGTTCTGGACATGGTTCTAAGCGCCCTGAGAAGCCCCCAGAGCGCCTAGAACCAACTATTGGTAGATCTACCCGGCGGCCCTCAGGTGCATCAGGTAGGCATCGCGGACGGCACCAACATCATCAAGTTCGAGGGTGGCCGCACGACCGCATGAACACTTCACGCCGAAGTGGGTGTTGGTAGTGAGATGGGGCTCATGCCTCAGCCGCGAATGGACCGGGCACATATGAAGGTCGAGATCGGGGTGCCACTTCCACCCCGACCCATCGTGCGCGTAGTTATCTACGCACCCTGGGAAGTCACAAAAGTGCCTGCTGTTGACGACGGTACTCATGGATTGTGTAGATCCCTCGACTATGTTGTGCGATCTCGCCTGAGCGGTGGAGCTGAAGTTTCCATCGGGTAAGGGCTGCGGTGGCCTTGATGTACACCAACGCGACAACGGCCGCCGGGATACCCACAACCACGGCAAATACACCCGTGAACCAAGTAACACCGATTGCGGACACCATCGCCGCCGCGATCATCGCCATCACGAACGAGGCGTACAAGATCCCGACCGGCTTGACCGGTGTGATGATCGGCTTACGGTGACGACCGACGTAGTGACGATTTCTCATCAGAGCCAAAACCTTTCAGGATTGTCAGCAGTGTTCTTCTTGCGAAGGTCACGCATGTTCTTCTTGAAAAGCCATTCCTCCATGAAGTAGAGGGCGAACATGGTCGCGGCCAGTACTGCCGGTACGTAGTACTCCCATCCGAGGAAGAACGTCACGACCATCCAGATGAGTTGGAGTGTCCCGATCCCAAGGTAGGCGTTGATCTGGAACCGCTTCTGGATCTTCCGTTGCTTGATCGCGAACTCGGTGATCTTCGGCGCGGCTTCTGGGTGACGCTGGACGTACTGGTACATCTTCGTACCGTCGGCGAAGTCGTCCCCCTCCATCACGCGGTCTCGATCTCTTCGACCTTGCTTACCTCCACCTTGCGGCCCTCCAGCTCCACGAGGAAGTCGTGGGCCAGGTGATCGAAGTTCACTCTCGTCACGACGCTCACCAGGACACTGGTGACGATCTCAGGGGTGACGTCGAAGGCATCGTGGGTGGGCGCCGTGGCGGTGTCGTCGGTGATGTACCAGAGGAGGTCTTCATCGTGCAGGGCCACCTCGATCAAGGCTTGTGTCCACCGCCCCCAGAGTTCGTCGAGCTGGAGTGGGTTCAACTCGTGTCCCGAGGTCTGCGCATGGAACATCGCGCGAAGGTGCGTCCTGGTCACCGAGTGCGTGATCTGGTGGTTCTTGTAGTGCTCGATCTCAGGGGCAGGTTTCGGTCGTGCTTGCCGTGTGCGCGTCATGTACGTCCTTTCTGGTCTAGGTGAAGAGTTGGATCAGTCCCATCACGATCAATGAGCCGACAATGATCGCGATCAAGATGGCCAACTCTGGCTTTGTGTTCACCATGGTCTTGACGCGACTTACGGTGTGCTTGCGGTGCCGCGCCATGTGAACGCGTACCTCCCTCACTGGTAGTAGTTGATCCCGATCGCCACGATCGCGACGATCACACCTATTACACCGATCAGCAGGATCAGTGCAAAGAACAAGTCGAAACGAAATCCTCGTGGTGGCTTCCGAACATCGTCGTACTTCAGCCCCCTCATCTATGAGTCCTCCTCTCGTCAGCAATCGATCTTGGTGTGGATTGGGTCCGTACCTCCCAGCTCGGTGGTCACCGAGTAACACCCCGGCGGGATCACCGGATCGTTCTCTCGAAGCTCAGCGATCCACACTGTGACCGTCAGGACGAGCGCGAACCCTGTGGCCGCGAACAACATCCCGACGATCCCCCACCTACGGTTGCCCTTCTTGAACGCTTGAGCTGCCTCTCGGAAACCAAAGATCATCGAGGCTCCGAGGCTGACTAGAAAGAGGCCGAACAAAACCTCAATCAGAATTGCCAGCACCACCTGCTTCCTCTTCCTCCTTCCAATTCCAGTTGCGATCTACTTGCTCGCACATGTCGATGCACTCCACCGCGACCTCGTTGATCGTCCAGGAACGCTCGAACGGACCGGTGCGCTGGAACGACGCCCACACCATGGAGTCCATGGGGGAGATACCGTTCGCCGCGCGTTCCTCCTGGGACATCGGTGCGTCTCCGTAGTGCGCGGTGTCGAACCCCACCCAGCCATCCACGTCCTCATAGGCCTTGGACATCTTCTTGGCCCACTCTTCGGTGAAGAGGTTAGGGACGTTCTCCATGCCTTCCGGGAGCGGGACCGGGTGGAACTCCTTCCACCCGTAGGTCAGGCCACCGTGCGCGTCGATCGGCACGTCGTCATAGCACGCGACTTTGGCCCATGGGTGTTCCTTGGGGATCTGGACGTATCCGTTCGCGCCGTACGCCATACCGCCGATGCAGACGGCCCACTTGATTCCCAGGTGCATGCCGTGCCGGACCATCTGAGTCTTCTCGAATGGCCCGGCAAACAGCTTCTTCTCCGCCTCGAACCCCATGCTCGTGCCTCTACTCAGAGGTGAACATGCCGGGGAAGGCTTCGTCGCGATGCTTGGCCGCGTCGCTCATCAGCTCCCCCAGGGCGGACGACCAGGCCTTGAGATAGTTCTCCTCGGTGTCGTGGTCGTTCGCGTCGTGCGCTTCGAGACTGGCCTTACGAAGGCTGTAGATCTCCTTCATGCGAGCACCGAAGTCGTCGCTGGAGATCGCCTCGTAGGCAATGCAGGTCGCCAAGGCCATCGTGGCGAACTTGAACTGGTCCTCGGTGGTCTTGTCCATGCCCGATTCGGTATCCCCGCCACCAATCGGGATTTGGATGACGTTGATGGACCCGTTTTCGGTGCCGATGGCCGACGCGATCTTGCCGAGGATCTCGCGCACCTCGGGCGGAATCGAGTCCTCGGCCTGCTGCTTGGAGGGACCGACACCGACACCCGCTCGCGCGGACTTCTCGAAGTCCGCCATCGCCTGGGCGAGCTGACGGTCGATGTCCGACTCGGTCTCCTCGTTGGTGTTCTCGTCATTGTTCTGCTCGTTCTCGTTCATGTGTTCCTTTCTCCTCTAATGAATGAGAAACGGCCACCCCCGTGAGCGGCCGTTCCTAGATCTTCCTGACCTTTTCGATTATGTCGTCCAGCATGCGGACTTGGGCTGGCAGTATCTTTCGCTCTTCCTCCGTTCTATACCGAAGCCAATTCTTGGTGTCGTCCAGATCGTTGGCGTACTCATCGCGAAGTTCGGTGAGTACATGCGCCAGGTTGATCTTGTCCACCGGCTTCTGTCCGTAGGGATCGGCCATCGCGTGGAGTACCTGTTTCCAGAACCCACGCTTAGGCTTCTCCTTCTTCATCATCCGGGTGTTCTCCTTCCATGAACTCCTTCGCGGCACGCCGGAACGCGGTGTTGTACCCGTAGGGAATCGCTCCCCACATCTCCCAGGTGTACGAGCCGTGCTTGCACTTGAACTGCACGGCGCCCCACATATCCCAGACACACCGGATCTGGCCGCCCATCATGAAGTCCTCGCACTTGTCGCGGCACTCCCACACAAGGTCATCGAGCAACCTCATATGCAAAGTTGCCCTGGTCCTACGCATAAACCGCTGGACCTTGATGCGGCGGATCGTCCACTTAAGGCGACGTTTCTGTTTCGCCGTCATGCGGGACTTCTCCTTCTTCATCGTCACCCACCCTCGTGATCTCGAAGCCGTCGACTTGCACACCCTTGTAGTAGATGACCGCATGCGAGACCGGATGGATCGTGATGTCTTCGCTCAACCGGATGTCCTTGGGCGTGACGACTTCCACCTGCACACCCAGCGCCTCCACCTGCGCTTCGGTCGGCATGGTGTCGAAGAAGTGCACATCGCCGCCGACCAAAACCTTCCAACGATCGCTCATTGCTCGCCTCCCTCCTTGATCTGCTTCATGAGGTTGAAGACCTCGCTGACGTCCACCGGCTTCATCTCCCACGCGTCCACACCTACGTGGATCTCGTGGTCCGACGTGACCTTCTCGCTCTTATGCGTGTGGCCGTGAAGAAGCCACTTCTTCCCGTCGTCCTTAAGCCGGTAGGTGTTATATCGCGGCTGGTAGGAGTGATCGTCGGCGTACGGGAAGTGCGAGAGCAGAACGTCTTCCTTGTCGATCCTTCGCCGCGCATAGGGCTGGACCGACTCGAAGACCTCCAAGTACGCCCGCTGGAACTGGTGGGCTTCACGGTGCATCGGGTGCACCGCGTCGTGGTTGCCCGAGACGAAGTGCTTCGTTCCCGGCAACTTCCTCATGACATCCAGTGGGTACTGAAGGGCGGTCACCGATCGCTTCAGCGACAGATCCCCCAGTACCCACACCTGGTCGCGCTTGGTGACCGTGTCATTCCACAGATCACAGATGCGCTCGTCGTGCTCCTCCCAGGCCTTGATCAGTTCGCTCTCAACTCTCAGCTCAGAGACGAACTTGTGCCCGAGGTGCAGGTCAGAGGTGAACAGGACGCTGGTCATCTCCCTCGCTTTCTCCCCCACTGAAGTAGCGGGCGTGGTTCTTCTTGACGTCATCCCAGGACTGGGCACCGATCACCACGATCTCGATGTCGGTGTTCCGTGAATACCTCTCGGCGTTGAATCGAGCAGTGAGTGCCCGTTCACGACCGTTGACCCCCTTGAACTCACGGTGTTCGAGCTGCCCCGTGATCCTGTTGAACTTCAGGAGGTAATGATTCACGGGTTGGGTTCCTTGCGAACCCGGTACGAGTAACGCTGCCGAAGTTCCTCGATGTCGTGATCGTCGTACAGGGCAATGGTGAGTTGCCCACTCTTCATGAACTTCTGGGGTACGTAGTACTTGCTCTTCAGCCATCCCCTCAGGGTCTCCAAGGGCATGTCAACGATCTTCGCGGCGTCCGACGCAAGGTAATAACCCGGCGGGACGTTGTGCTTGATCGAATTACCTCGGCTTGCCATGGTTCCTCTCATCTGGTGCTGTCGTTGTGTTGGACGACCGCCACCTCTCGCTTGCAGGTGTGGTCAGTTGAATAAAGCTCTCGCATACGGAATCCTTGTAGGTGAGTGCTCGTGTGGTTTGTCTGCATCGCGTGGTGGTGAGCAGACCGAGGGGGACCTACCAAGCTGAAATTAGGTAGGTCCCCCTCCTCTTGTTCACCCTTGCAATCCCCCTGAGCTTGTTTCTAACGGCCTCGCTTGAGCTAGTCGTCCTCTTCTGCCTCTTCGAGGGGTTCGTAGTCGTAGCAGCGCGGACAGACCACGAACGAGGTGTCCTCCGCGTCCGACCGGACTTCCAGATCCTTGAAGTCCCTGACCGCCTGCCGGAGGTGCTTCTTGTAGTCGGCTTCCAGATCCTCCTCAGACTCGTAGACCTTGTTGCACATCTGGCAGATCTTGTAGAAGATCACCAAGACCTCCTACGAAACCGAACTAACTTCAGGTCTTGGTACACCTGGTTCTTGAAGTTCGATCGGTGTTGCCTGGCCGTGTCGTACACCCCGTATATCAGGGCGACGAAGAGCAGGAACGTCACGACCTGCATCACGGTGTCGAAGAACCCGTAGGTCAGGTAGTACGGAACACAGGCTGCGATGGTCAGAAAGATCCCCGACAGATACATGTACTTGTCACGGGTTTCCTTCGACATGTTCAGGTAGACCGCAAAGCTTTCGTCCTGCTCCTTGTACACCGCGAGCTTTGATTCGAGCTTGTCGATCTCTCTGGTCTTCTGCCAGACCTGATCTCTTAACTCGTACACATCCTCCTTGCCTCTTGCTGTCACAATTTTCTTCCTTATCTTTCGGTATACGCGAGTGCCCGCGTCGTTTTGCAGGGCAACGTGTCCTTCGGCCTCTTTTACGATCTCTTCCATGAGGCTTTGGATCTCGCGCAGGTTCTCTTCCTCCTCGTAGTACCTGTCCTGCCAGTACACGGGCTACCTGGCTTTGGGCGTGTACTGGAGGTACGGGTCCCCAGTGTGCGTCTCCGATACCTGCGCGATCACCGTGTCGGTGACGGTGCCCTTCAGTGACGCGGCCTTCAAGAGGGTCTTGTCCAGGACGCGACGGGTGATCGAGTTCCAGATCCTGGCCCCGACCTTCTTCCTCAGCTTCTCCTCGTCCAGATAGGTGTCCGTACGGACCTTCTGAGTGAGCTTGCCAATGGCGGTCTCGTGGGTCTTCTTGCCGAGGATCTTGATCTGTTCCAGGGCCTCTGCACGAAGCCTGTCGTTGAGTTCACCGTCCTCCTTAAGCCGGACGGTGACCTGGTCGATCTCCTCGATCAGTTCGTCGAGCTTGTCCTTCGCGTACGCCACCTGAGCGTTGGTCGGTAACTTCGGCTTCCTGTTCAGTGCCACTGCCATTAGTCCTCCTCGGTGATCTCGGTGACGTCCTCGTAACTCCAGACGTCCCAATCTCCGGACACTGCGATTCTTTTGTCGTGAATTTCAGGAAGCCGAGGACTCGACAACGCCTCTCCGACGGCATCGATCTTGTCCTCGGCTTCCACCACGACATCCGTGCGAATCTCTAACGCGAGACTCACCAGGAATCTGGCCACTTAGATCGTGACCTTCCGCTTCCGGGTGTTAGTTACGGCCCTCTTCTCCGCGCGGGCTTCCTTTGCGCGCTCCCATGCCGTCTTCAGGCCAGAACGGCGGAGGTTGCTGTTGCCCTGCTCCGCCTCCCGCTGGAGTGCGTTGCGCTCTTCCTTGCGCTTCTGACTGGTGGCCCGCTTCGCGTCACCTCGGTCATTGCGCGTCGGGGTGGTGTTACCCCGGTTCCCCTGCTTACCCATTCATTTCCTTCCTTGGGTCGGTTTACCTACGCCGTATTCCACCTCGCGAAAGGCTGGTCACGACGTCCTTCGCGACATCGATCAAAACATCTGGACTGGTCGCGACGTTCACCGTCTTGCACCCGTGCGAGTTCACGTCGCTCTTGTCGACATTCCGCTGGTTGCCGTACTCCGAGTAGTAGATCAGGTTGGTGGAAACACCCGACCGGTTCATCTTCTCGATGATCTGTTCGGAACGACCCGAGTAACCCCACGAGCCATCGGTCAGGATCAGTAGCGCCCTGTTCGGTGCCTCGGTGAAGTCGAAGATCGCAGCAGCTTCCTTGAGCGCGAGATGTGGGTCGGTACCCCCACGCGCCTGGAGCATCTTGACCGAGTTCTTTGTCGCGGCCTGCTTTGCCGAGTAGATCAGGAACGACTCCTCGTCATACGCATAGACCGTGGTGGGGTGACCGCCCTTGTCTCCGGCCGTCTTCACCGCCCACACCGCGTGGGACAGCTTGTCGGTGGAGTCGTCCATCGATCCCGAGACATCAACCAGGACAACGAACTCGACGCGAGTGCCCTCCTCCTGGCCTTCGTTCCAGGAGTCGAAGAGTTCATCGAGATCGACGGTTCCGGTCATCGCACGCGGCACGTTGATCTTGCCGCTGTTGACCCGTCGCCTCCATCCCGGTTCGACCTGGATGTTGATCTTCTCCAGTTCGCGCTGGTACTTCCGCGACATCTCCTGGTACACCGGGTCCGGCGGGGCGTCTCCCGAGTAGATGGTGCCCTGGGGGTGTGTGTCGACGCTGACGCCGTTACCACCCGCCTTACGGGCCTTCAGGTCACGCTGCACCTTCTCGTCGCCCAGAGCGCCACTTCGAAGGCTCTCGGTGGGGTCCTCGCCCTTACCATCGCCGCCGGACTTGCCCTTGCCCTGACCTTCGCCTTCTTTCGCCTCGCCCTGGAGTC
>Ga0193742_1000281_pt1 | contig 36663 bp, 26 predicted proteins | sample L2c1metaG_FD_165511 | JGI IMG/M metagenome (GOLD analysis project Ga0193742, IMG submission 165511) | Soil microbial communities from a riparian zone of the East river system, Colorado, United States - L2c1 | ecosystem: Environmental > Terrestrial > Soil > Riparian zone | place: USA: East River... | reverse complement strand
GTCGACCATCTTGCCGCCGTGCCGCACCGTCAACAGCATCGGCGTAGTGGCATTGTCGTAGTCCCAGATATCGTGATGCACAGTCTGGTAATACCAGATGAGCCTGCCCGTACGCGCGTCCAGCGCAAGCAGGCAGTCGCCGAAGAGATTGTTACCTGCGCGGTTCGCTCCATAGAAGTTGTACTTGGGACTGGCCGTGGGAACAAAGACCATTCCACGCTTCTCATCGAGCGCCATGCCGCTCCATGCGTTGGCTCCGCCCACAGACTTCCATGCATCCTTCGGCCAGGTCTCGTAGCCCACCTCGCCAGGATGAGGAATGGTGTGGAAGGTCCATTCCAGATGACCGTTAAGGATGTTATAGGCGCGAATGTCACCAGGACCGGACTCGTACTCCTCGTTGGTCGCAGAGCCAAAGATGATCAGATCGTGAAAGACGCGACCGGGATTGTAGGACTGAACCAGCGTGAGATGTTTCGGGTCGCGACCGAGTCCCTCACGCAAGTCCACGCGACCGCTGCTGCCGAAGTCTGCAATTGGCTTGCCGGTGCTCGCGTCCAACTCCTGCAGAGCGTTGTCTACCGCCAGGATCAAGCGCCGATCCTTCTTGTCCGCGCTCTCCCAGTAATTGAGGCCGCGATTCGTGATCAGCGAAGTCTTCGCATCAAAGCTGTGCGACCATAGCTCGCGGCCGCTGGCGGCGTCCAACGCCACCACCGAACTGTTATGGGCTAGTACATACATCGTGCTGCCGATCACGAGCGGATTGAAGGCGTAGCCGCGCTCGTCTCCCGTCTCATAGATCCAGGCCTGCTTGAGCTTGCCGACATTCGTTCGATCGATCTGCCGCAATGCAGAATACTGTGCGCCGTCAGGAGAACCGCCGTAGTCACTCCACGTAGTGTGCTGTGCATGCGCACAGCCCCAGGAGGTCAAGCACGCGAGCACACAGCAGCGGGCAAACACAGAGAATCGGTAAAGTTTCACTGCAGCTTGCTCCTCCGCCATTCTTACCTTTCCGCTTGAAACGGTATTGCTCTTCTGTTCTTCTCGTGAAATTGGCACAGCTCCAAACCAGCGCGGGGACGTCTGCCGCACACTCCGTTGGAAGCGAGACTGAGGCGAGAAACCCTCAGCGAGCTGAGAGATCCCTGATCCAGATGTCTTTGAACTGCATATTGCCCGCGCCACCGGCGTGCAGTTGCAAGGCGATCTTGCCATCCGTAGCTCCCGGCTTCGGATCAGTGAAGTCGACCATGGGTACGCCATTCAACCGAGAGCGATACCGATTGCCGACCACCTCCACGAAGTAGTCATTCCACTCCCCTTTGCGCACCACACCTTCATTCTCAGGGGAAGGCCACACCACCCACCCACGGCCATCCTCGGCATACACGCCAGCTGTGTGGTGCATCATGGTGCAATCGATCTCGAACTGCATGCCCTGCGTAGTGTCGACGGAGTTTGGCTTGAACCCTGTATGAAAAAAGACGCCGCTGTTTCCATCCCCTACACATTTGAAACGCAGTGACAGCTGGAAATCCTTGTAATCTTTATCGGTCTCAAGATAGCCATAGGCTTTGGTCAGTCCTCGACCATGCAGCAGTCCATCCTCTTCGACAGTCCAGCTCTCCGCGCCAATCTTTGTCCAGCCAGTCAAGTCTGTGCCATTAAAGAGTTGAATCCAATCATTTCCCGGCAGCTTCGGTTTCTGCTGTGCAAACAGTTCTGTCATGGATGCAACTACGAGGCTTATTGCGAATAGGCAACCGATGAAGCGCTTGAAAGAGCTTGTCTTTGCCTGTGCAACAACGGGATGGCTGGAGTCCGCAAGCTCGGCGTTCGACGTATTCATTACGATGCACTCTCCTTGGGTCATATTGCGGGCACTTCTTTGAAATCGTACATCCCTTAACCGGCTGCAACACAATTGCTTACAGACCTGTCCCTGCCCCCTTTATGCTCGCACAGAGCGAAGCAGCGTGGGCTGACATGTTCCACAAAACTTAAACGTGACACTCTTCCCTGCCTGAAAGGTACTTCTTTCCTCGCTATTCCGGTGTTTCTTTCACTCTTGTCCTACATCCATCTCCCCTCCCCAGGCAGAGCATAGTCGGGTAACCGGGTGAAAGGCTCAAGCGGCTGGAGAGGTGTAAACTCCCGAGCATACCTACGTGAGGCATTAGCATCCTAATTAATAACTTCAGAGGAATACGACCACCGGGAGATAGATCGTATGGTTCCTTACTCGAGACGTCATTTTCTGAAAACCGGACTTATCACGGGTGCGCTTGTTGGCACCGGAGAGTTTCCGCTCCGCGCAGAGCGCCAAACGGCAACGGATTGGGTTGCCCTTGGACGATCCAATGTAAAAGTGACTCGGCTTGCGTTTGGCACAGGAAGTTTTAGCGGCCAGGTACAGCGAGATCTGGGGCAAGTACAGTTCACGAGACTCGTACGTTACGCTCACGAACGCGGCATTCGGTTTTTCGAGACCGCTGAATCGTACGGTGAGATGCACAGAATGCTCGGGGTGGCATTGAAGGGGGTTCCGAGAGATAGCTATCGGCTTATGTCGAAGGTGACCACACGCGAAGGTGTGGATCCACAAAAGAAAATTGATGAGCTGCGCAAACTAGCAAATACTGAGTATTTCGACGTGATGTTACTGCATTGGCAGCACACTTCGACATGGCCGGCCGATAGCAGCCGATGGCAAGATGGGATTCTCGACGCTCAATCAAAGGATGCGGTCATCAGTCACGGGGCATCGGTCCATGGACTCCCGGCGCTACGACAAGTTCCGGGAAACAAGTGGCTCGATGTCGCTATGATCCGGGTGAATCATAAAGGCGCCAGGATGGATGCTGAAGACTACAACACGAACGGATTAGGCAATGTGAGCGAAGTTGTCAGTCATGTAAAGCAAGTTCATAAAGAAGGCATGGGCGTAGTCAGCATGAAACTAGTGGGAGAAGGAACGTTCAATCGTGAGGACCGTCGGGCTGCCATGAGATTTGCGTTCAAGAACGCCGGCGTCGATTGCGTCACAGTAGGGTACAAGAGCACCGCTGAGATCGATGAAGCGATCGAGAACCTTAATCAGGCACTCGCATAGCAATCAATTTGTCTTTTTTTGCCGACATGATTGATTCCGCGAGTGAACCGCAAAACCATTCCGTCATCAATCAGTGGTGATTCCCCACTAAAAAGAGAAGCGAGCGCCGAATTCAATCCTTCGCGCGGCTTCTGCGACTGTTGGTTCTACAAGGGTGGGCGAAAGAATGGCGCTCACTCCCGTGACGTTGGTGTGATTGAGCACGTTTGCCTACGCCCATTCAGGATAACCGACCGTAAGTGGTCCGTATTCTTTGGATTGAGAACAAAGGTGCGGCTCAGGTTTGTGTCCAGATGAAACAGACTGGGTAAAGTAGCGGCGTTTCGCGGTAAATTTCCATTTACGGCATTCGAGTAAGAATCCCATATGGAGTCCGATACGTTCCCGCACCGGTGGTCGAAGCATAAGCAGGCCGATCGTTGAAGATTCCGTCTCCGTTCGCGTCCGTCCCTGTACTGATGTTGTAGGCTGCGCCAGTGGTGCCATCGAGTTGAGCAGACAGCTGGATTTTGTAAGGTAAGCAGATGCTTCCAAAGAAGGATCCAGCGTTGGAGCGCATCCAATCAGCTCGCGATGACTCTCCTTTATCGCTGTAACTCGATTGTGGGCTTCCCAAGGCATCACCACCATCCGATTTGAAGTTCACATGACGATAGCTGAAATGAAGATCAAATCGTTTGTAGCTATGCTGATCCAAGGACATCGAGACCAGGTTCCCGGCTAAATGCCCGGAATTCTGATACTCCAGGATATTTTCATTTGGCGCGAATGGCCTTGGCGCGAGGAGTGCCGCAATCGGGTCGACCGCTGTTCCTGTACTGTTTGTTACCAAAGGTGCATTAATATTGCGGACACGCAACCGGTTCCAGTCCTCGCCGAGATAAAAGTTCACGCGAGCATGCCATTGATGCGGGAAATCATGCTCGACGTTGACATAGACCGTGAGCACTGACTTTTGCACCATGGAGTGCGGAAACTCTCGAACCGTATTAATCGCGATAGAGTTCGCCGTGGGAATGAGAGGGGCAGTATAGCTTGGCGAGTAGACCGTCATTTGTTTCTGGCGAACTCCATTGGTCCGATAGACATCTGCGATGACCGCAGTGCTATTTGGATCGTGGAAGATGCCAGAGCGCACATGAAAGACCCATGTCGACTTCTTATCGATAGCCCAACCGAAACCCAGTCGTGGTTCGAAACTCAGAAAGCTGTTGGGCGACGTTTGCAGTTGGTAGCGCAAACCGGCTGCCATGGCAAGGCGAGGTGCTAACTGAACCGTGTCCTGGCTAAAGAACGCGGGTCGCCACTACGTAATTGGAACAACCGGGTTGCCAGTGTTCAACTGATAAGTTGTTGGATGGCCTCCGGGAAGATCCTTCAATGTGCGCTCGTACTGTTCAAGGCCATCGATGGTGGTGGTCTGTCCGATGGGCTCGCCATGAATGTCCAATTGCGGTGCACTTCCGCCACCGAACACAAAGGCGCCATTGAATGTATCCGGATCGTAATTATGAAGAAACACCGTCAGGGACTGAAGACCTAGTTTGAACGTGTGTCTGCCGCGTGTGAGGACAATATCGTCATCAACCTCAAGATCACGTTCTCGAGTGTTCAGATCTCCTGCGGTCGCCCCTCCGCGGGTGAAGTATCCCGCGACTTGCAGGGCGGGCGTAGCCGAGTTCGGAGCCTGTGCCGTCCGTTTCCAGCTATAGCCGATTCGAGTCTCGTGCATCAGGTTCGCACCGAACGTCTGTGTATTCCCGACCCGCAGGTCGTACTCCCGGGTGAGGCCTGTATATCCTGCCTCCGGCAGAACCTGTCCTCCGACTCCTTGGTTTCCCTGGGTATTGACGTTCGCCGCGAACGAGAGCGTCGCAGTGTCGTTAACTCCCAGCTGCCAGCCTGTCCTCGCAGATCCAATCCAGAGACGTTGCGACGCCGGAACTGTTTGCTGTAACGGCGCTGCCACCCCATCGTCTCCAGGAACCCTGGCGTTGACGACATTAAATTCATCGATGTCGCGCCTCTCGAATGCTAAAGAATAGTCGGCCTTCCTCGGCAGAATTGCTCCGCTTAACTCAAAGCCATACCTTCGCTTTCCTGCAGGTGTGGCCGTTAGAGAGAACGGATCCGTCGCATTCAGCTCCCCGACACTTCCCGTGAAAAACGCCGCGCCGTGTGGTGTTGAGGTCCCCGGCTTAGTCGTGATCTCGATCAACCCTCCATCGTAAGTGCCGAGGATAACGGCGTTTCCAGCATCGCTGCTGACCTCGCTGCTCTGTGCGTTCACTTGTACATCTGTCTCGACTGCAGCGACGGCAAGCTGCACATTCAATGTTGCCGTCTCGCCGGCATGGATCAGGATCTGCTTTGAGATCGTCGCGAAGCCCTGTGCCTCTATGCCTAACGAGATCTCGCAGGGAGGGACGCACGCAATGGTGTAATGACCCGCCGCGTTGCTTAGGACATGCATGCCGTTAGGAACCTGGACCTGGGCACCGAGGATGATCGCTCCACTGGGATCCGTTACGGTACCTTCTATCCGAGCGGCTATTGAGCAGTTCCCCTGACTGAACCCTGCAGCCGGAGCCAGTAGGATATTCAGAAAGATGATTACCCCGGATGCAAAGTACATGTCGGCGTCTCCGGATACAGTCTTCCGGGACGCAAGGTCCTGACTCCAGCAACTTGCAGGGAGCGGACTACACTTTGCAGTAAAACGCTCACAGAGACTGGCGGATACATGCTGAAGTCAAGTAACTCACCTAAGGAGCATGAGTCTCAGAGTACGGCGCAAGGAGCTTGCGATGTGACCAGGCGGCCTCTCTTTCGCTACTGAAGATAAACTTTAGCTCACCGCCCTGCATCAGGTCTTCATGTGTCACATAGCTTCGGTCAAGTGACCGGCCGTTCAACACCACATCCTTTACAAAGCTCTGTGCTTCGTTCATGCCAACGCTGGCAATCGTCAGTGACTTTCCATTCGGAAGGTGAAGGACAGCTCTGTCGACAAACGGGCGGCCCAGCACATACTGGTTTGAGGCAGGTGCCACGGGATAAAAGCCCAGCGAAGTAAACACCAGCCACGCCGACATCTGTCCCAGGTCGTCATTGCCCACCAGACCATCCGGCGTCGGCTTATATTGGGAGTCCACAATTTGCTTCAACCGCGCCTGCGTCCTTACCGGAGCCCCGGCATACATATAGAGATAAGGCAGGTGATGGCTCGGTTCATTGCCGTGAATGTACTGACCGATCATCCCGGAGATATCCTCCACATCGGCATATCGTGTCAGGTCTACCTTCTGGTCGAACATCGCATCGAGCTTTGCAATCAGTTTCTCTTTACCACCCAGCAACTCGATCAACCCCTGTTCATCCTGTGGCTGATACCACGAGTATTGCCAGGCATTGCCTTCTGTGAATCCGCTCGCCGCGCCAGCCTTGGCAGGATCAAAGGGCACGCGGTAGTCCCCACTGGCCAGTCTAGGCTCCACAAATCCATCCGACACGTTGAAGTTATTTCGCCAGAACGCTGCCCGCTTACGAAAAGTTGAGGCTAGCGCGTTGTTGCCCATCGCCGCGGCCATCCGCGCAAGGGTCCAATCGTCGAAAGCATACTCGACCGTCTTCGAAGCCGCTTCGCTGTCGTTATCAACCGGCACATAGCCCAGCTTCATATAGGCCCCGAGGTTCCCATATGGTGCATAGGTTGCGCTTGCCACCATCGCACCCAATGCGGCCTGGGTATCGTAACCGCGAATACCCTTCATGTAAGCGTCTGCGATGATAGGCACGGCATGGTAGCCGATCATGCACCAGGTCTCCAGACCAGCAAACTGCCAGACCGGCAGAATTCCGAATGGACTCTCCTGTTGCGAAGCAATCAGGGAATAGACGAGGTCATTCGTGCGTTGTCGCGGTTCTATTAGCGTCATCAGTGGCTGTTCGGCACGATAGGTATCCCACAAAGAAAGCGACGATACGAAGCGGAACCCTTCGGCATGATGGACCTGGTTGTCAGGTCCGCGATAGTCGCCGTTCACGTCCATGCTTGTGCTGGGAGCCAGCATCGTGTGGTAAAGCGCGGTGTAAAGTGACTTTTCCATCGCTGGCGATGCATGGAATTCCACGCGGCCAAGTTCTGTACGCCACAACTGCTGTGTCGCCGCACGCACACCGTCGAAGTCGAAGTTCGGCACTTCCGCATCCATGTTGGCGATCGCGTTTTCTTCACTCACCGGCGAAAGTGCGACCTTCACAATAATTGGATCCGCTGAGGGTGCGAAGTCGAAGACAGCCTCCAGTCCCCGCCCTTCCACGCTCTGGGTATCCTCCGGAGAGGAGCCCGCCGTCTTGAAGCCACGATACGGCGGAGGATTCTCTTCGCGGTTATAGAGCGCATGACCCGACATCGCAGAAGAAAAACGAATTGCGAAATAGAGTTGTCTTCCTGGAGCCCAGCCGCGCGTCTCTCGCATGCCCGTCACTGTGCCATCCTTGCGGATTCGTACACGCGACCACAGTACTTTACCTGGATAGTTGTAGATGCTGCTGCGCAGATCCAACAGGAGATGACGCCCGGCGCCTTCGGGAAAAGTATAGCGATGCACACCCACGCGTTCGCTCGCCGTCAACTCAGCTCTCACCCGTGTGTCTTCCAGAGTTACGGCGTAGTAGCCAGGTTCGGCACGTTCGCTTTTGTGCGAGAACCGTGAGCGATATCCTGCTTGGGTGCCCTCTGGATCGCCCGGTTCCAGGGGTACATTCTCTCCACTGATCGGAGTCAGCAGGACGTCGCCCAGATCGCTATGACCAGCGCCGGAGAAATGCGTATGCGAGAATCCCAGGATTGTCGTGTCTTCGTACCGGTATCCGGCTGCCCATTTGTAGCTCTGTTTGAAGGGGCGAATTTGCGTGTCAGGTGAAAGCTGCACCATGCCGAACGGCGCCGTCGCTCCCGGGAAGGTATGACCCTCTGGTCCTGTGCCAATCAATGGATCGACGAGCTGCAGTGGATCGGGAGCTTGTGCAAAGGCCATGGAGCCGCCAAGCAGCAGAGCGAAGCAAAGGCGTTTGTTCATGCTACCAAGGTACGATAGCTCTCTCTCTCTTCGCTACCTCTCCACTTCGGCCATGCCGTTCCATCCTACATGGGCTTGAATGCGCCGAAGATGATTCCCAATCCGCGCATGGAGTTAGCTACAAGGATCAGTCCAAGAGCGAAGTAGGCCAGCGTAATGGCATTTGCGATGTAATAGATCACGCGGTTCTCCCGGTACTTCGCGTAACGTGCCTTGCCCAGACGCTTTTTGAGAAACAGGGTGTAATAGTGCACTACCGTAACTCCAACCGCATGCCACAGACCATAGAGCACAAAGTTCCATCCCGCCCCGTGCCAGATTCCCATCAGGACAAAGACGATCGTGATCGCAAGAGCGATACAGTGTGGTGCCGACGCAGGGCCGAATCGCCGCACGAGAGCCTTCGATAAGGGCACGAAGACCATGTCGCGCATGTAATTGGTCAGCGTAATGTGCCAGTGCGCCCAGAACTCCTGCAGGTTGCGTTTGCTGAAGGGACGGTCGAAGTTCTCCTGCACATGAATTCCCAGCAGGCCGGAGACACCGATAGCGATATCGCAGAAGCCGGAGAAGTTCAGATACAAATAGGCGCAGAATCCAGCAACCGCAATGGGGAAGTCGATCCACGAATGCGGCACGCCATCGGCAAGAAGGCCGTCATAAGAGATCTGGTTAGCGAGATTGCCGAGGAAGATGTACTTGGTCAGACCGATCAGGATGCGACCCCAGCTGCGGCCGACCGGCGTCACGGTGCGATCCGGCTTGGTCAGCGAGTTGTGAAAGGAGCTGTAAGGATTGATCGGACCGATCGAGAGCGTGGGCACGAAAAAGGCGAAGGAGAGATACTCCGCAAAATCGGGCAGCGGAACAATGCCGTTGCGGATCTCATGCACCATGTAGGTCAGCCGGAAGGTCATATAGGAAAGACCAAGAAAGAAGTCCGCAAAGATTTTCTTCGAGAAGGAAGCCGGCAACAGATGCTGTGTCCAGGCCCCGGGAAGATACTTCACCAGGATCAGGATGATGACGGGAAAGAAGAGTGGCAGCCACGTGCCGAGCTGCTTCTTAAGAAACAGGTACTGCACCCCCACGATGAACACGTAGAGCAGGAACATGAAGGTCGAAAACAGAATGTACTGCTTGATGTAGTGAAGACGAATACCAAAAGTCCCGCGAGAGAGACAGACCGCCAGTGCAAAGACAAGGTTGACCGCTGCAAAGGCAGGCATTCGCAGCTTCGCAGGTGTCCAGTGCAGGGCAATATAACCTGCGATTGGGAAAAACAGGAATGGGACCGCCAGCGTCAGCAGCAGCAGCGCATTCCACGATTGATTCAATCCGAGCAAAGGCATCTTGAAGCCGTCCCCTCCGGACTAGAACGCTTGATAAACGAGATTGACTGAAAGTGAATCTGGCGTGATGAACAATGTCAGCACAATGGCAACGATCGAAAGCGACAACACCAAGCCAACAAAAACAGGGTGAACCTTACCGGACGGATTTGTCATAGACCTCCAAAACAGCCGGCGTGATGGCGCGCGTAAACAGTTCTCTGCCGTTGTCGTTGAAATGCTGATCGTAAAAATAGTTGTCGTACTGATCTGCGGGAATCTGTTTAAACAAGGTGGCCGCGGGGATGCCAAGGACCGGTGTAGAAGGAATTCCGACGACCTCCGGCCAGTACATGCGCTCCGGAACATTTTTCATTCCCTGCTCGATATCCTCAGGGATGTGCACAATGGCGAATGGCACCCCCTGTTGTCGCAGGAGCGTGCCCACCTGCTGGGTCCAATAGATGTGATAAGGCCCAAGTGCCTCGCGGTCAAAGGTGAAGTTCGAGTCGTTCGGTCCGTGAGCAATCATGCTGTCGACGGGAATTGCGGGAGGAGTCTGCGGCTCCGGCACGAACTTGCTTCCGTAGTAGCCCACCGAACCATATTCGTGCTGCGATCCAAGCTCGGCGACAAGCGCCTTGTTCTGCACCAGCTTGTTTGGTCGAAGATAGTTGAGCAGCTGTCGCGGCGCGCCAAGAACCTCAGCCCCATAGATCGCCAGCCGGCTCCGGATCGACAGACTGGAGGTCGATACCGGAAATTCGCCCCACCGCATCCATCGATACGCCTGAATGTGCGGCGAATCGCCACTCAGCGCAAGGCTGGGCATGTTCATGATGACCAGCCGAGCCTTGCGGTGCTCAAGAAAGTCATGCATCAACATGTACTCCATGTCCATTCCCTGCCACTTGAGCGCAAGGTAACGGACCTTAGCCGGTCTCCCGAGCTGTGCGCTGAGCTGTTGCTCGATGTAGTTCGTATCGATGCCGCGCACAAGCAGAGAGCTGCCAACAAAGAGGATGTCAACCGGTCCCTTCTCCTCGAAGATCTGCTGCTCGTCGAGCGGTCCCGTTCCGGTCTCGACGCGAATTCCGCTGTAGACGCGTTCACGAGGCGGCAGCCCCACGATCGACATCAGCACCGGGAGCGTGAGCAGAATGCCAATGATCAGGATCAGGGCTACCGCATGGCGGTTCGACCATATCGCGGGGAACATGGATTTATACCTTCGCGCCTTCGGTCATGCGCCGCTGGATTAGGTCGGCGAACTCGCCGAGGTTCTTCGTCGCCTCCACTTCGCCGACACGGAATCGAACGTTGAAGGCCTTCTCGACTCCCAGGACCAGTGAGATCTGCAACAGAGAGTCCCACTCCTCCACGTCGTTAGCGCTGAGTTCAGGCGTGACCTTAACGTCATCAAGGAAGACGTCGTCAAAGACAGTTTGCATCTTGGCAAGAATTTCAGTCTGCGTCATAAGCTCTCCGGTCGATCTGAATGTGCGTCTTTCGAGGTTCAAAACTTTTGGTGTCGAGTTGATAGATTGTGCGCTCCGGGGCCTCTTCCACCAGCGAGAAGCCCATGCGAGGGAAGAGATCGCGCACCATGCCGTTCTTCTCCGTCGGAAGATAGTGACCGACCAAGGACGTGCAGCCGCGCTGCTGGGCCAGGCGAACCATCTCGTTGACGACCTCGTCCTCCATCTGCCGCTTCAGCACGCGGCAGCTCATCAGCCAGGTGTCGACGATGGCAGTCTCCCCCTCAACCCTTACGATCACCACCGAGATCAGACCGTTGTCGCCGAACTTGTCCGCCAGCCGCACGCTGAAGCTGTAGTGCTGCTGATCGGTTACCAGCGCCTCGACTTCGGCCTCGCTGCGCCGCCGGGTAGTTACATTGAACTGGTTGCTTTTGTTGATGAGCTGGGAGATTCGAGGCACGTCCACAGGCGTGAACTCGCTGAGGACGCTTCGCATCTCGAGCGACCCAAGATAGGCCTCCATGTCTGTTCCAGAGCTCATCGCCTGCGCACGCGCGGCCTGTGCCTGGTACTGCTCGCCACGCTTCAGGTCGTCGGAGGTGATCGACCGCGGCTCGAAGAGACGGCAGTTGAGAAGCTGTCGTGCATACTCCGAGGGGTCGGGACCAAGCCAGATCGTCTCGATCTCGGGAACAAACTGGTTGACGATCTCGATCTCCGCCGGATTGTCGTCGACGAAGACGATCGAGTCCAGACCCAGGTTCAGCTCCTCGGCGATGCGGCGCAGGTTCTCCGACTTTGGCTCCCAGTTCGCCTGAAAACAGGCGATGTCCTTGAGCTTCAGCACCATCTCCGGATGCTTCTCGAATGGCTCTACGGCATTCTTGTAGTCATTCTTGCTGCAGACTGCGAGAATCACGCCGCGCTCGGCCAGCGATGCGATCGCAACCTGAAACTGCCGGAAGGCTTCGCCGCGAGCATGAGTTCCGCCAATCTCGATCCCGGTCATACCATCGTCGCCGACCACCCCTCCCCACAACGTGTTGTCGAGATCGAGCGCGAGCACCTTCTTTGACGGCCGGTGCAGCGACCGCACAATGCCTGCAACTTCGCGCGCAACATCCACAGCGAAGTCGGAGGAATAAAGTTGTTTGGTCTCAAACCATGCGCGTGGGTCGTAGCAGTTCACCACTCCACGTCGCGTGGCCAGGAACTCCGTGTCGCAGATGTGGACGTAGGAGGGAACGTTGAGGCCGAATTCAAGGTTGACGAGCTTGCGGAAGCTCCAGTTCGATCCGAGAGTCCTCACCCTAAGTGGACCGGGATCAAACTCAGCCGCAGGCATGAAGTTCGCGACGATGATCTCGGCTCCCGACCGCTCATGCGCCGTGCGGCAGAGACTCAGCAGGTCTGCGGCGTTCTGGACCGCTTGCGCTCGCTGCACCTCCGGAGCATCCGTCAATGAACCCTGATAGGCGCAGCGTTGGCTCGAAGGAACCAGAAAGATCACCTCGGGTTTGAACGTGTAGAGCTCGCTCTCCGGATCGAGGATCTCCGAGATGTAGTTGTCGTAGTCTCCCTTCCAGAGCTCCGTCTCCCACCATCCCTTCGAAGACCCTGCGCCGATCATCTGCTGCACCAGCTCGTGCAGCGGGTAAAGGCTCGAACCTCCCACCATCGCCAGCCGGATCATCTTGTCGGTTCCACCAGGAATCCCTGCCCGAAGCGCCTTCTTGCGGAGCGTAGCCAACGCGAGAACCCCGGAGAAGTCTGCTGCCTCCCGCGTCGCCGAACGGAGCGCCGGCCAAACCTCCTCCGACCTCTGACTCAGAGACTCCCGCACGTCCTCGATGCCAGACTTCGATTTCGCAGACAGAACCGCTGCTTCGCTACTCATACATCTCAACTCCTTCTTGAGATTGCTGGATCGCAGACAGGCGAACGGCTCTCAAAGCCTTCGCTGTCCTCACGAAGAGAGATCGTGCTGACGTTCGGGGTCTAATCAGGATACCGCCTCGATCCCTCTGCGGGTTTGCTCGGCCGCGGAGATCATGTAAATTCGACACGGGCTCTTCTTTCCTGGTGAATCCCATATCGAATACCGCATGAAGATCATTCACGTCGTCTACAGTCTTGAGATGGGTGGCGCGGAGACCCTCGTCGCCCAGCTCTGCCGCCTTCAGAGAAAGCACGGCCACGACGTCTCGATCATCGCCTATAGCGTCCTCGGCTCGCTGGGCAAAAGGCTCATTGAGGAAGGAATTCCGGTTCTCGTCCTCGGCGAAACTCCCTTGCCCCGCACCGTGCTGCGTTATCTGAAGGAGTTTCGCCGACTTCGTCCCGAGGTCGTGCACTGCCACAATCCCGCACCCACTCTGCAGGCTGCGATTCCAGCGCGGCTCGCTGGCGCACGCTCCGTCGTCTCGACTCGCCACAGCCTCGTTGCACCGCCCTACGACCTGCGTGCCGAGAGAGCCTATAACTTCGTAGCCCGCTTTTGCAGCTGGGTCGTCGGCATCTGCGAGGCCACCTGCGAGAACCTGCGTGGAACTCCCGGAGCCGAAAGCAGACGCATCGTGCGCGTCTATAACGGCGTCGATCCCGTGACTCCGGCAGCGCCCTCCGATCGTCCTGAAAAGCTCGGCTTGACGCTGCTCTTCGTCGGAAGGCTGGCTGCGATCAAGAATCTTCAGACCCTCGTCAGCGCCGCAGCCCTTGCGGCTCCCCGCGTACCCGGCCTTCAGCTCTGGATCGTCGGCGACGGACCGGAGCGGCCCATGCTCGAAGCCCTGGCAACAGAGCTGGGGCTTAAGGACAGCATTACCTTTTGGGGGGAGCGGCTGGACGTCGCCGGTTTCTTCTCCGTGGCGGATATCTTCTGCATGTCCTCGACCTCTGAGGGCCTTCCCATGTCGCTCCTGCAGGCAATGTCCACCGGCCTTCCTGCAATCACGACCGATGTAGGCGGCATGGCGGAGGCAGTGCGAATCGCCGATGCTGGCTTTACGACGCCAGTGGGCGACTCCGCCGCGATGGCCGAGGCTATCGTTCAGCTCGCTTTGGACGAGAACCAGAGAGAACGCTTTGCTGAAAACGCCAGAAACGCCTATCGCGAGCATTTCACGCTCGAACAAATGGACGCGTCCTATATGTACCTCTATGAGCGCCGGCGTTGAACTGGACAAAGTCATAAACCAATCAGATCTGAAGACAAAATTTTTACTGCACCTGTCCAACGGGACAGAATCGAAACACTACAGAGAGAATTGCTCGCAGGTCATGCGCTCTCCCGCTCCGTCTCGAGCGGAATCGCAGGCCCAGCCGCCCGCCCTCCCGGCGACCATATCTTCCACAAGGGTCCGGGGGTAAAACAAAACTTGTATAAACCGGCCACCGCTGCAAAGTTCAGAACCAGCAGCGCGCTCGCAGCCGAGGCCAGGCGATGGATCACGGGCAACGTCATCCTCAGAGCGAGGGCGGAGGCCAGCCAGAGTCCCCACTGCGCGATCGCAACCGCACGCCATTCCGGTGAATCGATTCCCAGCCAGGTCGCGCTTATCAGCAACAGCACGAAGAAATAAGGCACCACCAGCCGCATGACTTTATGCGAGACCAGCTGAAAGAGCACGCGGTTGCCGGGACCGAGCATCCATGGCGCCAACGAGAAGAGCTGATAGTTCCCTGCAAGCGTCCGAACCTTGCGCTGAAACTCTCCCAAGACCTTGCCCGGCCATGTGTCCATCACGATCGCCGCGCGGTCGAGAACGCTGCGGTATCCCTGCCGGATGATCGAGAGCGGCTGGAACATATCGTCAAGAATGATTCCCTCCGGAAACTGACGCACCAGGCTCCGCCGCGCCGCATAGAACCCCCCGTAGACACCGACCGGCGAATCCCATGCCGCCTCACAGTTACGGATCCACTGTTCGTACTTCCAATACACTCCGCTGACCGCCGAGGCCGCCGCATCATGTCCGTCGGTGTTCAGAACCAGTTCACCCGCAACGCATCCTACCGATGGGTCTGCGAAGTTGCTCAACAACTCGGCCAGAGCTCCCGGCGCGACCTTGGGGCGAATGTCGATGAACAGCAGGATCTCGCCCGTAGCCTCGGCGATGCCGTGGTTGAGAGCCGCGGCCTTTCCTACCTGCTCCGGTAGAACGATCGTGCGCAACCTCGGTCCCTGTAGAGAGTTGAGCACCTCCGCCGTGCCGTCGTTCGATCCATCTGAAACGAGGATCACTTCACGGATCAGTTCCGGATCGAGCAGGGAGAGATGCTCTACCTGCTCGTGGATACGCTGCACCCCGTTATGCACAGCCATCACCACGCTCACTGAGGTGTGGTAGGTCTCCTTGCGCCAGGGACGCGGAGAGAACCTCGCCAGCAGGAACACAATCGCCGGATAGCCCACATAGGTGTAGGCGATCACTGCGAACGAGATCCAGAACAGCGTCTTCATTGCGCACCCCGCCTGCGCAGGATCGTCTTGACCGTCTCGAACATGATCAATAAATCGAGTCCGAGCGTCATGTGCTTGATGTAGTAGAGGTCGTACTCCAGCTTCTCGCGCGCCTCTTCGAGCGTTGCCCCATAGCCGTATCTCACCTGCGCCCATCCCGTCAGGCCCGGGCGGATCATGTGGCGAAGATCGAAGTAGGGGATGTTCTCTGAGAGCCAGGGCACAAACTCGGGCCGCTCCGGGCGCGGTCCCACAAAGCCCATATCTCCACGCAGAACGTTCCACAGCTGCGGGACCTCGTCGAGACGGGTCTTGCGCATGAAGCTGCCGACCCTGGTCACGCGGGGATCGTTCTTGCTCGCCCACTTGGCTCCGGCGGCCTCGGCGTCTGTCCGCATGGTTCGGAACTTGACGACGGTGAAGTTGCGGCCGCCCATGCCCACGCGCGTCTGGCGGAAGAAGATCGGTCCAGGCGAAGACAGTCTTACGGCCAGAAGAACGAAGGGTAAGAAGGGCAGGAATAACAGGAGCCCGGTCGCGGCAGCCAGAGTCGAGACCAGCCGGCGCGCGATCTGCTGCGAGGGCCTGACCCGAAAGCCCTCTGCATAAATGAAATTGCTGGGACGCAGGCCATCAAGATACAGCTTGCCGGTCAACCTCTCAAGCAGTACTCCCGCCTCTTCGATCACGACACCATCAAAGCGAAGTTTAAGCAGCTCTCGCAGAGGAAGCTCTCCGCGCCTGTCTTCGAGCGCGACCACGACGCGATCGACCCTCGGAGAACGCCCGCGGAACGACTCCAGGATCACACTGAAAGCCTCCTTGCGCTCCTCCTTATTGAGCGGCATCGGCTCGAGGCCGACCACCTCCATGCCGGCGTCCTTGCGTGTGCGCAGGGTATCGGCGATCAGGCGCGCCCGCTCGCCCGCTCCCAGGACAAAGACGCGCTCGCGAAAGACCTCTCGTCCGATAATCCATTCGTAGGCGCTCCGCCAGATCACCAGACCAAGCGTTAGAAACATCAGGCCCAGCAGGAGGACATAGTGCGCGAGATCCACCTTGGGAAAGAGATAGATGACGGCCGAGAGCAGAAAGGACAGAAATCCGAGGACCAGGAGCAGGCGGAAGTAAATCTCCCACCGCTCCGAGATCCGTTGGGGCTCATAGAGATCGAAGTAGTAGGAGAACAGCAGGGTCACAATGGTCAACGCAATAATCTTCAGCGCGCCATATTCATAGTTCAGACAAATGTAGGTATCCGGCCCCAGGATCAGCAGCGTCGCCAGCAGGAATGATCCACTGACAATCAGTGCCTCGCACATCAGGAGAACGATGGTGCGGGTGGGGTAATACACATTGAAGAGTCGAATCATCGCCTACGATACTCCCGCCTACTCCTTGTTTGCGTTGTACCCGTAGTAGCTCCCTACCTGGGGGCTCTCCTGGACCGCGTTCAGAACGAATCCAAGAACATTGGCGGCTCTGAGTTCGGAGGCCGCCCGCTGCGCAACGGTGTACTTCGTAACTCCGGCGCGGGCGACAAGAAGAACAGCATCGCAGGCACGCGCAAGATTGACACCGTCGGAGACAGGCAACACAGGGGAAGAATCAATGATGATCCAGTCGAAGTAAGGAGCGGCCGCTTGAAGCAGCTCTCGGAATCGGGGGTTTCCGGAGAGATCGGCTGCTTTGTCGCCGCCATTGCCTCCAGGGATAAACGTCATGTTCGAAAGAGCATTGTGCGCAGGATTCTGCACTGAGCCGTTCTGTTCCATCTGCTGCATGATCTCCTCAGGCGACGCCTTGCCGGAGAGGTAATCTGCCAACCCGGGGTGCGACTCCGTTCCCAGCAGTTCGTGGAGGGTGTATCGGCGCATGTCCCCATCAATTAACAGGACCTTGCTGTTTTTATGCCGGGCCAGGCTGATCGCCAGGTTCGCCGAGACGAAGCTCTTGCCCTCTTGCGGCAATCCGCTGCTCACCAGGATCGTTTTGATCGGACGAATATCGCGAGCCTCGTAGACCCGCGAGCGAAGGCTGCGGAACTGCTCGACCGCCGGACCCCGCTCGAGCAGCGACGGCAGACGGGTGATGGACGGGTTCCATGCATAGCGAGGCACCGACGCCATGTTAAGGTCCCCGGACGGAGCATAGGCCGCTGCATCGTTGGAGTATTCCTCTGGCTGAGGCTCCGCGAACTCAGGCTTGTACTCGATCGGCGCAGCCGCCGGTCTCGCATCGGGTCGCTCGACCGGAGGGCGCTGGGCCTCTTCCGGGCGCTCCAGGTTTCTTTCAGACTCAGCCTTCTGAAGTGCTTCGTATATACGGCTCATCGATCCTGCCTTCCCTTCCTATCGCCATCGAATGCTGTCATCAGACCTCCAGCCTCACTGCGGCCATGCAATCCGCCAATCGCCGCCGTCGAGATCAGAAACGGTTGTGTCTCGAGCTCGAGCTCCGCCGCCACGCCCTCGACGATCAGCGACGTCACCTGCTGGACCTGCTCCACATACGCCACGATCAGAGAGTGCTCGCACAGCAGATTGATAATGCGCGGGATCCCATGGCCGTAGTGATAGATCAGGTCGAGAGCGTCCGGGGTGAAGATCGTCCAGCTCGCCCCGGCCAGCCGCAGACGCTCGGCAACATAGGCATGCGTCTGGCTCTCCGTCAGCGGCTGCGTGCGGCACCACAGGGCCACCCGTTGTCGCAGCTGACGCACGCTCGGGTGGCGGAGCTTCTCCTCGAGCTCGGGCTGACCCGAGAGCACGATCTGCAGCAGCTTCTCCGACGATGTCTCGAGATTCGTCAGAAGGCGGATCTCCTCCAGCAGCTCCCAGGAGAGGTTCTGCGCCTCGTCGATAACGACGACACAGGTCTCCTCCATCCGGAAGCGTTCGATCAGCCAGCGGTTCAGCTGCAGGAGCATCCCAGATTTGGTCCGGTTCGTTGGGTTGATCCCGAAGTCCGCAAGGACGAACTCCAGGAAATCCAGGACCTCAAGCCTCGGGTTGAAGACGAAGGCCGTAGAGATGCGTCGGTTGCTGAAGGAAGACAGGGCACGCCTCAGCAGTGTCGTCTTGCCCGTCCCTACTTCACCGGTAAGAACCGTAAAACCCTTTCTGGCCGAGATGCCATACTCCAGGCAGGCCAGCGCCTCCCGTGTATGCGGCATCATGTAGAGAAACCGCGGATCCGGACTGGTCCCGAACGGACTGCTGTGCAATTTGAAGAAGCTGTTATACATTCGTCATCCGCCCGTGTTCACCAAAGGCTTTCCAGCCTGAAGATCATTCTTCTTACGCCGTCCCCAGCTCCACCTGCCGCCCGCGGAATCCGGCCCCTGAAGATCATTGATCGAGAGCGAGATGACACCCAGCGTCGGGAGTTTGGTGAAGGCCCATACGTCCCGCTCCGACCTCATCGCCGTATCGCGATACTCTCTCCAGGCCACCAGGATCGTCCCCAGAGCGAGACCTGCCATCAATCCAGCTCCCACGAAGACCCCACGCTTGGGGAAGGTTGGGCTATCAGGAAGGTTTGGCTGATCCATCACGCTGAACTGTTCCCCCTGCTGGCGGTGTTCGAGATCGGTCGCCATCTTCGACTGGTTCATCTTCTTCTGAAGGTCATCGTAGAACCCCTGGGCCGTCTGGTAGTCGCGGGTAATGTTCTTGTACTCTTCCTGCACCATCGGACTTGCCGAGATCCGGTCCTGGTACATCCGGACCTGCCCCGCAATCGTTGCCTGCTCATGCCGCTTCGACTGGATTCCCTGATCGAGAGAACGCAGCTGCGCGCGTAGCTGCTGCACGCCCTGAGAGTCATTGCGGTTCGGAGCCGTGCTGACGGTTGAAGGCGTGGAGGTAGCCGCCGCCGGCGCCTCGGCCATCTGTGCGCGCAGATTCTTGATCTTGCGCCGTATCGCAACCACATCCGGATAATCATCGGTGTAGCGGCGCGTCAGGTCCGACTCCTCTGTCTGCAGATTCTGCAACTCGGTCTGCTGGGCTCCGGGAGCCGCAGCGCCATGCTCACCCGACACCGGTGTGGCAGCCTGCTGAGACGCGATCATCGACTCGATGTAGCTCTTGTCCTGCTCCATGCGTCCCAGGGCCTGGGTCGAGGCGTCGAGCTGGGTGTTGAGGCTGGTCAGCATATTCATATTGGGAGCCTCCTCACCCGGAAGCCGTCCCATGTACTTTGATTGAAACGTCGCAAGCTTTGAGTCCTGCTCGTCCAGAGAGCGTTTTGCATCTGCCAGCTGGCCCTTCAGAAACGCCGTCGTGCCTTCCACTGACTGCGCCCGCGCACTCAGGTTGGCGGACACAAAGAGCGACGCAATCTCTCCGCAGACCATCTGCGCCGTGCGAGCGTCGGAGCTCTTGAAGGAGATGAAGAATCCCGGCAGGCCTCCGGTCCGCGCCATCTCCGAGTGGATGGCCTTGATATCGATGTCCTTCCGCGTCACTTCGATGCGGTCATCCATCGACATATTCTTGGTGCCATAGAGATTGAATCTCTCAATAATGGGCTGCAGACGCGAGCGGCTGAGGATCTGCTCCTTCATCGTAGCCAGCCGCGCCGTAATGTCCTCGACGACGACCGGTCTCACGTAGTCGTCCGGAACCTTCTGCTGCTCGACCATGATGAGGGTCTGCGAGACATACTGTGGCGAGACGACGAAGGTAAGTCCGAGTCCCATCAGCGCCAGAAGAATCGCGGGAGCGGCGATCATCCATCCCCTGCGCCTCAAAATTCTCAAATAATCGTCCACATTCAGCGTACGATGTCCAAGCATAATTAGCTCCTAAAAGTCCCCGAGGCGATTGGATTGCGGCGACCATGTGACCCCGAGGGCGAAGATGTGCGACAAACCGTTGAAGGCGTTCGAACCATAGAATCCCGCGGGAACAGACTGGTTTTGCGCCGTGTAGCTGGCATAGCCCGAGATCGTACGTGTGAAGCCTCTTGTGACCTGTAGCGTGCCGTACTCCGTATTCAACGTGTTATTGGTCGTTCCTACTCCCGGAAGAGAGGTCACGAGACCGGAGCTCCGCGTGTAATACATCGTGGCCGAAGCCGCCCACTGCTTGTTGAAGGTGCGGCGTACCGAAGCGTTGATGTTATCGGACAGGGCGCCCGGCTGTACTCCAGAGCCTCCACTGACACCATGCGAGTACATTACGCTATAGCTCGTGAGACGACGGTTATAGTTCACCGATCCAGTCAGAGAAAAGTTCAGTTGATTCGGAATCAGGGGCGCGGCCGAGCTCTGGATCCACAACGGTCCTCCCGAAAATGACGTCGACAGCGAGCGCGTCCAAAGCCGTGAATAGGAGACATTCACACCCTTGGTCTGGTAGGTGATCTCGTTGAGAGGAAAACCGGGTGGAAACAGCCCAAAAAAATTAACTGTGTTGAATGTGGAATATACAGCACTCACGCTGCCCGTGTTGCGCGAATCGAAGCGATGATTGATCCCAACTTGGCCGGAGGTGGTACTCGTGTCCAGCCCCGCATCCTTGTCCAGAAAGTGCAACACCGTCCACGAGCCGGTGCCGCTAAGAGAAGTCCGGGCTGTCAGATCGCGCTCGACCATCCCGCTCACAAGGTTGCTGATCCGGTTTCCGGAGAAGGTCAGGACTCCACCAGCCGGCCCCTGCGACGGGCCATCGATCCCTGGATTATTGATGCCGGGAACGCCAGCGACGCCAGTTACGGGCGATTGGGGAAGGAAGCTGAACGAATCCGTCACATTGAAGTTCCAGCGTCCTTTGATCAGCGACTGGGTGATGGCAAAGTTCTGATAGGTCGTGGTTCCCTGTCCACCCTGGCCAAAGACCACGCCGGTGGCAAACAACAGTGTCGTAGGATGAACCTCGCTCAGTGAGGAGTACCCCAGAAGACCGGAGAGAGCCGTTGAGCTGGTCGTGCTTCCAGCATTGTAGTAGCCGTATTGAACGATCTCTGATGCGCTGAGCGAGTAGTGGACCGTACCATCGGCCCAGGAGAGAGGCGAAGAGGTCGAAGCCGACGGGGTCGGGGATGAAGTCGGTGCCGATGTTGGCGACGAAGTCGGTGCCGATGTCGGTGCCGAAGCAGCGTCCGGCGCGGCCTGTCCGAACATCGATCCAGCAGACAGGAAAAATGCAAGCGAAATGGGAATCCACGTCTTCATTGGTTGGCTCATGGAACGACGATCGTGTCTCCCGGCTTCAGCGTCACATTTTCAGAGGTGTCACCCTTCAAAGCCTGCTTATAGTTGAACGGAATCTTCTGCTGCTTGCCGCTTTCGTTGCGCAGAATATAGATCTTCTTTGACTTCGCGTAGGGGGACAGGCCGCCGCCGGAGGCGATCGCTTGCAAAGGGCTCATTCCAGGGGTCATAGCCACTGGTCCCACGTGACCAACCTCTCCGATCAGGAATATTCTCTGGCTGTTGACCGCCATCACCACGACCGACACATTCGGATCCTGGACATACTTCTTCAGCTTTGCGGTGATCTCGTCGGACAGCTGCATCGGAGTCCGACCCGCCGCGGGGATATCGCCGATCAGAGCCATCGAGACCATCCCGTCCGGACGCACCGGAAGCGTTCCCGATAAGGTAGGCTCCTTCCACACCGTAATTGTGAGGGAATCATCAGAGCCGATCACGTACCGGGCATTGTCTACGGCCCCCGCTCCCGTTTGAGAGGAGGCTCCGGACTGCTGTGCGGCCGAAGTCTGAACTTCAGCGGGCGTGGCACGCTCTGCCGCCGGAGTATCCGGCTTCTTCGAAGCCTCCTGCGCAAGACCGGTCACCGACAAAGCAGCAACGAGAAATCCAGCTTGAAACCACCTCATAGGGTCACTCCCGATTCGCCTGGGGCCTTCGGCCCGGCTCATTCCATTTTTACTCATCCCGCTTTGCCCTGCCTCCTCTATCGGTTCTTTGCAACGTTGATTTAACGAGACTTCCATTTACTCCTCGAACCCTGCTCTGTAACTACTGCGTTCTCTCTAAGATGCCCTATCAGAGAACTGCAGGACTCTGCACAGTGCAGGGATCCACTCGTCAAAAATCAGCAGAAAGAACAGCTATGCTTGAAGCAAGCACAGGGAGTGCCAAACTCTGCAAGGTATGATTTTTTTTCGAAGACCAGGAAATAGCGGACGCAAAAGACCTGACACCGCCTCATACCTCATAAAAATCTCGCCTGGCGAGCGTAATTACGTTGCGGGGAAACACTTCCATGGTATGCAGATTGGCAGCCGCAGTGGGAAAATTTTTTCCCTTTCCCCTACAACTATGGTCGAGTATCTTCCTACAGAGACAGGACTCAGGCCCTAAATCCCCTGTTTATTCCCGCGGTCTGTTCACGGCAAGGAAATTGCTCACAGGTGATTCGTGAAGTATAACGCCCTAGGAACGGTGACCGGCAGCTTGCAAACCGAACGGCTCTCTCCAGAGATTCTCTTCGCCATCAGTCAGGCCACAGAAAGGGCTGGAAATCAGTCTGCTGTGGATCAGAGTACGGATACGGACCAATCTTCCGCACCCCGAGGCAAAATCCAGATCCCATCCAGCGCCTGGCTGCCGGCAATCGCCATCGCTGTCCTTCTGATTGCGCTTTACTATCGCATCGGGATCAAGCTGGTCTCCGACTGGTACAACTTCGCCGATTACTCCCACGGCTTCCTGGTTCCTCTATTTTCTGTCTTCCTGTTATGGGACCGGAGACAGCAGATCGCCGAAACCCCGGTTCGCCCAAATTGGGCTGGCCTTCCCGTTGTGATTTTGGGACTGATTACCCTGATCTTCGGCGTCTACGGCGTCGACCTGTTCACCTCTCGCATCTCCTTCGTGATTCTGCTTACCGGGCTGGTCTGGACCTTCCTGGGCAATGCCATGCTTCGCCAGCTCCGCTTCGCCATCCTGATACTTCTGCTGGCGATTCCCTTTCCCGCGATCATCTTCAACCAGATCACCTTCCCCCTTCAGTTGCTCGCCTCCCATCTCGCCAGCATGACGCTCCCGCTGCTGGGCGTTCCGGTCCTGCAGGAAGGCAACGTGATCCAGCTTCCCATCATGAAGCTCGAGGTCGCCGAGGCCTGCAGTGGCATCCGCTCCCTGATGAGCCTCTTTACTCTGGCCGTGTTTTACGGATATTTTCTTGAGCGCACCACAACGCGGCGCATCATCCTAGCGCTGGCAAGCATTCCCATCGCGGTCGCTGCCAACGCCATCCGCATCGTCGGAACTGGTTTGTGTGTTCAGTATTGGGATCCGGTGAAGGCGCTCGGCTTCTTCCATGAGTTTTCAGGATGGGTCATGTTCGTCATCTCTCTCTCATGCCTTTACCTTATTCACCGCTTGATGGGGCTCATCGCTCCTTCGAAGGAGGCGACCGTATGAAATCCTCCCGTTTCTGGACCGTTCTTCTTCTTATGACCGTCACCCTCGCCATGCTGATGCATCGAGGAGACGCGGACAACGTTCCCTCCAGCCAGCCCCTCAGCCGGATGCCTGGCAGCATCGATGGCATGGTCGCCCAGGAGCTTCCTCTCGACGACGAGGTTCTTGCCGTGCTCGGCAAGGGTGATTTTTTGAACCGCGTCTACAACGTGCCGCAGAAGGGTGCGGCCGTATCGCATCCGGGCGCGGCCTATCCCATCAGCCTCTTCATCGGCTACTTCGCGACCCAGCGCACCGGTCAGTCCATTCACTCGCCTCAGCATTGCCTGCCCGGAGCCGGCTGGACCTTCGAATCCTCCCGTTACGCCAATCTGGACGATGTCAACGGCAAGCGCTTCAACGTGGGCGAATACGTCATCAACAACGGGGAGTCCCGGCAATATGTCATCTATTGGTATGAGGCCCATGGCCGCAGCATCGCCAACGAGTACAAAGCCAAGGCGTATATGCTGGCCGATGCCATCCGATACAACCGCACAGACGGGGCGCTGGTCCGGATCATCACTCCCATCGCCAACTCCGAACAGGTCGCCGACGCGCGTGAGAGGGCTGTCCAATTCACCGCGCATATGACTCCTTATCTGCCCCAGTTCATTCCCAACTGAGGCCGTAGAACCTGCCCGGTTCGAACGGGCATCAAGATTCATTCATCCGGATTTATTCGGATGAGGATAAAAGTTGAGGAAACTTACCATGAGAATCTCACCTGCCTCCCTTCGCCTTCCTGCCGCGGTTATGACCGCCTCACTCGCCCTCGGGTTCGCCACAGGCTGTTCGCGCGACCCCAACAAGCAGAAGCAGAAGTACCTCGAGAGTGGAAAGCGATATGCCAATGATGGCAAGCTGAGGGAAGCCACTATCCAGTTTTCCAACGCTCTCAAGGTCGACCGCAACTTCGCCGACGCTCATTACGAGTTGGCCAAGGCCTACCTTAAACAGGGATCGGCCATGCCCGCTTACGGCGAACTTCGCCGCGCCGTCGAGCTCGCTCCAAACAATCAGCAGGCTCACCTTGACCTCGGCAATATGTATCTGGCCGGCAATGCCGCCGACAAAGCCACGGAACAGGCCAACGCTGTCCTTGCTCTGAATCCCAACAGCGCCGATGCGTATGCTCTGCTCGCCGGAATAGCTACCCGCAAGGGAGACCACGCCGTCGCCCTGACCCAGATCCAGAAGGCGATCTCGCTCGACCCCAACCGAGGAGCCTTCCACACCACGCTTGGTATGCTTCAGGCCTCCGACCCTTCCACCTCTTCGCAGGCCGAAGATCAGCTTCGCAAGGCCGTATCGCTCGACAATAAAAACGTCGCCTCGCACATCGTCCTCGGGGCCATGCTGCAGAAGAAAGGCGATCTTGCCGGTGCGCTCGAGCAGATGAACGCAGCCGTCGTAGCCGACCCGCATAACCTCATGGCCCGCTCAAGTCTGGCTGATCTCTACATGCGCCAGAACAATACCGCCAAGGCCGAGGAGACGCTTCACAAGACAGCCGACGACCTTCCAGACGACAACAGTGCCGCCGAGATGCTGGCGAACTACTATATCCGGAGCCATCAGCTCGATCGCGGGGACCAGGTCTACACCGACCTGATCTCCAAACATCCCAAGAGCACCGTCCTCAAGCTCGCGTACGCCCGTGTGCTCATTGCCAAAAAAGACCTTGGCAAGGCCCGCAACATCGGCCAGGAGCTGGCGAAGACCGACAGTGAGATGCCACAGGTTGCCCTCCTCAACGGCATGCTGCTGCTGAACGACGGCAAGATCAGCGACGCCTTTGACACCCTGCAGAAGTCCGCGAAGGCCAACCCCGATAATCTTCAGCTCAAGATCATGCTCGGCCGTGCCGCGATGGCAAAGGGCGACATTCAGACCGCCCAGCAATCCTTCCGCGACGCCGTCCGCATCAACCCGCGCAATCCTGACGCACAACAGGGCCTCGCGGAGATTTCCATCAATCGTAAGGACTTCACCACTCTCTCCCAGCTCGGGGAAGCAACCATCGCCTCCACCCCGCAGTCGGCCAATGGCTACATCTGGCGCGGCATGGCCGAAGGAAGCCAGAGGCTCTACGACAAGGCCGAGGCTGATTTCAAGGATGCCATCAAGTATGAACCCAGCAACGCGGCGGGCTATTTCGAGCTGGCGCAGCTTCGACTCGCTCAGAAGAACGTCTCGGAGGCCCAGGGGCTGCTTGAGCAATCTCTTACCCGCAATCCGAACTCCTCGCGCGCTCTCCGTATGCTGGCTGCGACCTATCTGTCACAGAAGCAGCTCCCCAAGGCTCTCACCCGGGTTCAGGAACAGGTCGCCAAATTCCCCCAGAATGGGGATATGTACAGCCTGCTCTCGCAGCTTCAGGCTGCCAGCGGCAACTCTGCCGACGCGGTCGCTTCAGCCGAGAAGGCCATGCAGTTGAATCCCAACGATCCGGTCGCGGCCGTAGCCTATACCCGCGCCGTCGTCACCGGCGGAGATCCAACCAAGGCCATCGCCAAGTGGCAGCAGTGGACCAACAGCCATCCCAATGACGCTCAGGGCTTTACCCTGCTCGGCAGCCTCGAGGAGACTCAGGGTGATCGCGATCAGGCAATTGCTGCCTACAAGAAGGCTCTTGCGATTCAGCCAGAGCAGCCCGTCTCCGCCAATAATCTCTCTTATCTGATGATCGAGACGGGGCAGAACATCGACGTCGCGCTCTCGCTCGCGCAGATCGCCCGCCGAGCCATGCCGGACTCTTCAAGCACGGCCGATACTCTCGCCTGGGCCTATTATCATAAGGGAAACTACACCTCTGCCCGCGATCTGCTGGAGGATGCCATCAAGAGCAATCCCAATGACGCCGCGCTGCACTATCACCTGGGGCTGACCTACAGCAAGCTCTCCAACAACTCAGACGCCTCAATGCACCTGAAGAAGGCTGCCGCTCTCGCTCCGAACAGCCAGACCGCGAAAGATGCCGAGAAGGCGCTCGGCCAGATCGGTTGATCGTGGTTTCCGCTCTTCCGGGCCCGTAAACACTCGGGCCCGGCGAAATCGATTCACGGGAGACCCAGCTCCGCAGGAAATGTGTGAATAGTAAAACCATCGCTCGCAATACAGTCTGGTACGGTCTTGAAACCCTGATCAGCTTTGCGACGGGGCTGATCACCTCCATCGCCATCGCCCGGACTCTCGGTCCGACGAAGATGGGCTACATCATCTACGTCAGCTGGCTGACCACTCTCGTCTATAGCCTCGGCTCGGTGGGACTTCCTGCCACCACCCAGAAGTACATGGCGGAGTTCCTCGGCAGTGGAGACTCTTCTACCGCTCGCTTCATCTATTTCCGTACCCTGATCATCCAAACGCTGTTAGGCTTGGTCGCCACGGTCGCAGCGGTGGCGTGGGTCTTTCATGATGCTCCCGTCGAATACCGCACGGCGTCGCTGCTGCTCGTGTTCAGTATTCTCCCGGCGATGAGCAACTTCATCTCGGCACGAGCCAACGTTGCCGCCGAGACTCTGTCGGCCAACCTTCCTGGCTCAATCAGCTCAACCGCGACTTATTTCATCTTCACCCTGCTGGCGGTCACTCTCGGCTGGGGCGTGAATGGAATCTGCTTCGCGATGCTTGCCATGCGGGTGGTGGATTGCGTCGTGCGCCTTATCCCCACCATGCGCCGTATTCATGCGTGGGACAGCGGCCACGCCCATCCTCCCGAGGACCTGCGTACGCGCATGATGAGCTTTGCCGCACAGAGCGTCATGGGCATGTTGCTCACCATCGTGGTGTGGGACCGCTCCGAATTTCTCCTGCTCAAACATCTCTCGCCGGACATTCGCCAGCTCTCCTTTTATTCAGTCGCCTTTGGCCTCGCCGAGCGGCTTCTACTCTTTCCCACCATCTTTGCCGCCGCCAGCGGAGCGAGCATCTATGCACAATACGGCCGCGATCGCTCCAGGCTTCCTGCGATGACCGCTGCCTCCGTCCGCTACATCGCTCTGATCTCCATCCCGATCCACATGATCGCCGTACCGCTCGCCGCACCGGTGCTTCTTGTCCTCTATGGCAAGCAGTATGTCGGAGCTCTCGTGGTAGCCACAGCGGCTCCTCTGCTCTGCCTTCCCAAGGCCTTTCTCGGCCCGATCCAAAGCCTCTTCGAGAGCGTCGACCGGCAGAAATACTTCCTTGCCACTACGGTAATCGCCTCCTTCGTCGATATAGGCGTCGCCTGGTTTCTTATTCCCTCCCACGGCGCGCTCGGTGCCTGCATCGGTAGCGGGGCCGCCCAGTTCACCGCCGTAGGATTGATGTGGGCGGTTGGAATCCGCCAGTTCAAGATTCAGCTTCCCTGGGGATTCATCTTGAAGATCAGCGCCTTCAGCGCAGTGGCGTCGTGTGCGGCCTACGCTGTCATCGCCCGGATGGCGGCCTTTCCGGCGCTGATTGTCGGAGGCATGATTGTCTTCGGCGTCTTCTTCCTCCTCGCCTATATCTTCAAGGTGCTCGAACAGGAGGACAACGACCGCTTCAAGATCATCGCAAACGCATGCCCACCGGCGGTCGCAGCTCCAATCAATTTTCTTCTCGATCGTTTCACCCGAGGAATGATCTCAAACTCCACCATCGTCTGATCTCCCAAAAAAAATGAGTGAGGGGGAAGAACCCCCTCACCCTCGTTCGATCTGTTGAACCGTTCCTCCTGCGGCAGGGCTCCCGGCACCTGCCGCAGAGGAACGGCCCCTCAGACTTACTTTGAAACCCGAAGCTCGAATCCAGCGCATCAGAGCACCAGCCGAGCCGACCCTTCGGAGACCAACCCACCTCGGACAACAAAATTTTGAAAACCGAGGCTCCGAAAACCCATTTCGTTCCTGGGATCTTCTTCGAGTCACGGTGAATGCAGATCACCAGCCAAAATCAAGCTGAATACAATCAATCACTTACAAAAGGCCTACTCAGGTCGACATGCAGCTCTTTGCGCATCAAAGTGAGAATTAGGCCCTACAATCCTGTTCACCAAGGGACCCTGTCCTCTTTTTTTAAATTGCACTTCGGCCAGGAGGAAACAACCACAGAGGAAATCTGGGTTGCCTCTTTTTTCATCCCTCGAAGCGCTTGTGACTGCGTGTAATGCATCTCTCTGGCCGAAATGAAAGTCTTTTATTTCAAACGTTTGAGGGGAGATATATCGTAGAAACACGCAAGGCATTGCGCATCTCAGTCGATGGGAGTGCTCAGAAAAGAAGCGCGATTATCCATATGCGCTCTTTTAAAGCGTCCTACTGGAATAATCTTCGAGGGATGTTGGCTTCGTGCCCTCGTTGAATGACTAGGAGATGTTCAAACCGCTGCATGACTGCTATAACCTTTCACATCGCTTCTCTCTGTTGCGCAAGACCCGAGCGGTCTCGCCCAGCCCGTCTTCCCTCTATGGCTAAAGTCTCCCGCTTTGTTGTAATCGCGATGATGGTGGTGGGTATTCTCCCAGTCTTCGCAGCCGAGTCGCTCACCGGAACTCCTCTCGATGACGGCTATCGTGATATGTACAACCTGCGCTTTTCCGACGCACACATCAAGTTCCAACAGTGGATGTCCTCCCATCCTCAAGATCCAATGGGACCAGTCTCTGATGGCGCCGCGTTCCTCTTCAGCGAATTCGAGCGCCTTAAGATCATTGACGTTGAGCTCTTCGCCAACCAGGACCGATTCGACAGTCGGAACCGCCTTACACCAGATCCGAACGTTCGCAAGTCTTTTGAGGACCGGTTGGATCAGGCCTCGGGCCTCGCCGATTCCGCGCTCAAGCGCGACTCCCGCGATGCGCGCGCGCTTTACGTGAAGACTCTGGTCAGCGGCATGCGTTCCGACTATGCTTTGATGATCGACAAGAAGGACCTCGCCGCACTGAACTACAGCAAGGAAGCAAGCGCCTACTCCAAACAGGCTCTCGGCATCAATCCGCACATGTACGACGCGTATCTCGCCTCCGGAGTTGAGAATTACATGCTTAGCCTGAAGTTTGCTCCGGTTCGCTGGCTACTCAATTTGACCGGCGCTTCGACGAATCGTGAGGAAGGTATCCGCCTGCTCAAGCTCACCGCTACGCAAGGCCATTACCTCGCGCCCTTCGCCCGCATGATGCTCGCCGTGGCTGCGCTCCGCGAGAACCATCCGCAGGAGGCTCGCACCATCCTCGTCGCACTAAAACAGGAGTTCCCCAACAACGCCCTCTACGATCGTCAACTGGCACTTATCCACTAAGAGCCAAACGGCAAGTCCCCCGCTGCGAACCTATCGATGACAAAACTTTTGCATCGCGTTCCAGCCAAAGCATGTACGCTGAAGAGGTCTCTAAAAGATCAGCCAGCCTACTCATCTCGACAAGATCAAAAAGGGCCTTCATAAGCACATGCGTATATCTTCCGTTGGAACAGCTTATCCTCCTCACCGTTATCACCAAAGTGTCATTGCGGAGGCTCTTCGCGAGCGCTGGCAACACAAGATGGAAGAGCCGCGCCTTCTTACGCGCCTCCATGCCAACTGCGGAGTCGAATACCGTCACACCGTCTTTCCGCTCGAGCAGTATCCTGCGCTTGACACCTTCCGCAAGACCAACGACGCTTGGATCAAGGCGGCCGTCGATCTCGGGCAGCAGGCAATCTGCCATGCTCTTGACTATGCCGGCATCTCGCCGGAAGATATCTCAGCGATCTTCTTCGCCTCAGTGACTGGGATCTCGAGTCCAACGGTAGACGCCCGACTGATCAACCGGCTTCCCTTTCCGGTGAATATCAAGAGAACTCCGATCTTCGGTCTCGGCTGTGTCGCGGGAGCCGCTGGAATCGCACGCGCCTCCGACTATGTCCGCGCCTTCCCAAACCACTACGCTCTCCTGCTCTCGGTCGAGCTCTGCTCGCTCACCTGGCAGGATGACGATCAGTCGATCGCCAACCTCATCTCCTGCGGCCTCTTTGGTGATGGAGCCGCCGCAGTCGTAATTGCGGGAGCGGAGACGGAACTTGCCCGTCAGAAGCTTGGACCGCGCATTCTCGCGACCCGTTCCACCTTCTATCGCAACACAGAACGTGTCATGGGATGGGACATCGTCGAATCAGGGTTCAAGATTGTCCTCTCACCCGATGTGCCACGGGTTGTCGAGGAGAATCTGCTGGGAAATGTCGAAGGCTTTCTCGCAGACAACAACCTCACGCGCGATGATATTTCAACCTACATCTTCCACTCCGGAGGACCGAAGGTTCTTGAGGCCATGCAAAACTCTCTGGGCCTTCCGGCCGATGCTCTCGCCCCCTCGTGGAAGAGCCTTCGCGAGGTAGGAAATCTCTCCGCGGCCTCCGTGCTCGCAGTTCTCGAAGACTATCTCAAGGTTCATCCGGGCGAACCAGGTACTTACAGCATTCTTGCGGCGATGGGTCCTGCATTCTGCTCGGAGCTCGTGCTCCTTCAGTGGTGAGAGAGAGGACCGTTTTATTTATGATCAAATGCATCAAGGGTGTAGCCGAATCTTAGCTGCCCTTGTACCGTGTCGTTGACCTTAGTAGGAATCTGCCACCTTGGTAGATTCCGAGCGAATATTCAAGGCATCGAATTAAAGCCGGTTGAATAAGTAGATTCGACATGGGGGTTACAACCTTCTTGTACTCGAGTCGCGCCTGAGACTATCTCTTCAACTTCGACCTTCAGCCTGTCTTAAGCAAATTCTGCCACACTTGTTTAGGGTCATAACCGATGCGCGTTCTTTTAGTCGAAGATGAGCAGCGCTTGGCAGAAAATATTGTCGCCGCCCTGCGTGAGGTTGGGTTGGCTGTCGATCATGCTGCGGATGGCGAAGCCGGCTCGCATCTAGCGGAACAGGGGGTCTACGACGCCATCGTGTTGGATCTGATGCTGCCAGGTAAGAGCGGAAAAAATGTACTTCGCGACCTGAGGCAACGAACGATACATTCGCCGGTATTGATCCTGACGGCCCAGGAAGGTAAGGAGTCTATTGTCGAACTCCTGAATGCCGGAGCTGACGATTACCTTGGAAAGCCCTTCGATCTCGGGGAACTTCTCGCTCGAGTGAAGGCTCTCATCCGACGTGGGAAGGGCGCATCCGCCTCGGTTCTCAGAATGTCGGACGTGGAGCTCGATACCGTGCATCAAACGGTGCTTCGCGGAGGGGAGGCGATCGATCTCTCTCCTACGGAATATCGCATCCTGGAGTACCTGATCCATCGTCCACGCGCGATTGTGTCCAAGCAGGAGTTGCTGGAACACCTCTACGACTTCGCTTGGGAGCATCACTCCAATGTCATCGAAGCGCACGTCTCAAATCTTCGTAGGAAGTTGAATGTTCCTGGCACGGAGCCGTTGATCGAGACGTTACGTCATCGTGGATATCGACTGACCGGAGGCGGACCGGCATGACGATCCGGTCTATCTCAATCACCCGCCGTCTGGTTATCTCCGTTCTTCTCCTTGAGCTTCTAACCGCATTTGCTCTCATTGTCGCTGTCACGGTCCACGAACATCACATCGAGTTGAAGGCGTTCGATGCTACCGTGACCGGAACCGCGGAAACATTAATGGGAGCAGTTCAGGATGCGGAGGATCAAGGGGACAACGTTATGCTCGACCTTCGTGGCGTTCAACTCAGCAACAACGCTCTCTATCGAGTCGAGGACGAACGTGGACAGGTTCTAGGTTCCTTTGGCGACTCGGCGATGCTATCCCGTGCTCTTTTAAATCCGCCTGGATTCTTTGAAGCTAAGATCGGCCACGTCGGCTATCGGTTTTTTGTGCTTCACGGGGTGCGGACGATTGATCCCGGGCAGGCGAATGGTGGAGTTAGTCATAGCATCAGTATCGTCTATGGAATTCCTGTCAGGCGAGTCTGGCACGAGGTCATTGAAAGCATTCGCTTTTTTGCTCTTGCTACTGCGCTTCTCCTCAGTATTACAACCATTCTCATGGTATTGCTGGTGCGAAGACATCTCGCTCCGGTCCATGAACTCGCACACGAGGCGGATCGCATCAGTTCTCGCAACTGGCAGTTCGATGCGCCCGCCAGCGCGAAAGAAACTGTAGAGCTCCGTCCTCTCGCAAAGGCATTGGAATCGGCGCTCATGCGTGTGCAGCTTTCGTTTGAGCAACAGAAGCGATTTACCAGCGACGCAGCCCATGAACTGAAGACGGATGTTGCTATTGTCAAATCCTCTCTTCAATTGCTATCGATGCGGAAACGGACTGTCGACGAGTACAGTGAGGGCCTGGCGCTAAGCCTGGACGACTTTACCCGTTTAGAGTCCACAGTCGAAAAGCTCCTCACCCTGGCAAGACTGGAACAACCTGCAGATCGAGCAGACGGAGCTCCGTCCACTTGCTCCTTACGGAAAGCGGTCGAAGAAGCCGTTCACCAGAGCAAGCCTTTCGCAGAACTGAAAATGATCGAGGTGATCGTTGAGGTTCGGGATACAGCAGCGATTTCACTCGATGGACGAGATGCTCTCCTTCTTTGTTCAAACATTCTTGTGAATGCCTTGCAGCATAGTCATGAACGAGAGAAGGTATGCGTAAAGCTTGTTCGGCGTGACGCAGATGTGGTTCTTACCGTTCAGGATTGGGGAGAAGGGATATCGGAGGAAGACCGACCGTATCTTTTCGACCCCTTCTACCGTGGAGACATCTCAAGGAGCCGTAAAAGCGGAAGCACTGGACTAGGGCTTTCCATCTGCAAAGCCATCTGTACTCGTGGAGGAGGCTCTATCGAGATCTCCAACCATCCAGCAGGAGGGGCCCTGGTCACGGTGATCCTTCCAGCTTCTGATTCGACTTCAATCTCGAAGGAACTTTCAGCTTAGATTAAGGCGCAACCGCGAAACTCGAGGAGCCGGCGACTCTCGCCGAGTTTCTATCAGGAGTTTCCCCATGCGCCCTTATCAAGGAGCGATCGTTGCAACCCTCCTCTCTCTAGCAGCAGTAGCCTCCGCCCAGAACTATCACGTCTCCGACCGGTGGAAGCTGGGTGGCCAGGGAGGCTGGGATTACCTGGTAAGCGATGATGCGGCTCACCGGCTCTATATCGCTCATAATTCACGCGTCGAAGTTATCGACAGCAGTACCGGAAAGCCTATCGGCGCAGTTACTGGCCTCAAAAGTACGCATGGCGTTGCCCTCAATCCTGATGGAAAGATCGGTTACATCAGCGACGGAGCCGGAAATGCCATCGTCGTCTTCGACCGTGCGAGTCTCTCCATCAAAGCGACGATTCCCGCCGGTACAAATCCCGATGGCATTGCCTTCGAGCCCTCTACCAGGACGGTCTGGGCCTTCAATGGTCGAAGCAAAGACGTCTCCGTCCTCGATGCATCCTCGAACGGTATCATCGCAACCGTATCCCTCCCGGGTAAACCTGAATTTCCCCAGGTAGACGAGCATGGAGCAGTCTTCGTAAATATCGAGGACAAAAACGTCATCGTGAAGCTGGATGCTTCGACCCAGAAGGTGATCGCCACCTGGCCTCTGAACGGTTGTGATTCGCCCTCGGGCATGGCCATCGATCGCGGTAAACATCGCCTCTTCTCCGTCTGCGATGGAGGCAAGATGGCGATTGTCGACTACACCTCCGGAAAGCTGTTGGGGCTGGCATCGATCGGCGATTCCCCTGACGCCGCTGGCTTCGATGCAAAGCATGGGTTGGCCTTTTCTTCGAATGGCGGCGACGCTACCCTCAGCGTGATTGACACCTCGAAGGCAGGCTTCCCAACCGTTCAGACCGTGAAGACGGCCAAGGGAGCCAGGACGATGTCATTCGACGCTTCGACAGGACGCATCTATCTGGTAACCGCACAGTTTGGAGCGACGCCCCCAGCTACGTCGACGACACCGCATCCCCGTCCAAGTGTTGTCCCTGGAAGTTTTGAGGTTCTCGTCATTGAAAAGTAGTACGCTTTGCAGTTTCAGGGCCCGCGACGATCGTCGCGGGCCTCTTTTATGCGCTTTCGGTGTGGGATCTCGTCAACAGGGAATATACCACCGGGGTGACGATCAAGCTGAGTACCATTGAGATTACGAGGCCGCCGATCACCGCAATCGCGAGGGGCTGCAGCATCTGCGAACCGGATCCTAAAGCAAAGGCCAACGGCAGCATTCCACAGATTGCAGCAGTCGCTGTCATCAGAATTGGGCGAAGGCGACGCTGGGCCGCATGCATCATCGCCTCCCGGGCAGAGACTCCCTCACGACGGTAGCGTTCGTCCGCATCGAGCAACAGAATTCCGTTCTTCGCCACGATACCGATCACCATGATGACGCCCATGAACGAGGCCACATTAAAAGTGGTACGAGTCGCCAGCAGAGCGAAGACAACTCCGGCAATCGAGAGCACAGAGGAAATTAGAATCGCTGTGGGAGCGGAGAAGTTGCGAAACTCCACAAGTAGAACGCCGAACACCAGCGCAAGCGAGAGCAGGAGCACGCGCAATAGTTCATGGAACGATTGCTGCTGCTCTTGATAGGTCCCCCCGTACTCTACTCGGACCGTTGGAGGCAGATGCATGGCCTGGATAGTCTTCTGCACCTTCAAAATGGCTGTACCAAGATCTGAACCTTCGAGCCGAGCCGTTACGGTAATCAGCTGTTGCAGGTTTTCGCGCTTGATCTCGTTCTGCGGCGGCAGTTGTGTGATCTGTGCCAGCGAACCCAGATTGGCCAGCTTGCCTGTGGAGCTATTGAAGACCGTGTTCTGAATAGTATCGAGCGATTGTCGCGTCTCATCTCCCAACCGAACTCGTACGGTGTATGGACGCCCATTGGCAATCAATGGATCGGTCGTCGTCACTCCATCGAGGATGGAAGTCGCATCCTCCGCAACCTCAGTAGGCGTGAAACCAAGGCGGCCAGCAACGCTGGGATCAATCTGGAAGTTCGTAGCCGGTCCGCTGATGGTGTTGTCGATTCCATTCTGTACATCCACGACGCCGCCAATCTTGCTGATGGCGTCTCCAAGGCGAGGACCCAGCTCTGCCAGCAGAACAGGATCATTCGCGAAGACCTTGATCTGGATCGGCTCCGGAGCATTCGATAGATCGCCGATCATATCCTGCAAGACCTGGGTGAACTCCACATCCAGTTCGGGTTCTGTCTTTTTGATCTCCGCCCGTGCATCTGCGATCACCTCGTCGATTCCACGATCGCGCTTGCTCTTCAACTTCACCGTAATGTCACCGGTATTGGCCTCGGTAACAGCGGCGAGTCCCATCTGAAGGCCCGTGCGCCGTGAGGTGCTTTCTACCTCCGGCATGTCGTGCAGAATGCGATTCACGTGTTCAAGGACACGATTCGTCTCGGTCAGCGAGCTTCCCGCCGGCATGATGTAGTCGAGGACGAAGCCGCCTTCGTCCATCTCCGGCAATAGATCGGACCCCAGTGCCTGATAAGAAAGCCAGCTGCCGAACACGAGGACGACGCACATCGCGAGCAAGAGGAAGGGACGATTCAGTGACCACTCAAGGCCTCGTTCATGCCAGTGCAGCACTCTTCGCATGAGACGGCTGTGCTCTTCGTGGGGCTTGCCGGGTGCGTCCCGTTGCTCGCGCAACAACACCAGGCTCAGCGCCGGGGTCCATGTCATGGCGAGAAGCAGCGAAGTAAGCAGTGCAATCGTCATCGTGACGGCGAGCGCGCGGAAGAAACTTCCCGTGACGCCGGTCACCGAGACCAGAGGAAGGAACACGACGACAG
>Ga0193742_1000280_pt1 | contig 36937 bp, 33 predicted proteins | sample L2c1metaG_FD_165511 | JGI IMG/M metagenome (GOLD analysis project Ga0193742, IMG submission 165511) | Soil microbial communities from a riparian zone of the East river system, Colorado, United States - L2c1 | ecosystem: Environmental > Terrestrial > Soil > Riparian zone | place: USA: East River... | reverse complement strand
CGCCGATCCGTCTCTCGTACCGGGTTGTACTTGGGCGGATCGGCAACGCCGCCAGCAGGAAGCTGGGCCGGCGAATTAGGTGATGAACTTTCGGCGGGGGACACTAGCGTGCACGATGTGAACCTCAGTCTCCGGATCTTCACCGACCCGCACCAGGGCGCGACCTACGACGACGTGCTGCGGGCGGCCCGGTGTGCGGAGAACGCGGGCTACGACGCGTTCTTCCGGTCGGACCACTATCTGAGGATCGCCCCGGGCAGCGGTCTCCCCGGGCCGACCGACGCGTGGCTGACGCTGGCCGGCCTCGCGCGGGAAACCACCACCATCCGGCTGGGCACACTCGTCACGGCGGCGACGTTCCGGCATCCCGGACCACTGGCGATCGCGGTGGCACAGGTCGACCGGATGTCCAGCGGGCGGGTCGAGTTCGGCCTCGGCGCCGGCTGGTTCGAGGCCGAACACCGCGCCTACGGCATCCCGTTCCCACCGCTGAAGGAACGGTTCGACCGGCTGGCGGAACAACTGGAGATCATCACCGGCCTGTGGCAGACCCCGGTGGGCGAGACGTACTCGTTCCAGGGCAAGCACTACACGCTCCACGACTCCCCCGCGCTGCCGAAGCCGCACCAGACCCCGCGCCCCCCGGTGCTGGTGGGCGGCGCCGGCCGCACGCGCACCCCCGCACTGGCCGCACGCTTCGCCGACGAGTTCAACCTCCCGTTCGTGGACGAGGAAACCGCGGCCGCGCAGTTCGCCAGGGTGGACGAGGCATGCGCCGCGATCGGCCGCGCCCCACTGCCCAAATCGACCGCACAGGTGCTGTGCGTGGGCCGCACCGAGACCGAGCTCGCCGCCCGGGCCGCCGCGATCGGCAAGGACATCGCCGACCTCCGCTCGACCGGCCTCGCGGGCACCCCGAACGAGGTGGTCGACCGCCTGGGCCAGTGGCGGGAACGCACCGGCGTCAGCCGCGTCTACCTGGAGACACTGGACCTGCACGACCTGGACCACCTCGAGCTGGTCGCGGCCGAGGTCGTCCCCCAGCTCTGACCCGGGGCCATGGGGACCAGCTGCTGGCCGAACGCGGTGCGGAGGTCGACCACGTCACGATCTACCCAAGGAGGCGTCGCCGGCGTCACGCGGCTTCCCGACGGGCTCGGTCGCCGATTCAGGGGCATTGATCGAGGCGTGCGCCACGTTCAGCAGCTTCTGCCGTGTCGCGTCGTCCGGGACGGTGATGGGGGTGAGTTCGTGTTCCCGCTGGAACGCGACGATCCGGCCGCGCACCAGCTCATCGAAGTCGACCATGTCCCCATGGTGGTGGCCGGGCCTGTGCGCAGACCTTGCGGAAACCTTGCGCCGCGGCCCAGAAGGACACATTGCCTGCCCATCGAGGACAACGCTCGGCACTGAACCGCATTTCTTCATCGCTGCCTTGTTCTACTGAATTAGCGACGGCGAAGGAGCAAAGATGGGGAAGCGATCAGGCGGGGGCAAGCGAGGCGGGCGGGACCGGCTGCCGGCGGCGGGTGGGATCATCGCGAGCGTGGTGCTGCTGGCCACCTCCGCCGCGGCTCCGGTCGGGCCGGTGGGCGCACCGAAGGCCCCCGGCAATCGCACGGCTGCCCAGGATCAGGTCGCGCCGCTCGGTGCCGGGGACACGCAATGGCTGCCGAGCCGGCATCAGGCAGCAGGCACCCTCGAGAACGTCGACAGTGCCGGGCCGGTCATTCCGGCGGTGTTCACCGGGAACATTCCGGCCACCGTGCTCGACGGGTACCGGCACGCTCGTGCCGCGACCAACGAGGCGCGGCCGGGGTGCCACCTACCGCTGGAGTTGCTCGAGGCGATCGGCAAGGTGGAGACCAACCACGCCCGAAACGGTCTGGTTGACACGAACGGCACCACGCTGGGCCCGATCCGGGGTCCGGCGCTGGACGGAAACGGGTTCGCCGCGATCCCGGACACCGACCACGGCCGGTTCGACGACGACCCGGTGTGGGACCACGCGGTCGGACCCATGCAGTTCCTGCCGAGCACCTGGGCGAACTGGTCCGCCGACGGCAACGGTGATCACCGCGCGGACCCGAACAACGTGTACGACGCGAGCCTGGCGACGGCCCGCTACCTGTGTGCGGCGAACCGGGACCTCGGCACGCCGGACGGTCTCAGCGAAGCCATCCTCAGCTACAACAACTCGGCGAGCTACCGGAACCTGGTGCTGGCCTGGATGTCCACCTACGCCAACGGGACGACGACCGTGCCGGACGCCACCGTCGTCCCCGTTCAGCTACCGGCGACGGCCATGCCGGCGAACAATCCGACGTCACCCGCGCCGGCCGCGCCCGCGCCGGCCGCGCCCGCGCCGGCCGTGCCGCCGACCAGCACTCCGCCGGCTCCACCGGTGACGACCGTGCCGACTGCGCCGACCGTGCCGACCGATCTGGTCACCACCCCACCGACGACCCAGCCTTCAGCGCCGACCACCACGCCGGCGGCGGGTCCGGTGCAGGGCCTCGTCTGCGGCGTGACAGACCTGGTCGGCGGACTGCTCGGCGCGCTGACCGGCGGCGGCCAGCCGTCCGGCTGCTATGACCCGACCGAGGTCACACCGGCCGGACAGTAGCGAGCCAGTCGGCAAAGTCAGCGGTCAGGAGCGTTTGAAGAACTCGATCTCGCCGAGGGCGATGGACTGGCCCGGCGCCTGCGGGGTGGCGGCGCGAACGACCAGACGAACGGCAGTGACGTTGCTGATGCCGGTGTCGGTGGTCTGCGAGCCCGGCTCGTCGGCGAGGGTGATCGAGAGCGTTGTGGTCGCCCCGCTGGAAGTGGTGATCTCGAGGTCGACGGCGGTGGGTCGGGCCTCCTGGTCGAACACGGTCCGGTCGGTCGACGCGCCCGGGGTGATGACCACGCCGAGGAGACGGACGGGCTGGTCGAAGGTGAACTCGGCCCAGTCGCCGACCGAGGGCGCGCCCCAGTACTGGTTCGTGACACCGTCCACGGCCGCGGTGACCGGATGCCCGGGAACCGCCGCGTTGCCCGTTGTCTGACTGGGACTGATCGGCGCGGCGGTGGACAGCTTGTCGCGCAGGTCCTGCCACAGGTTCCCGGCGGCCGGGTACAGCAGGAAGCCACCGGCGACGAGCGCGGCGGCGACCAGGAGGAGCACGACGCGCCGTGGCCAGGCCGATCCGGCGCGTCCCCAGAACCGGCGCCAGCGCGGCAACTTCAGCCGACGCCACCACGGAACGGGTTGCGGAGCCGCGGTTTCGATGAGCGATTCCCCGCACTGCCGGCAGAACTTGGCTTCCTGCGGGTTCGCCGTCCCGCATACCTTGCACGTCGGGCCGTTCGGCGTCGGCTCGGCCACCTGCGGGGCGGTCCGGGGACGCCGTTGTGCCACGGGCTTCGCCGGCGCCACGGCCTGCGGTGTGGCGACGTGCGCGGCGGCCGCCGGCTTGGCCGGGGCGGCCGGCCCGGGCTGGGCCTCCTCGGGTTCGGGCTGGACCCAGCCGAGGTAGGTGCCGCAGTTGCCGCAGAAGTCGTCGGCGTCGGCGACGGCGGCGCCGCAGTTGGAACAGGTGCGCACGGCTACCCGCTTTCCTGGTCAGGCGGGCCGGGGAGCACCTCGACCCGACAGGTGAGATGGGCGGGACGAACCGCGTCCACCATCGCGGTCACCCGCGCGGCGTCCACCTCGGCCCGCCCGGGCCAGACCCGCACCACGACCTCGGTGGCCGGCTCGCCGGGCAACTCGGTGTCCGGGGACGACGACCACACGGCCCTCGAGCCATCGGTCATCGAGGCATGGACGCCGAGGCACAACCACAGCCGGTCCACCAGCCCGCGCGCGGTGCCCTGCCAGCGGTGCAGCTCGACCGCGTGCCGTACAACCAGCCGGCTCAGCTCGGCCGGCCAGCTCGGGTCGAGGTCGACCGCCACCCAGGACCCAAGCCAGGCAAGGAAGTCCTCCGGCGCCAGCCGGGCGTCCAGGTAGGCCGGTAGATTGTCCAACGTGGACGGTAGCACCGCGAGCACGGAGTCCAGGCCCGCGGTGAACCGCTGCGCGAAGTCGTCGCCGGCGTACATCGACGGCAGCAACCCACCGAGCGGGTGCCGGCTCGGCAGGCCGGGCAGCGCCACGCGACTCACGATGGCTCACTGGCCGAGACGACCACCTGGTGCTGGTGGGAGAAGACGAGCGCGTTCGGCTCCAGCTCGACCCGTTCGACCAGCGTGCCGCGCCGGCCGGTGATCGGGTCGGCCGGGAACAGCCGCACCTCCTCGACCAGGCCGACGCCCGCGACCCGTTGCAGCACCGAGAAGACCTCGCCGAACTGGACGGGCCGACCGAACTCCCAACCGGTGCCGGACATGCCGCCGTGCAACGGGTTGAGATACCGGTAGAGGGCCGCCAGCGCGTCGCGCTGGACCCGGGCCGCGTCGGCGTCGCCGCCCGCCAGGAGCCGGGCCACCACCGTGATGCCCTGGTAGCGCGGCGGCTCCACGACCAGCCGGGTGCCGATCAACGCGCGCTCGGACAGCCGTTCGGTGATCGCCGAAAGCAGCGCGTCGGACGGGATCAGCTGCTCGAACCGGAGCCGGTCCCCCTCGTCGGCGACCGTCTCCGGCACCACGAGCACGCGCACGGCGCCCGGCTCGGACCCGTTTCCCGCCGGGAGGCAGCGGATCCGCGCCGCGGACGGGCCGGCCACGCGGGCGATGTGCTCGTAGTCCGCAGCGGTCACCGCCCGTTCCTGGATGCGAAGTTGTTGCGGTGCACGGATTTTCGCGTCGGCCACGGTCTCGCCGTCCACTCCCCCGCCGGCCGCCTCGCGGTTCGCCACGCTCGCCACGTACGGGACGGAACTGCGCAGCACGGAGATCGCCGCTCGCGCGACGTTGCCCGCCCGGCCGCCGCCCGTGCGGTAGCGCGGGATCCGGATGTGCTCGCCCTTCCCCGGCACCGCGCCGTACGACCGCAACGACCCGTCGGCCTCCCGGACCGCGGGCGGGAACAGCAGCTCCCCGTTCGCCGCGTCCAGCGCCACATGCCGGTCATCGGGGCCAGACCGTCCGAAGTGGTCGACCACGGTCCAGTCCTGCCAGCCGTCCGGTGCCGAGACCTGCACCGCGATCGGTTCACCGTCCACCAGTATCGGCGCGCGGGGCGCGGTGAACCGTTGGCCCGGCACGCCTTCCGACGTCCCGACCGGCACGTCGGTCATGGTCTCGGCGTGCTCGACGGCCATCGTGCCGCCGATGGTGAACGCCTCGGCCACGCGGACCGTCGGCGACTCGGAGTAGAACGGCTGGTCCGGCTGGCGTTCCGTGACGCGGCACCGGAGCCAGCCGGCCCGGCTGCCGCCGACCACGGACAGCGCATGTGTGGCGGGGACGTGCAGCACGACGTCGCCCGGCCGGTTGAGGCCGCCGGTGGTGTCCTCGTCGGTCGGGCACGCGGTCCAGTTGACGCCGTCCCATGCCTCCCACACCAGCGGCGGCTGGGTCGGGTCGACGCCGATGCCCTCGACCCGGCTGTCCAGCCGTACCACGATCATGCACCGCGGGACCGCCGAGGACAGACCGAACAGCGTGGCGTCACCAGGCGCCGGGCCGGCCTGGAAGCACGGCACCTCCTTGCCGGCGCGCAGATCGTTGGTGCGCTCGACCTGTTCGCCGGACGCCGAGATGGTCACCAGACGCTCGAGCTCGCACGGCACCACCGGAAGGTCCTCGACGGTCGCGAACACGACGGCCGCCCGCGTCTCCGCCGGCGCGGTGGCCACCTCGGTGCCCGCGCGCAGCAACACCGTGTCCGGTTGCGGCGCGGACAGCCGGAACGTCACGTCGGCGCGGGCCGCGGTCGGTGGGAACAGCCGAACACCCAGCAGATCCAGGAAGGCCAGGTAGTTCTTCTCCGGCACCCGGTTGAGCCGGTAGACGAGCTGGTCGACCATCTGCGCGAAGACCTCGATCAGCGTCACCCCGGGGTCGGACACGTTGTGGTCCGTCCACTCCGGACAGCTCTGCTGGACGTAGCGCTTGGCCTCGTCGACGAGCTGCTGGAAGCGCCGGTCGTCCAGGTTGGGCGCGGGAAGCACCATCAGACAACCTCCCCGTCGGACGGGATGGTGTAGAAGGGAAAGACGAGGTTGCGCCGGTCGTTGGTGGACCGCACGGTGTAGTGCACGTCGAGGTAGAGCGTGCCGATCGCCACCGAGTCGAAGGCGATCACCACATCGGTCACCTCGATCCGGGGTTCCCACCGCTCCAGCGCGATCCGCACCTCGTGCGCGATCCGCCCCGCGGTCGCGCCGTCCGCGCCCGCGAACACGTAGTCGTGGATGCCGCAGCCGAACTCCGGGCGCATCGGCCGCTCACCGGGCGCGGTGCCGAGCACCAACCGGATCGCCTCCTCGATCTCCTGTTCCCGCTCGACCATGCCGATCCCGCCGGTCGGCCCGACCCGCATCGGAAACCCCCAGCCCCGCCCGATGAACCGGTCACTCACGACACATCACCACCGATCAGCACAGTGAACGCGCCAGTGATGATGTTGGCCTGGCACGCGGTTCGGTCGCCGACCCGCGCGGCTGCCAGCCCGCCGATCAGCACCGCACGGGCCGTCGTGGCGCCGGGCGACGGCATGATCACGTTCGCCGGGCCCAACTCCGCGTGGGCCGGGCACACGTGCAGGCTGCCCACCACCGCGGCGGGCTTTCCGCCGATCAGCACCGACGCCACGGCCACCGCACCCGGCGGCGGAGTGGTGATCGTGCCGGCGTGCGAGGTCTCGTCCCCGGCGCGGGCGGCGGGTGGCATCGCGATCTCCTTGTCGTCTCAGTCGTCTCAGTTGTCTCAGTTGATCCGCACGATCCGGCCGCGCAGGATCAGCTCGCCGGCGCCCGCGTCCAGGGTGATGCCCTGTTCGGTCAGGGTGATGGTGCCGCCGCCGAGTACCGATAGCTGGATCCGCTTGCCCTGCTGGTCCAGCCGGATCTCGAACTTCTCGTCGCCGGTGGCCAACCGGACACCGGTCGGGCCGCCGTTCTTGTCGAGCAGCTCGAGCCGCTGGCCGCCGGGCGACACCAGCGACCGGCGGTTGACCTTGCCGCTGGTGTCGTCCACCAGCGGCACGGCCGCGCCGTCCACCTTGTGCGGGGACGGGTGGTCGACGCCGTTGTACAGACCGCCGAGCACGTAGGGCCGGTCCAGGCAACCCTGCTCGAACCCGACCAGCACCTCGTCGTTCACCTCGGGGCTGAACACGCCGCCACCCCCGTGCCCGCCGAGCTGGACCGTGCGCACCCAGTCGGTGACGTAGTCGTCGGCGAGCCAGGGAAACTTCAGCCGGACCCAGCCGCGCTGCCCGGTAGGTTCCTTGGCGTCGGTGACCACCCCGATCGCGAGGCCCGGCAGCCGCGGGCCGCGGGCCGGGGCGTTGCCGCCGGTGACCAGGCCGGCCAGTGAGCGGTCCGGCGACGCGCTGACCAGAACCGGGGTCCGGTAACCGGATCGGTCGAGCACGTGGCGCGCGGCGGTGGCGGTGTACTTGCCGGAGAACGCCGGGCCGACGTTGCCGAGTGCGACGGGCACCCCCGCCTTCAATCGAGGGTCGCCGTTCGCGACCGCCTCGAACTCGCCAACCCCGGCACTCATCGAGGCCGCGAGCGAGCTCGCCGCGACCTCGGTCTCTTTCTGCGTGCTGTAAGGGGTGTCGGTGACGACCAAGCGAGCGGCCGCACCGGACGGCTTGGCCTTCAGCCCGGGCACCACGGTCGTACTGGTCACGGCGGGCTCCGTGGCCACGAGCGCGGACTTCTTTGTCATGTCCCAACCGCGGACCTCGACGGTGTCCACCTGGTCGGCGCTGGTCAGCACCGCGCGCAGCGCCTTCAGGTTGTCGCCATAGGCAAGCACGAACGGGTTGGCGTACGCGGGCGTCGACGGCGCGGGCGCGCCTGCCGCGGGCTCAGGCCGCACCAGCTCAAGCTGCCCACTCGTCTGGTCCACCCGCAGCGTCACGCCGTGCTCCTGGGCCAGGCCCTGCAGGAACTCCCAGTCGGACACGTTGGCCTGGCTCAGCTGTTGGTAGGTGATCTGCGCGGTGTCGAGCCGGCCGACCGAAAGCCCGGCCCCCGCGGCCACCTTGCGCACGATGTCCGCGGCGCTCATCTCATTGAACGCCACCACCTTGCGGCCGCGGAACAGCCGGTGCGCGAGGCTCTGCGCCCGGACCACGGTGAACGTGCCGGTGGGGTCGGAGTCCAGCTCCAGCGCGGTCACCTCGCCGGAGAACAGCAACTCCTGGTCCTCCACGGTTTTCACGGAGATCTCCAGCTTGGTGCCGATGGTGACGTCGGCCTTGGCAAGGAAGTCGTGGTTCGAGTCGCGGAAGGTGAGCGTGGCCACGTCGGGCAGGCCCACGTTCTCGTCGACCACGCACGAGTCGAGCAGGCTCAGCCAGACGGGGTCCAGCGGTCCCGGCGCGGCGATGATCGCTTCGCTCGTGAACGACCGGGCGCCCAACGCGGTCATCGTGCACCGTCCATTTCGGACACCATGGTGGCCGGCACGAGCAGCTCGGTACCCGGCACCAACACCATCGGGTCGTCGATCTCGTTGGCCTCGGCGATCACCCGCCACGCGGTCGCGTCGCCGTACTCGCGCCAGGCGAGCTGAGGCAGGCTGTCGCCGGCCACCACCCGGTGCGTGTGGCGCGACTCGCGCGAACCGGAGGTGGGGTTCTGACCCGCCGTTCCGGTGGATGCCTCCTCCAGAGTGAGCGAGCACGTGGCCCGCAATGGCTTGCCGTCCGTGTCGAACAGCGAGTAGTCGACGGAGAAGCTGGTCAGCACACCGTCGAACTCGGTGCTCTTCTCCGACCCCCATTCGAACCGGACCCAGGGACTGGCCGGTTTTCGCTGCCCGATGCTGCTCACGGTCGGCACGCACGCCACCATCAGCTGCTCGATCTTCTTCTCGACCGTGTTCTCGTGCGTCGCGGTGGCGTCCAGGAACACCTCGACGGAAAGTGAACGCGGTCCACTGCCGACGAACTCCGGCATGGCGGACTCGGCGGCGGTCCGAGACGGCGTGCGCCGCCACTCGATGCTCTTGCTCAGCGCCAGCTTGTTCGGGTTGAACTGGAACGACACCTCGGCGATGAGCCCGCCAGGGCCGGCGCCGACGCTCGCCGGCGGCTCCATGATCCGTAGCTGGGCCCTGGTCATACCGGTGTTGGTTGGGGCTGCCATGTTTTTCCCTTATCCGGCTGCCTGGAGGCCCTGGTGTGCGATCTCCAGGCTCTCCACCGCGGGCTGTGAGTTGGCCGGGTCGAACGACGGGCCCTCCCAGCGGACCGGCACGATGCCGAGCACCTGCCAGCGGACGATCGTGCCGAGATCCGGCTGCAGCGCGACGATCTCGCCGTCCTGGCGGTCCACTCGCTGGATGATCTTGGACAGCCAGGTGGCCACCTTGGTGGTGTCCGCGGTGACCGGCCTGGTCAGTGTGATGTTCGACCACGTGATCCGGGACGGCAGCTGCCAGGCGAAACCGTTGCTGCCGCCCTCGGCGAACTGCTCGACCTCGATCTGGGCGCCGAGCCCAGTGCAGGTGTAGAAGTCGCCGAGCGAGCTGCCGGCGATGGTCAACCGGAAGAACGCGGTGCTGGCGAACACGGCTGCTGTCATGAGTGCTCCTTAGCGTCGGCGGTCGTACGCGCGGCCGGCCCGTTCGCGGCCCTGCCGCAGGTCGGCCCGCAGCAGCCGGCTGACCGGTTCGAACAGCCGGCGGGCCAGCTCGTCCAGATCGGTCGCGCCTGCGGTGTCCATTCGGGACGGAGGCGGTGTCACGGGGGTGTCGACCGTCTTCCGTGCCACCACGGTGCTGACCGGGATCGGCCCGCCGAACACGGGTGGCGGGGTCGCGGCGCGCGTGCTCGACGGGGCGGTCACCACGGGCGGGGGCCGTACCGAGGTGACCGGCATCGCCGGCAGCGACACCGGAGCATCGGACCGGTCTCGCTGGAGTGCCGGAGACCGTTGAAGTGCCGGGGACCGCCGGGCGGGTTCGGGCGGCGGGAACGCGCGCCCGGCGGTCGTCGTGGCGACCGGCGCGACGCGGTGCCGCTCGCCCGGCCGGGTGGGTGACTGGGTGGCCGGGCTCCCGGGGTCGCGGTGGTGACCGTCCGGCCGCCGCCACACGACACGGGCCACCACTCCCGCCCGACTGTCCGAAGTGGATCGCGTGGTGGGCCGAATGAGCTGTCTGGCCGGCAACAGCGGCAGGAACCGCTCCGCTCCCCCGGGCGCGGAACTCCCGGCGCGGTCGCCGGCGACCGACCTGACCGGGACCACGAGCCGCTGTGGCAACGGCTCCCGCGAGGTGTCGGTCGCCCGTTGCACCACCGGCGTGGTCGCGGTCGACGGCGGGGCAACGACTGCCGAGACCTCGGCCGGCAGGGCAGCGGGGGCACGCGAGGGCAGCACGGCGGTCGCCGGGATCGACGGCAGCGGCTTCCCGATGGGAGACACCGGCGCCCGGACCGGACCGCCGCGCGGCGGCACGGACTCGGCAGGGCCGGACGTGCGGGTCAGTGGCCGCACCGGCACCGAGGCGCCGGTGTTGCCGGTCGGTGGCGGCATCGGATGAGCCGCGATCAACGGCCGCGTATCCGGTGGCCGGACCTCTTCGGCTGTTCGTTGGACCACCGGGGGCGATGGGGTCGCGGGCGGTGGCTCATCGCGCCGCGCGGGGGCGTCGAGGTGGCTAGCCGGGTGATCCGCCAGCAACGGTCGCGTATGCAATGGGCGGACCTCTTCGGCAGCCCGCTGCACCACCGGAACCGGTGGCGTCGCGGGCTGGGCGCGCCGTGGCTCGTCGCGCCCCGCGGGATGATCGGCCGGTCGAGCCGCCGCCAACGGCCGCACGTCCGGTGAACGGGACTCGTCGGCAGCGCGCTGGACCACCGGAGGCGATGGGGTCCCAGGCTGCGCGCGCCGTGGCTCATCGCGCACCACGGGAACGTCGACAGGGTGAACCGGGCGATCCGCCACCAACGGCCGCGTATCCGGTGCCGCCACCGCCGAGGTGTGCACCTCAGCTGTGGCCGGTCGCGTGAGTGCGGATGCGCGCTGAACCACGGATGGCTGAGCGGGTTCGGCGACCCGCGCCGACTCGTTCGAGTGGACGGCCGCTCGTTGCACCGGAGCGAGTGGCCGGTCGGCAAGGTTGCCCGGCGGTCCGTCCGTTGTGGACGCCTTCGGGATGGGCACGGCGCTCGACGGCATCGCCGGCAGGGGCTCGCCGACTCCCACTGCCCGCTCTCCCGCAGCCCGCACTCTCGATGGGTGCTCCCCCGCGGCCCGTTCTGCCGACGGGTGCTCTCTCGACGGGGGTCGCACCACCGGCGGTGGTGACGCGGCGACCCGCCGCTCCACCACCGTCCGCACGGCCGGAACAGTGCGAACGGGCAGTGTGGCGACCCGGCGCGCCACGGTCAGCGGCCGGCCGGCGGCCTGTGGTCGCGCCGGACGCGGGTCATCGGGTGTCTCGACACCGGGAGGTGGCGAGACCTCGGCAGGCGCCGGCGTCCCCGTGGTCCGCAACAGCAGTGGGCCACCGCCAGGCGTTGCCGAGGCACCGGATGATCGGTGCCGCACCACGCCGTGCATCGTCCCGATCGGCGCGGCCGCGGTGACCGAGTGCCCGAGGGGCGAGCCGAACGTGACGTCCTGCCACGCCGCCAGACCGTCGCGGAACGGCAGGCCGGCGCCCACGCGGGCGTCCGTCCGCTGGATCATCGGCGTGATCGGCGCGACCCGGCGCCAGCCGCCGTCCCAGGACGGTTCCGTCCACGTAGGACCGCCAGGCTGCGGATCCGGTGCCGGGCGGTCGTTTCGCCGCCGCCGGAACCTGTCGGCGATGCCCACCCGTCACCCACTCTCGTTCATTCGTGTGTTGATCCCGGCGATCTCCCGGACCCAGCGCTGCCGCTCGAGGTGTTCCAGATCGAGGATCTCCTCGCGCGGCCAGTGAAAGTGGTACGCGATGTAGGCGACCTCCTCGTGCAACCGTGCGGCCGGGTAGGTCACGATTCCCCCAGGCGGCTCCCGGCGAGGTCCACTTCGAAGCTCGTGCCGCAGGACGGGCACGTGACCCCGGCCCTGGTGTGGCCCTCGCTGTTGATCCTGCGGTAGAAGTCCTGCAGGAACGCGATGTCGGTGGCGTACATCTGCTCCACGACGCCGGCGTGGATATCCGTGATCGTGCCGAGCTCGGTGATCACCTGGCTGAGCAGCACGACACTCAGGTACGCGGGGTTCTCCTTGACCCGCAGGTCGATCTGCGGGCGCAGCTCGTCGCGGGCGGTGGCCAGGCGCATCCGGCCGTGCCGGTGCACCGTGCCGTCCTGGTCGACGTAGCCGCGGGGCAGCTCGAACTCGAACTCGGTGGCCGGCCCGGCCCTGGCACGGCGCGGGGCCGGCGCCTCGGCGAGCTCGTCCAGGTCCGTCATGCTCAGGTTGCGGCGCCTCATTCGATCGAGATGTCTTCGAACGTGATGGTCACCTTCTCGGTCGCCGACGCGGTGTCACCGGCCTTCAGGTCCGGACCCTCCCATTTGTACGGCCAGGCGTTCATCAGCTGGATGCGCCGGACCGTGGCGCCCGTGGTGTCCATGACTTCGATGGTCAGGTTCTGCCGCGCTGACTGGACATTGCCCTGGAGCAACGTCTGGTTGATCCACTCGCTGAACGCGCTGCTCTGGTCCAGGCCACGGGTGATGATCACCTCGCCGGGCTTGTTCGCACCGGGTTGCTTCTTGATGAACGGTTTGCCGTCGTTGGTGAGCCCCGGCACCTCCGTCACGTTCTGGTCGACGGTCAGCCCGCTCACCTCCTGGACGGACTCGACCATGTATCCGCCGAGCTGCACCCCGAACCGGTGGGTGGCAAGCGAATCGCTGCCTGGTGTTGTCATGGGAACCTCTCACCTCACTCGCTGACGAGACTTGTGCTGTCGGAGAACTGGGCCAGCCGGAACACGACGAACTCCGCCGGCTTCACCGGCGCCACCCCGATCTCGCAGATCACCTGGCCGAGATCGATGGACTCCTGCGGGTTGTTGTCGCGGTCGCACTTGACGTAGAACGACTCCGCGGCCGTGCGGCCGAACAACGCGCCCCGCCGCCACTGTTCGGTGAGGAAACCCGTGACGTTGCGGCGAATGCTGGACCACAGCCGGTCGTCGTTCGGCTCGAACACCACCCACTGGGTGCCGCCAAGAATGGACTCCTCGAGATAGTTGAACAGCCGGCGCACGTTGAGGTAGCGCCACGCAGGGTCGGACGACAACGTTCTGGCGCCCCAGATCCGGATGCCGCGGCCGGGGAACGCCCGCACGCAGTTCACGCCGATCGGGTTGAGCAGGTCCTGCTCTCCCTTGCTCAGCGCGATCGCCAGGTCCACCGCGCCGCGGATCACCTCGTTGGCGGGCGCCTTGTGCACACCGCGGTCGGCGTCGCTGCGCGCCCACACACCGGCGACGTGCCCGCTGGGCGGCACCACGGCGGTCCGGCCGGTGGCCGGGTCGAACACCTTGAGCCACGGGTAGTACAGGGCGGCGTACTTGGAGTCGTAGCCCGCCTCGTCCAGCCGCCAGGTCCGGACCCGCTGTGCGGTGAGGTCCGGCAGCGGGTCCAGGACGGCCATCCGGTCACCCATCTGCTCACAGTGCGAGATCACCGCGAGCTGCACCGTCTTCACGCCCTCGGCGTCGATCACGCCCCGCTCGTAGGCGCTCATCAGGTCGGGCACCGCGACCATGGTGATCTCGTCGATCGCCTCAAGGCCGCCGAACCCGGTGCGGGCTTCCCCGTCGCCGACGTACTCCCGAGTGTCTACCGTGGCCGGTGCGGTGCTCGGCGCCGGCGCGGCGGGCACCGTGACCGACTGCTTGTCCGGGCGGGTCAGCGTGGCACCGGGCCACTCGCTGACCTCGATCAGCTTCGAGCGCTCGCGGACCTGGTTGACCACGTAGCTCTTCACGGTGCGACGAGTCGACACCTCGAAGGTCTCGACCTCCTTGCCGTCCTGGCGAACCAGCAGCTTGAACCGATCCTCCGGCGGGTTCTCCCCGTCCGCGTCGGCGACCTCCACCGAGATCTCGCCACCGGCGGATGGCAGTGCCGAGACGCGCAGCCCGCCGAGCACGGCGGGCGCCGGCGGAGCCTGCGCCGGCTGCTCGGCGGGCCCACCGATCCTGACCACGTAGGCGGTGCCGCCGCCGTTGGCGAAGTAGCCGTACACGGCGTGCGGAAGGTACTGGCCCTCGACGAAGCCGCCGAAAAGCTGCACGTACTGGTTCCAGTTGGCGACCAGCGTCGGCTGGTGGAAAGGCCCCCGCTCGGCGAACCCGACGAAGGCGGCCACCGCGGTGCCAACGCCCTCGATGGGCCGGGCCCCCGACTGGACCTCCTCGACGTACACGCCAGGGGAGAGGTACGACGGCATGCTCGCTCCTTCGTGTTCCCTTTGCTGTCACTACAATGCTGTCGCCATCCGGTGCGTGCCGACAGGACTGACGGTCCTTCCCCGGGGCAGCGTGGGTGCCTTCCCGGGCCACCGAGGAAGTTCGGCGGTCACTCCTCCTCGCTCGAGGTGCTTTCCAGGTTGCGCTCGAGATTGTTGAGCTGGCGGTCGAACGCGGCCATGAAACGAAGCGCTCCGGTCAACATCCTCGTGCGATCGGCTTCCGCGACCGCGTCGAAGGAGTTCTGGAGGAACGTCTGGAGCCCCGCTCGGTGCCACTGGTCCCTCAGCGCTCCGAACTCCGGGTAGTCCGCGTACGCGGTGATGCGTTCGTTGAGCGCGTTCCACTGGCTCATCATGTCGGCGCGCAGAACGGCCTGCTCGGCGGCGACGTCCTGGTGACCAAGGCCCGCGTACCGGTTGTCGGGGTCGTAGGCGACACCGAAGTTCTGGGCCATGTCCATCACCTCGTGCAGCGTGTGCGGCGCCAACGAGGTGTGGTCGTACTGGAGTCGCCAGAACGCGAAGACGCTGTGCGCCAACGAGGTCATCTCGTCCCTGGTCGCGTTGACCCAGCGCGCGAGGACCAGCATGCTCACCGTGGTAGTCGATGAACCGGACCAGACCGGGATATTGCGTGCTCTGGCGAACCGCGTACTTGGCGCCTGCTCGTCACGCGTGCCCTGGTGCCCCGCCTCTGTCCGACGGCCCCGCGCGAGTGTCGTCACCCGCGTGCCGTCCTGGATGTCCTCCGTGGTCTTGCTGTCACGTCTCCTCGGGGCGGGCAGCAGACCCGCGCCTTCGCTCGTCGGGTTGTAGGGGCGCTGGTCCCCGAAGTACTCCATCAGGTCGTGGATCACGACCACCTTGTCGCGGAACTCGTACGCTTCCGGGTTCTCCAGCACGTGCAGGATGCCCTGGCCGATGTTGGTCAGGATGTCCTCGTCGCCACGCTCACGCGCACGCACCTCGAGATTGTGGTCGTACCAGCCCAGCGCGCGGTCCGTCACCGTCGCGCCGCCAACGGTCATTCCGGTGTGTTCCACCTTCGCAAGCTGTTGGAGGATGGCTTCCTTTCGATCCCGGACGTCGGCGTCGTCACTGTCCTCGAGCTCGTCGATCATCTTGCGGATGCGGTGCAGGACACTGTTGAGTCGCACGCCCACCTCAGGGCTGTTCTTGATCTGCTCGGCGAACACCTTTTCCTGGTGCCGTTCTGGTTTCGCGGCCACCCAGCCGTTCAGCGCGAGCTCAAGGTCGTCCACATTGTCGTAGATCCGGTTCTGCGCCTTGCGGCCCCAGACCGGGTGGCTGCCCTCGGCGAGCGCTCCCGGCTGGGCAGCGACCCACTTCCAGAACTGGCTCTCCATCTGGGCCAGCCGGTCGGCGTCCCGGTCCCTGGCGGACGCGATCTCGCGAACCTGTGTCCAGACCTCTTCCGCCTGCTGACGGCCGTCGTTCAGCGAAGCAGTGAGATCGACGTCGCCGAGTTTGAGTCTGCGTTGCACCGTGGGCAAGGGCGTCGAGACACCCGGGTCGACCGGGGAGGAGTCAACGGGAGCGGTCCCGGTCCTCATGACCCGCCTGGCGTTCTCCTCCGCCGCCTGTTCGAACCGGTCGTCGGGCTGGCTCACCGCCAACCCGGACCCGGTGTCCACGCCGTCGACCGGGCCTTGCCGTTGCTGGATCACATGGGTGAGCTCGTGCGCGAGAGTGTGCGGGTCCGCGCCGCCGCCGCCGATCACCACGTGGTCGCCGGAGGTGTACGCGCGGGCGCCGATCTCCCGCGCGGAACGCTGGGCGTCGAGGCCGGTGTGCAGACGTACGCTGGAGAAGTCGGCACCGAGCCGGCTTTCCATGTCCCGACGGAGCGGCTCGTCCAATGGCCTGCCGCCAGCACTCAGTACACTGTGGACGGCAGCACCCGGCTGTTCGATCAGCCCGGACACAGCGTCGTTGCCGATAGCACGTTGCAGCGCAAGGATCCTTTCGGTGGCTGCCGTGCCGGCCGAAGGCGATCGCTTGGCCGCCGGGGCATCGGTCTTCTCAGTCGATTCTTCGTGCGCGCGCACTTTGCCTCCCGGTCAGTGAAACGGAGCGAACTCGCTGTCCAGCAGCAGGCGGCCGAGCTTGCGGTACTCCGCCCGGATCGCGGTGATCAGGTTGGCCATCGTGACCGGACCGCCGGCGTCGGAGGCGAGGTAGGCGGCGGTCACCGCGCACGCCCGGATCGAGCCGCCGGCCAGCTCGAACCGCTCCGCGCAGAACGCGAGGTCCACATCGGACGCACGGGGCAGAACGAGGCCAAGACAGCGGTCCCACAGGGCGAGCCGCTGCTCGGCGTCGGGCATGGGGAAGTCTGCGATCACGTCGAGGCGACGGGTGAACGCCTCGTCGAGGTTGGCACGCAGGTTGGTGGTGAGCACCGCGATCCCGTCGAAGGACTCCATGCGCTGCAACAGGAACGCGGACTCGAGGTTGGCGTACCGGTCGTGCGCGTCCTTGACCTGGGAGCGCTTGCCGAAGATGGCGTCTGCCTCGTCGAACAGCAGCACGCCGTGCACGGCCGCCGCCTCGTCGAACACCCGGTCCAGGTTCTTCTCGGTCTCCCCGACGTACTTGTCCACCACCGTGGACAGATCGACCACGTACAGGTCCAGGCCGAGCTCGGCGGCGACGACCTCGCACGCCATGGTCTTGCCGGTGCCGGACTCGCCGGCGAGGAGCGCGGTGACCCCGCGGCCCCGCCCACCGCCCGGCCGCATCCGCCATGCGCCGAGCACCTGGTCCCGATTCCGGGCCCGGATGACCAGTTCGGTCAGTTGTCCTCGGACCTCCTCGGGCAGCACCAGATCGTCCCAACCGACCTCGGGCGTGATCCGGCGGGCCAGCCGTTCCAACCCGGCCGCGTTCTGCGCCCGCACCCCCGCGCTGATGTCGTCCGCGCGCACCGTCCGCCCGGCGAGCCGCGCGCGCCCGGCCGCGACCGATGCGGCGCGGCGGATCTGCTCCGGGCCGAGGAGGTACGGACCCAGCTCGACCGCGGGCAGGTCGGCGGTGCCCCCGGTCGCCTCGGCGAGTGCCTCCGCCCACTCCGCCGCCTGCCCCGCGGGGCCAGGGGCATCGACCGTCAGAGACACCGGAGTCCGGTCTCCCCAGAGCGGATCCCAGCCGCCGCGTCCAAAAAGGACGAACGGCACGGTGGGTGTCCTGCCGACCAGATCACGCAGCACCCGGGCACGTGGCTCGCCGAGCGCCTCCACCGGACCCAGCACGATGCCCGCGCCCCGCAACCGGGCCTCGCGAACCAGGTCCGCGGCCAGGGTGGGCGGGCTTTCGCCCAGCCGCACCGCGTCCACGACCAGGCCGGGGCGGCCGGCCGCGGCCAGCACGCGCAGGGCCGACCGGCTCGCGTCACCGTCGCGGGCACGCAGGTACAGCAGCCGCACGCCGGCTCCCACACCGGCGCCGAGCGGTGCCGCCACGTCGTCGGCATGCGCTGTGCGCAGCCGACAGACCCGCGTGAGCGACGAGTCGAGATTGTTGTCCCCCAACAGGTGCGCCACCACCCGGTCGGGCACCCGGAGCGCCCGGGAGAGCGCGGGACGGTCCTCGTCGAGGACGTCGACCAGGCCGGCGGAGACCAGGGGCGAGCCCGGGGCGAGCCGGGAGCGCCCGGTTCCCGCCGCCGGAAGCCCGCACAGCTCCATGGCGAGCCCCACCGTCGCCCGCCGCCGGGTCACGTCGTCGTTGAGGTAGGCGTAGAGCCGCTCGAAGCGCGGGTCGACCTCCGGCGCCAGTGCCACGAGCAGGAACCGCACGTCCAGCGGGTGGAGCCCGAAGTTCTCGGCCAGCTCGGTGAGCACCGGGCCGGGCGGGTCGCTCCCGGTGACCGGGTCGGCGTCGAGGATTCGCGCCACCACCTCGGGAGTGAGGTACAGGCCGCGGTACGGGTCGTCCGGCGCGGGATCGCCGGCCCGCCGGGCCGCGACCGCGTTCCGGACCTCGACCTCCACTTCGGACAGCGCGGCGAGCACCTGATGCGTGCCGGTGGCGGTCCCGGTCACGGGCCCGCCACCGTTCTCCTGCGCCGGGCGGGCGGGGCCGGCCGGTCGCGGGGCGCCGCCAACCCGGTGCCCTGCGCGCCGGTGGCTTCGTACCGCAGGTGCCGGTCCGCGTCGGCGGCCGCACCGGTGGCCCGGACCACGACCCCCTCGGTGACCGGCGGTCCGGCCGGACTCCGTTGCCCGGCCTGGGGTGCGGTCACCCGCAGGTCGATCGCCGGCTTGAGCTCCCCGCCGAGCGCCGACCAGACGTCGGTGGCGGCCCGCCCCTCGGACACCGGCCCGGCTGTCTCGAAACCGACCGCGAGACCGAGCTCGGCGAGCGTCCCGGTGAGCCACTGCGGCGCGAACACCTCGGTGCGGGTGAGGCAGGCCAGCACCTCGGAGAGCAGCCGGTGCTCGTCGGTCGGCCGGTTCGTCCACGCGGTCACCAGGTACGACAGCTGGTACCAGCGCGGCGGTTCGCGCCAGCCGACGATCATGCCCGCGTCGTCGTGCTCCTCGGTCGCGCCGGCACGCCGCCGGGACCGGTCCTCCCGGATGTCATACAGGAACACGTTGATCGTGGGCGCGTTGCGCCGGGCCATCCAGTCCGTTGTCGGCGCGTCGAAGACCAGCTCTCCCCCACCGCCGGGCACCCCGCCGTCGGCGAGCAGCCGCCGGATCGCCTCGTCCACCTCGTGGATCACCGCCGCACCACCATGCCTGGCGGGCCGTACGTCCCTGCCACCACAAGGAAAGGCGTCGTGACGGGCCCGAAGCCGGGGCCGCTCGCCGTGATCACCCGCGGCCCGGCCTGGTCCTTCGTCAGGATCAGCAGCTGCGCGATGAAGGAGCCGGTGGCCAAGGGACGGGTGGGCGCCGCGGCCGCGGTGATGCCGGGCGTCCAGGTGAGCACGACCGGTGCGCCCGGCGGGAAGTCGGTGCCGCGCACGGAGGTGACGAAGCCCGGCTTGCCGATCGGCGGCACCGCGACGATCTTCGGCTGGAGCACGACCAGCGGCGCGGTCGCCGTGTTGTCCGCCGGGTCCGCATCCGTTCCGGTGGTGTGCAGCGTGCCGGACACCGTGGTCCGGACCGCCGCGTTTGGCGCGAGCACGGCTCGCACCACCGCCGACGCGCCCGGCGCGAGGTCGGGGAGCGCACAACCGGTCACTGCGCAGCCCGGCGGGATCCCGGTCACCGCGCTCACCGGGATCCCGGCGGGCAGGGTGACGGCGAGGGTAAGACCCGTCGCGGCGGCGGCGACGTTCCCGTTCCTGGCGGTGTAGGTCACGGTGACCGGGCCGCCGACGTAGCCGGGGGTGGGCGCCACGGTCACGGAAAGGGCCGGACTGGCGAGCGGGATCTGGACCGGAACCACGGTGACGGCGGTGTTGTCGTCGAGCAGCGAGTCCAGCGTGGCGCCCGCCACCGACCAGGTCAACCGCTGCGCCCCGGCGGTGGTGCCGACCACGGTCGCGGTGACACCGACGTTCTGCCCTGGCGCCAACGTGCCGATGTCGCAGCGCGGCGCGACCGGATCGCAGCTGCCCTGGTTCGCCCGCAGCCCGGTCAGCCGCAGGCCGGGTGGGACGGTCAGGGTCAGCGTCGTCCCCAGCGACGGCGCCGGTCCGTGGTTGGTCACCGTGACGGTGACGATCTGCGTGCCGTTCAGCGGCACCACCGGTGTGCTCGGCGGGGCGGTGACGGCGAGGTCGACCGTCTGCTGCCAGCTCGGTTCCTTCTGCCTGCCGGGCAGTGCCGAGTCGATCATCGTCAGCTGCCCGCTCGCGATGTCCAGCACCGCCAGCGTCTCCGGCGACGTCGTGGCGGCCGCGCGCCGGGTGGTGAGCATCAGCCGGCTGCCGTCCGGGGAGTACGCGACGTCCCGCGGTTGGTACGGACCGGTCGGCGCGGTGATCGGCCCGGCGCAGGAGCTCTGCCCGGCCGGCAGCAGCACCCGGCAGCCGGTTCCGTCCGCGGACACCGTGAGCACGGCGTCGTTCTTGCGGTTGAAGGTGACCTGCGTGTCGTCCGGGGAGAACGCCGGGCTGTCGTCGACCACCGGGCAGGTGGCCCCGCAGACCGCGGCGGTGAGGTCCCGCTGGTTGCCGAGCGCGGTCGCGGAGGTGAGCCAGATGTGTTTGTTGGCAAGGGAGCCGCCGATGTTCGCCACCCGGGTGAAGGCGATCGTGTCGCCGCCTGCGGAATAGACCGGCTGGGCGTCGGCGAGGGTCGGGTCCGAGCCGGGCAGCGCGCCGGTCACCTGGCCGGTGGCGGCGTCGGCGATGAAGATCCGGGTCGCCGGGCCACCGGTGACGCCGCCGGGCGACTGCCGGGTGAACGCGATGAACCGGCCGTCCGGCGACCAGGTCGGGTCGGTCTCCCAGTCGCCGGGCTCGCGGTCGGACAGCGGCAGCGGTGCGGCGTTGCTGCCGTCCGCGTTCGCCAGCCAGATCCGCTCGATCCGCTGGCCGCCGACGGTCTCGAACCGGGTCACCGCGAGCCGCGAGCCGTCCGGGGAGTAGTTCTGCCGCTCAAGCCATGGGTCGAACCCGGGGTTCGGGGTGAACAGCAGGTCGGCGTCGGTGGCGGCTCCTGGGTCCTCGCGCAGCACGCTCAGCCCGAGGTCGCGCGGGTCGGTGCCGTCGGGCAGCACGTCCTGCAGGGTGGCGGTGATCGGGTCGGCGGCGGTCGTCCGCGCCACCACCAGCTGCCCGTTCAGCCACGTTGGCGAGTCGACGGCGCGGTCCTCGTCGAGCAGCGGTCGCGGCTGCGTGGTCACCGGCACGCCCCCCGAAGTGTCCACTTGGAACACCTGGTTGACGTTGTTGTCGACGCTGACGAACAGCAGCGTGTTGCCGTCCGGCTGCCACGCGGGTGAGAACGACGGCACGGTCTCGGCAGTGCCGGTGAGGACCGGGTTTCCCGCCGTGGTGCCGTCGATCAGTCGCAGCCGCGGACCGGCGCCGGCGTCCTGGCGGTAGGCGATCAGGTTGGCGCGCACCGGGTTCCACGCCGGCTGGGTGGCCCCGCCGGTGGTGGTCAGCCGCACCGGTGGACCGCCGGCGAGCGGCTGCCGGTAGATGTCCGATGCGCCGCCCTGGTCGCCGGCGTACGCGATCTCGGTGCCGTCCGGGGAGAACGCCGGCTCGGTCTCGTCGGCCGCGGTGTCGGTCAGCCGCCGCAGGCCGGCGCCGTCGGTGCGCACCAGCCACAGATCCCGTTGTGTGCCAGTGCCACCCGGGTTGCCTCCCGGGTTCGGCTCGGCCGAGTCGAACACCACCTGGGTGCCATCCGGGGACAGCCGCGGGTGCCCGGCGTCCCGCCCCGTGGTCAACCGGAGCACGGCCCCGGCGGCGTCGCGCAGGTAGACCTGGGGCGTGGGGGCGTCCCGCCGGCTGATGAACACGAGCTGGGCGCCCTCGGCCGAGGGCTGATCGTCGAAGTGTGTCGGCCCCGACCCGAACAGTGGCTGGGACGGGCCGGCTCCGGTGACCACACCGAGACTGCGGTGCTGGGTGCCGGCGAACAGCACCCGCCCGGTCGCCGGAGCGGCCGGCGCCTCGGGCTGCGCCACCACGCCCGGCGCCGCACTGACCACTGTGGACAGTGCGAGGCCGGTCGCGACGACCGCCAGAAGCCGTTTCGGCGTACGCAAGTCGGGTCCCCTCCCTCAGATGCCTACCACGATCCTGGCCGGAAAGACCGAGTCCGGCCCAGGCCCCGGCAGGCACACCCGGGGCAGGCTGCCAGGAACTTTCGGGCAGTATCCGCCTCCCCGCATTTAAAAGTGTTGGTCCCGACCCAGCGACACCTGCGGACCGCAGGCGGTTGGTGGCTGGATGCCGTCACGTTCCCCTGAGGTAGCTGCTGATCGGGCCCAGACTTTCCACAAAGATCCAAAGGACACGCACTACCTAAATTAGGCCGTGCTGCATTACGTAGCCGACCGCGTGTGCCCGGTTGCGCAGGCTGAACCGGGTGATCACCTCATGCAGCACGTTCTTGACGGTCCGCTCGGAGTAGGAGGTCTTCATCGCGATCTCGGCGGTGTCCATGCCCTCCGCGACCAGCCGCAGCATGTCCGCCTCGCGTGCGGTCAACGTGGACAAGGTCAGCCCTCGCGGGTCGAGGACCTTGCGCTGCAACCGGCCGACCTGTTCGAGCAGCCGGCCGAGCAGGTCGCCGGGCAGCACGCCCTCACCTCGGACGAGTGCCGTGATCATCGCCACCAGCCGGTCCTGGCTCACGTCCGACCGGCGGATCACCGCGGCCACCCCGCACTCCACCGTGGTGTGCAACACGTTCTGCTCGACGTGGCCGACCATCAGCCCGACCCGCGCCGTGGACGAGCGCTGTAGCCTGCGCAGCAGCCGCACCGTCTCCTCGTCCAGCCGGTCCACCACGACGAGCGCGACCGCGGCGCGTTCCTCCTCGTCAGGTTTGAGCAGCTCCACTTCGGGCCGTGTCCGCAGTTGATACCGCACACCCGACTCCAGGATCGGGTCCTGGGCATACAGGGCCAATGGCACTCTTGTCATCGCCGTCCTCCCTCACATAATTTCCGATGCCGAGCGCATCCAGAAGTTCCTCGGGCAGCGCGACCACGCTCGCCGGGGCACCAGCCGTGCCCGCCGCCTGCCCTTCGTTCCCTGTCGCGTGGACCCCACGGCGATCAGGCTTTCGGTTGTGACCACAACCTTCGCGGAGCTGGACCGCCCCACCGTCGTCGTGACGCCAGGAGCGGAGACGGCCAGCACGCTGACCGTCCGCAACGACAGCGACATCGTCGAGGCCTACGAGTTCCAGGTGCTCGGCGAATGCGCGCCGTGGACGACGGTCGAGCCGGCGCGGCTGTCGCTCTACCCCGGCACGGCCGAGAACGTGACCGTGCTGTTCCGCCCGCCGCGCTCGTCCGAGGTCACCGCGGGCGAGAAACCGCTCGGCATCCGGGTGCTTCCGGTCGAGCGACCGGAGACCGGGACGGTGTCGGAGAGCACCGTCATCGTCGAACCGTTCCTGGCGACCGAGGCCGAGCTCGTCCCGCGCCGCCGCCGCGCCTGGCGCGGCGCGCGCTACGCGGTGTCGCTGCACAACCTCGGCAACACGCCGGTCACCGTGTCGCTGTCCGCCGCCGAGACGGAGGCGCGGCTTCGGTTCGGGTTCCCCGACCGGCCCGCCGAGATCGGTCCCGGCGTGCTGGCGCCGATCCGGCTCCGAGCACGCGCCCGCAAGCTGATCTGGTTCGGCAAGCCGGTGACCAGGACGTTCCAGATCGACGTCGACCTCGTTGCCACGCAGACGAACGAGCCGGAACTCGCAGAGCAGCACGACCTCGACGGTGAGCTGGTGCAGCTGCCTTTGCTGCCACGCTGGCTGCTGGCTCTGCTCGCCGCGCTGCTGGCGCTGCTGCTCGCGTGGTTCGCGCTGGTGCGGCCCGCGATCAAGAGCACCGCCACCCAGGCCGCACAGCAGGCGGCCAAGCAGATCGCGGCGAGCCAACGACCAACGGGCGGCGCGTCGCCGTCGAGTGGCTCGGGAGCGGCCGGTGCCGGCGGTGGCGGAAGTAGTGCGACACAACAGCCGGCCACGACGAGCCAACAGAGCTCGGCCACCATCCAGGTGCGCACCAACACGGGCGGCACCGGTAGAACCAGCTACACCGTGCCGGCTGGCAAGACCTTCCGGATCACCGACATCCTGCTGGCCAACCCGCAGGGCGACGAGGGCCTGCTGACCATCGTGTTCGGGCAGCAGACCGTCACCACGATCGCGCTGGAGACCTTCCGCAACCAGGACTACCACTGGGTGACGCCGATCGACGTGCCGGCGGGCGCGACCGTGGACGCCACGGTGACGTGCAACAGGCCCGGCACCCCAGCCACCGGCGTGCCGGCGCCCAACTGCCTCGAGCTGCTGAATGTCAGCGGCGACCTGGTCGGATAATTCACCGGTCCGCGGTTCCATGTGCCACCTCGTGGACCTGAAGGGAATGTGCAAGAAGTCTGGCGGCAGCGCTCATTCACCCGCATTGCCGCCAGCGCCCAAGGTTTTGGTGGCGCTAACCGGAGTTACCGAAATCCCGCTAGCGGGTAGCTGAATTGGCCCAATGGGCAAAGTGGGTGCCCGGGCGTTGCCCTTTCATCCCTGGCGTATCCATGGCGCCCGGGCTTAGGGCTGGGGTTGTCGGCCGCCCTGCACGAACGTGCGATGACCGGCGCCCCAACGGGCATGATCACGTTCAGCGGGTTCCCGGGACGACATGGCCAACTACCGTCGCGTGCGGTACTTGATCACCGTCGGGGAGGCACCGCGCTCATGAAGATCCGGAAACGAGTCCAGGCCGCGGCCGTCGGCGGCGTACTCGCGATCGCACTCGCCGCATGCGGCGACTCCGACGACGGCGGCGCCAGCCCGCTGATCCCCGGCGACACGGCGCAGGAGAACGCGCAGGACACCGACCGCCCGGCCGAGTGCGCGCTGCTGACCGAGAGCGAAGTCACCAAGGTGATCGGCCCCCACGACGGCGGCGCCGATGACATGGTATTCGGCGGGTGCGTCTGGACGGCGTCCTCGAGCAAGGACGGGTTCACCGAGTCCGTTCATGTCGCGGTGCTGACCGCCGACGAGTACGACATGGTCGCCGAGGTCGGCGACCCGGTGGCCGGGTTCGGCGACGGCGCCACCTACGCCGAACTGCACGGCGAGCTGTGGTTCCACTGCCGGGACGACAAGTTCTGCGGGGTCAAGTCGGGCACCGCCGAGGGAGAGCCCCGGCAGGGATTCGCCGAGCAACTGGCGAAAGCGGTCCTGGGTCGCGCATGAGGCGTGGTGCGGGCCGGACGGTCATCTGTCGACGGTGGTCCGCATCCAGTCGCTGATCACGGCCGCGGTGTACGGGGCGTGTTCCTCCAGCATGGTGAAGTGGTTGCCGCGGGTGACGGCGGCGGTGTGGTCGAAGGGCCACACCGGTTCCCAGTCCGGCGGCCAGCCCTCCAGCGGACTGCCCGCGCGCACGAACAGCACCGGGATCGGCAGGTCCGTTGGCGTCCAGTCGAACTCCTGGTAGTGCAGCATGGCGGTGATCCAGCCGTCGGCGTCCGGCATCACGGAGTTCGGGTCGTCCATCCGGTACCGCAGTTCCTCCCCCAGACCGGGTAGCAGGCGGACCACCCGCTCGTACTGGCTGGGGACGTAGCTGTCCAACACCACGACTCCTGCGGGCGGCGTGCCCTGGTCGCACAGGTGTCGAGCGAGCAGGTGGGCGACCAGGCCGCCGGAGGACAGGCCGGTGAGCACGAAGGGCCGGTCCCCCAGTTCCGCGCGCAGCCCGGCGGCGTGCGCCGCCAGCAGCAGGTCCCGGGTCTTCGGCAGTGCCTCACCGCGGTGGAAACCCGGCTGCCCCAGCGCCCAGACAGCTCGCTCGCCCTGGAACCGCTTGGCCAGGCGCGCATACTGCACCGGATCGGACGTGCCGGCGACCGCGGTGACACACACCAGCGCCGGTTCCCGGGCGCCACTGGCCAACCGGACCGGCCGGGGCGGGTGCGGCAGTTGGTCCAGTGCGGTGAAGAACGTGCGTGTCTTCTGCCACCCGGAGGTACTGGCCCTGACGATCCGCTGGCCGACGGTATCCCGGTCCGCTTCCTGAGCCGGGTCGTCCTCGCCTCGGGCCAGCAGTTCCGCCAGGTACCGCGCCAACACGAGCGGAGTCGGGTGGTCGAAGGTGACCGTCGGTCGCAGTCGAAGCTCCAGTGCTTCTGCGAGGTGGTTGCGGATGCGGACCGCTGCCAGTGAGTCCACCCCCATCGTCAGGAACCCGGCGTGCGCGCTGAGCTCGTCGGCGCCGTCGTGCCCGAGGGCCAGCGCGACCTTGTCCAACACCAGGTCGAGCAGCGCCCGTGCCAGAGCCGGCGCGTCGAGTAGCTCCAACAGCTCACGCACGCTCCCCTGCGTGCTCTCCTGCGTGCTCTCCTGCTTGCCAACCAACTCCCGCAACAGGGGGCTGGACCGGCCGTTCAGGTCGAGCCTGGCGGGTACCAGCACCGGGTCGGCGAGCGAGACCGCGGCGTCGAACAACGCCAATGCCTCCTTTGTGGACAGTGAGTCGGCCGTCGAGTCGAGGTGACTGGTCATGCCACTGCGCTCCGCCCACAGGCCCCAGGCGAGCGAGACCGCGGGAAGTCCGCGCGCGCGCCGGTGCTGGGCCAGCGCATCGAGCACGGCGTTCGCGGCGGCGTAGTTCGACTGGCCCGCGCTGCCCACGGTGGCGGCAGCCGAGGAGAACAGCACGAACGACTTCAGCGGCAGGTCCCGGGTCAGCTCGTGCAGGATGAGCGCGGCCTCCGCCTTCGGCCGCAGCACGGTGTCGATGCGGTCCTCCGTCATGGTCATCACCACGCCGTCGTCGAGCACCCCGGCCGCGTGGACAACGACCGTGGGCCGGTGCGCGTCGAGCAGTTCCGCCAACTCCGCCCGGTCGGCGACATCGCAGGCGGCCACGGTGACGGTGGCACCCAGCTCGGTGAGTTCCTCCCACAGCTCTGGCGCCTGGCCCCGGCGGCTGACCAGGACCAGCCGGCGCACGCCGTGCGCGATGACCAGGTGGCGGGCCAGCAACCCGCCGAGCGTGCCGGTGCCACCGGTGATCAACACGGTGTCCTCGGCATCGGCGAACGCCACCGGTCCCTGCGGCAGGACCCGCACCAGACGCCGCACCAGCACCCGGCCGCCCCGCAGGGCCACCTCTGGCTCGTCGGCGGCCAGGGCGGCGGTGATCGTCAGCGGGGTGACCTCGTCGGCGTCCAGCAACACGAACCGGTCTGGTTCCTCGGTCTGCGCCGACCGCACCAGCCCGATGGCGGCCGCACCGGCCAGGTCGCCGACGTCGTCGCCGGTCCTGGCCGCCACCGCACCCGAGGTGAGGAACACCAGCCTGGCAGCGGTGAACCGCGGCTGCGCAATCCACCATTGGACGAACTCCAGCGCACGGTGCGCGGACTCCCGCACCGAGCCGGCGGAGCCGGCGACCAGCACCGCGCTCGGCGCGGGCATACCCGAGGAGACCGCGCTCTCCAGTGCCCGCAGATCCGCGAAGGCGGGCAACTGGTCGATCTCGAGCCCGACAGTCGCGATGGTGCCGGACGCCACCCCGCCGGCGGGATGGACCTCGACCCACTTGTTCCGGAACAACGCGTCCCGTGGGGCGTCGCTTCGCGCGACAGCCGGTCGCAGCACCAGCGAGTCCACCGACAGGACCGGCGCACCCGCGCCGTCGGTCACGGTCAGCCGCACTCCGTCATCGACGGATCCCTGCAGCCGCACCCGAAGCACCGCAGGTTCAGCCGCGTGCGCGGTCACACCGGTCCACACGAACGGGAGTACCGGTCCGTCGCCTGCCGCGACCGCACCGCCGAACCCGATGGCGTGCAGAGCGGAGTCCAGCAGCGCCGGATGCACCGTGAAACCACGGGCGTCGACAGGGCAGGCCACTTCCGCGAAGACCTCGTTGTCGCGTCGCCACACTGCCCGCAGTCCTTGGAACGTGGGGCCGTAACGCAACCCGCGGTCGACCAGTGCGGGGTAAAGACCGTTGTGCGGTATCACTTCCGCGCCTGCGGGCGGCCAGTCCTCGATGAGCTCTGGCTCGGCTCGTTTCTGGCTCAGCACGCCTTCGCCGTGGCGAACCCAGCCCGAACCGTCCACTTTGACGTGCAGGAGCAGACCGCGATTCCCGGCGCTGTCCGGCGCACCGACTCGCAGCTGTACCGTGGCCGCACCGTCCTCTGGCAGCACCAGTGGCCGCTCCAGTGTGAGTTCCTCCACCGTGGGGCAGTTCGCCGCGGCGCCGGCGCGCAGGGCGAACTCGAGCCAGGCGGTCCCGGGCAGTATCACCTCGTCCAGCACGCGGTGATCGGCCAACCAGGGGAACGAGGCCACCGACAGGTGCCCGGTCAGCACCAGTTCGTCGCTGTCCGCCAACTCCACCGGCTCCCCCAGGACGGGGTGCCCGCCGCCGCCCTTGGACTCCCCCGGCGCCAGCCAGAAACGCTTACGCTCGAACGGATAGGTCGGCAGCTCGGTGAAACCGGGCGCGGCCGCCGACCATTCCGTCCACTGTGGACACAGGCCCCGGACGTACAGCTGGGCGAGCGCGGCGAGGAGCGCGCCGCGGCCGTTCTCTCCCCTGCTCAGCGAGCCCGTGACCACGGCCTTGTCGCCGACGGCCGCCAGCACCGCCGGGACCAGCACGGGATGCGGGCTGACCTCCACGAAGAAGGAGTGTTCCGGCGCCGAGAGCCCGGCGACGGCCTCGTCGAACCGCACCGGCATGCGCAGGTTCCGGTACCAGTACCCGGCGTCCAACTCGGTCCCGGCGAGCACGGTGCCGGTGACCGAGGAACGGAACGGGATCTCCGTGGCCTTCGGTGACACCGACGCCAACTCGGCGAGCACCCGGTCTCGGACCAGTTCCACCTGGGGCGAGTGAGACGCGTAGTCCACCGCCAGCTTCCGCACCCGGACACCGGACTCGGCCAGCTCCGCCAGCAGGAGGTCAAGCGCGTCAACGTCTCCGGAGACCACCACCGACTCCGGTCCGTTGACCGTCGCGATCGCCAACGGCTCACCCAACCGGGGTCGCAGTTGGTCCGCGGGCAGCTCCACCGAAGCCATGCCGCCACGGCCGGACAACACGGTCAGCGCCTTCGCGCGCCGGGCGACGACCAACGCGGCGTCCTCGAGGGACAGGGCGCCGGCGACGTGGGCCGCGGCGATCTCCCCCTGGCTGTGCCCCACCACGGCATCCGGCTCGATGCCGCAGGATCGCCAGAGCGCGGCGAGCGAGACCATGACCGCGAACAACACCGGCTGCACCACGTCGACCCGATCCAGTGCGGGCGTGTCCGGCTGCTGTCGCAACACCGCCAGCAGGTCCCAGTCGACGTGCGGCGCCAGCGCCTGAGCGCAGCGGTCGACGTGCTCGCGGAACACCGGCGACGTCTCAAGCAGGTCACCGGCCATGCCCACCCACTGGCCACCCTGGCCGGGGAAGACGAACACCACCTTGCCCGTCAGGTCCACCGTGCCGGTCACCAGGCCCGGCACGGCGCTCCCCTGGCTCAACGCGGTCAGCGCGGGCCGAGGATCCGCGTCGAGCACCACGGCACGGTGCTCGAACGTACTGCGGGTGGTGACCAGCGCGTGCGCGACAGCTGCCGAGTCCCTGCCGTCCACCTGCGACAGCAGCTGGCTTGCCTTGGCACGCAACGCGGAGCCGGTACGCTCAGAGAACACCCACGGCAGCGGCTGTGTCGAGACCGCTGCCGAGACCGCCGCCGATGCCGTCGCGGACGGCGCCTCCTCGATGATCACGTGGGCGTTGGTGCCGTGAGTTCGTGCACTACACGGGGCGGCAGTTGGCCGAGCGGCCGGAGGAGTGCGCGTCGGTACTGGAGACCCTGTACATCTACATGGGCACCACCCGCGATCTGTACCGCCACCCGGTCAGCCGGTTCAAGGGAAACCTGCCCGAGCTGGCGAACCACGAGACCATCGACGAGATGTTCGCCTACTTCGCGGAGGTGGACGAAGACGGCACGGAGTGGGCCAAGTGCTGTGAGCAGCTCTTCAAGTACTTCTCCGCGCTCACCGGCCACAAGCTGACGAAGATGGCCGACGTGCGGCGGGCGATCGTCGAGGAGTCGTTGCAGGACAAGGTCTCCACGTGAGCGCACAGCACACCACCGACGCGGAGATCGAGCTCCCCTGGCATGACGAACCCGCGTTCAACTGCTTCGGTTGTTCACCGCGCAACCCGATCGGACTCAAACTGCGCATGCGCCGGTTGTGCAACGGGGACTACGCGACCGAGACGACGTTCTCTGCGAACTACGCCTCCTACCCCGGGATCGTGCACGGTGGCATCGTGCACGTGTTGCTGGACGAGGTGATGGGCGACACGCTCGCACTGGTCCACGGCATGCTCGCGTTCTCCGTGACGCTGCGCAGCAAGATGTTGCTCCCCCTCAAGGTGGGCGAGCGATATCTGACCGTCGCCCGAATCAGCGGCCAGGGCAACGGGGTGCTGCACACCGAAGCCGAGATCACCGGGCCCGACGGCGAGCTGCACGTCATGGCCACCGGCACCTTCCAGCCGATCCGTGCCGAGCAGGCGAAGAGCCTGATGCGGCTGGACGACGCCACGTTCGGCCGCGTCCGGCACTACTTCGACCACTGAACGGGAGCACCATGTCCGCTGAGTCCGCCACCCGCGAGAAGATCGTCGAGGTCATCGCCGAGTACCTCGCCACCGAGCTGAAGATCTCCACCACCGAGATCAGCGGCACCGACGTGCTCAAGGAACTGCCGGGCGCCGACTCGATGAAACTGCTGCGCGTGGTGTCCAAACTGGAGCGTCAGTGGGATATCGAGTTCGACGACGAGGCCATCTTCTCCGTGAAAACCGTCGAGGAGCTGGTCGCACTGGTGGAGAAGCACGTCAGCGGGGACCTGGCGGCACCATGACCGCGCCGACTCCGCGAGAGGCGTACGAGGCCACCAACAGGCATTACGAGCTGCCGGCCGAGCTGTTCGGCAGCTACCTCGACCGGCGGCTCAAGTACAGCTCCGGGTTGTACACCGACGAACACACCGATCTCGACCAGGCGCAGACGAACAAGCTGCGCTTCGTCGCGCGGCGGCTCGGGCTCACCGGCGGGGAGCGGCTGCTCGACATCGGGTGCGGCTGGGGCAGCCTGATCCTGTTCATGGCGCGGGAACACGGTTGCCACGCCGTCGGCGTCACCCCGTCGCGCCCGCAGGCCGAGTACATCCGGGCGCAGGCGGAGCAGGCTGGCGTTGCCGAGCTGATCACGCTCGAGCGTGGTTCGTTCACCGACGTCGACGTGACCGGGCAGTTCGACGCGGTCACCATGCTCGGCTCGATCGTGCACATGCCGAACCGGACTTCCGTGCTGCGCAAGGTGTACGGCCTGTTGCGCCGAGGCGGATCGCTGTACCTGTCGGAAAGCTGCTTCCGGGACCAGGCCGCCTACGAGGAGTTCTCGCGGCGACCGGGCACCAAGCACGTCACCGAGGGCATCTTCGGGTTCGCCGACATGGTTCCCGTCTCCGTGCTCGTGGCGGCGATGGAGTCGGCCGGGTTCAGCCTGACCGGGCTCACCGACCTCACCGCCCACTACCACCGCACCATCGAGCAGTGGGAGCAGCGGGCCGAGGCCGCGCGCGACCGCGTCGACCTGGTGGCCCCCTGGCATGAGCGAACCGCTGATCCGCTACCTCCAGACGGCCAACGCCGGATGGGGCTACACCACGAAGCACTACGCGTTGAGCGCACTGAAGTCCCGGATGGGTCCGGCAGAGGCGCCATGAACGAGCTTGAGCGACCGCGGCTGTCCATTGACGCCGGGGAGATGCGCGAGCTGACCAGAAAAGCGGTCAGCCGCGCCGAGACGCGGCAGTGGTCGATCGAGGAACTGCCGTGGGCGTCGCTGCGGCCGGAGGAGCTCACCGACACCGATCGTTCGGTGGTCCGGTTCATCACCTTCATCGAGGACCACATCCCCGGCTACCTCACCTACTTCCTGGAGAAGTTCCCCGTGTCCGGCGGGGATCTGGCGATCGAGGAGTTCTGCTTCAACCGGGAGTACTTCCGGTTCCTGATCTCCTGGGCCAACGAGGAGGAACGGCACGCGTCGGTGCTGACCAGGTACCAGGTCGAGGCCGGCATCAGCGATCCCGACACGCTGATGCGGGAGCTGGCCGAGGAGGGGCGCAAGAAGTTCGCCCTGCCCTACGAGAACCCGGTGCAGGCCTTCACCTACACGCTGGTGCAGGAGAAGGCCACGCAGCTGTTCTACCAGCGGTTCAAGGCGGTGGCCACCGAACCGGTGCTGCGCGACCTGCTGCACCGGCTGGCCAGGGACGAGGCCAGGCACTTCGCCTTCTACACCGAGCTCGTGGGCGCCTACGTCCGGCGGCACGGGCTGGCGGCGACGGTACCGGACCTCAAGGACGTGCTGGCCACCTTCCGGATGCCGTTGGCGGACACGCTCAAGGGGTACTGGCGGTGGTCGCTGAAGATCACCGACGCCACGTCCTACGACCACACCGAGGCCTACGACGCGTTGGTCCGAGTGGTCGACGACTTCGCCACGTCCTCCGGTCGCGCCTCGGCCGAGGACCTGACGGAGTTCGTGCACCGGATCCGCGCGGTCTGAAAGCAGCGGTCTGAAGGAATGGGCTGGGACATGACGGTGCTCTTCGATCCGCGCGATCCGGCGGTGCGCGCGGACCCCTATCCCATCTACCGGCGGCTGCGCGAGACGGATCCGATCCACCAGTCGCACTTCGGTTACTGGGTTCTCTCGCGTTACGCCGACGTCGACGCCGTACTGCGCGCGCCGGGAGTGTCCAGCGAGTTCTACCGGAACACGACGTGGGCCAACCGCCGCGGCGGGATGGACAGCCCACTCGTCCAGAGTGTGCGGAACTGGATGCTCATGCTCGACGGACCCGCGCACCGGCGGATCCGAGGCGTGATCAGCAAGGTCTTCACCCGAGCCGCCCTGGAACGGCTACGGCCGCGCATAGCCGCCGAGACCGACCGGCTGCTCGATGCCGTTGGCGAGGGCGAGACCGAACTGATCGACAGCCTCGCACTGCCCCTTCCGGTCACCGTCACCTGCGAGTTGCTCGGACTGCCCGGGTCTGACCGAGACCGGTGCCGCCGGTGGACCGAACACATCAGCCGCGTGATCGACCCCTCGATCACGTTCGAGGACACGGCCGACATGAACAAGGCGGAGGTGGAGTTCCGCGAGTACGTCGCCGATCAACTCGCCGAGCGCAGGTCCACCCCACGAGAGGACATCCTGTCCCTGCTCGTACACACCGAGGTCGACGGTGTCCGACTGACCGACCGCGAGATCATCGCCAACGTCCTGTTCCTCTTCGTCGCAGGCCACGAGACAACGGTCAACCTGATCGGAAACGGCCTTCTCGCACTGCTCCGGCATCCCGACCAGTTGCGGATACTGCGCGACACACCCGAGATGATCGCCGACGCCATCGATGAGATCACCCGGTACGACGCGCCCGTGCAGATCGTCTCCAGACTGCTCACCGACGAGGTCGCTCTGGCGGAGACCACGCTGCCCGCAGGGGCCAAGGTGATGCTGCTCGTCGGGGCCGCCAGTCGTGATCCGGCACGGTATGCCGATCCCGAACGCCTGGATGTGACTCGCACCGGAGTGAGAACACTGGCGTTCAGCGGTGGACCGCACTACTGCCTCGGCGCCGCACTGGGAAAAATGGAAACCGCCATGGTGCTGGCGGAACTACTGCGCCGCTACGCCACGATCGAGCTCGCCGGCGACGACCTGGTCTGGCGACCGAACGTCAGCTTCCGCGGCCTGCGGCGGTTGCCGCTGCGGCTGATGCGCTGACCCCGGGGCCAACAGGACCGCGGTTACCGGGTTTGCGGCGGTCCAGCAGCCAGTCCGTGAGCAGCAGTAGGAGCAAGGGGCTGAGCCAGACCCCGATGCTCAAGGCGCTGTACCGCATCAGTTCTTCGCTGCCGCCGAAGGTGGTGTCCACCTGCGGGGTGAGCGCGATCGTGGCCAGCACGTTGATGACCCGGCTCAGCACGATCGACATGGCGAGCGCGAAGCTGCGGGACATCCACCTGCGATGGTCGCCGTAGCGGCGCTGGCGGGCCATCCGTAGCCCGACGATCGTGACCGTGAGCCACAGCGCCGACCCCACGAGGTTGGCTACCCGCACGGAGGGGCCGGCCGCGGTGTGCCAGCCGATGTACAGCCCGAGCAGCCCAGCGGGTAACGCCCCACCGAAGACGTAGATCCGGCCGGTGAGCCGGTGCCCGCGCCGGTGGCGCGCGCGAAACGCGGGCCAGATCTGGAAGCAGGCAGCCACCATGGCAACCGTGCCGAAGAGGACGTGCGCGACGAGCAACGGGTAGTAGACGTTGTTGTCGTCCGGCGGTTCCAGGCGGGAAAGAGACGGGTCGAGCGTCAGGTAGGGCGGCACGGAGAGGGCCAGGAATGCCGCGGCCACCAGCATCAGCGGCCCGATCCAGGGACGGCGCCACCAGGCTCGCGCACGGCGAGGCGGAGCCGTGCGAGGCGCGTTCGTCGGTTTCGTCGTCGAGGGCATGGCGATCCGTTCGTGATGAGGTCAGACAGAAACTATGTACATGATACACATCAACGTATGTCATATATAGTTTTAGACTGGCGGCCGACGACACGGACGGGATGGCAGATGGCGACGCGAGACAGCAAGGGCCCGGATCTTCAGCGCAGCCTCACGCTGCTGTGGGAGGGGCGCTCCCCGGGCCAGCGCGGACCCCGGCCACGGCTCAACGTGGAGCGGATCGCGCACGCCGCGATCCGGATCGCGGACGCCGACGGCCTCGAGGCGCTGTCCATGCAGCGGATCGCCGCCGAGCTCGGCTACTCGACGATGTCCATCTACAACCACATCCCGAGCAAGGACCTGCTGCTGGAGGTGGCGGCCGACATCGCGGCCGGGAAGCCACCCGAGCTCGACAGCACAGGGGACTTCCGGCACGCCGTCCGGCACTGGGTCGGCACGCTGTGGGCCGGCTTCCAGACCCGGCCCTGGCTACTCCGAGTCCCGCTCGACCACGCACCGATAGGGCCCAACCAGCTCGCGTGGCTCGACCGCCTGCTGCAGCCCCTGCTGGCGGCCGGGCTGATCGGCGGCGAGGCAAGGGCGGCGGCCCTGCATCTGACCGCGGTGGTGCGCGGCACAGCACAGATCAGCATGGACATGACCAGCGCACACAAGACCGACGACGGGCACCCGCGCACCGAAGCCGAACTGGCACGGGTACTCGCCGAGCTCATCGACCCGCACAGCTACCCCGCGCTGGCGGCCGTCCACGCCGCCGAAACCGCCGGCGACCATTCCGGACCGGAGCGGGCCGACGGGGCACTGCCTACCGAGCTCAGCTTCGGAGTGGACCGATTTCTGGACGGCGTCGAGGCCTGGGTAGCAACGAAGACACGCCGTACCGGCGACACCTGAGCAGGAGCCGTGAGTGGCGGTGTTGTTCGCGCAGCTCGCAGACACGCTCAGCGCAGGCGCGTCCTGCGTCGCTGAATCGAACTTCCGCCGCACTCATTCCAGCAGCGAATTCCAGAAACTGCTCGCCGACACCGGTGGCCGGGCCGTCCAGGTGCAGTGCGTCACGGACCAGCAGGCGGCGGTGTCGTGAAGGGCGCTTTCGAGACGTCAGCCAACGCCATGAAGGACCCCTTCATGTCACTCAACGACATGAAGGGGTCCTTCAGGGCATCGGCCATGTCCCGAACGCGCCCTTCACGGCCGCGCCCAGCCAGACCGACCCCGAAGAACTTCCGAAACCGACCACTCAGCAGTCAACTCATCGCCCTACTGACTCCGGCGACAGGCTGGGGGAAGGGGCGGTGACGACGCGCCGCCCGGCGAACATCAGCGGCAGCAGCAACACGACGCTGAACGCGTACAGCGCGATCGTCACGGGGAGGACCTGCGTGGCGAGCCCCAAACCGAGGACCGGCAGGCTGAGTCCGAGGTAGGCGATGAGGAACAGCGCGGCGGCGGTCTCGCCGCGCCGGTGCGCCGCGGCGGTGGCGAGCACGGTGGTCATGCTGCCCTTGAACGTGATGCCGGCACCGGCGCCGGCGACGGCACCCGCTACGAGGAAGAGCGGGAGCGACCGCAGGGCCACCGCGACGGCCAGGCCGACGATGCCCGCGGCCATGACGAGGAGACCGCCCGTGAGCTGACGGCGCGCGGCGAGCCGGTGGAGCGGGACCTGGGCGGCCGCCGCCGAACCGAAGACGAGGAACACGGCGAGACCTGCCACGATCCGGCTGCCCGCGTGGAACAACGTGCTGAGCAGGACCGGCGCCAGGGACGTGAACAGCCCGAAGAGCGCGAACGCGACGACGGACGACAGCGCGGCGGCGGTGAACGTGTTCCGGTGCTCGGCGGCGACGTTCATGCGTTGCGGCCGGTAGGCGGGCCGGGGGTCGGGCCGGGCGACGGTCTCCGGGACGAACGGGAGCGCGGCCAGTCCGATTGCCAGCAGCACCAACGACACCGCGTACGGGACGCGCAGCGGGGCGCTGGTGTGCTCGGCGAGCAGCCCGGAGATCACCGGGCCGAGGCCCAGCCCGCCCAGGTTCGTCGCGGTGGCGACGACCTCCGCCCGTCGCAGGCTGCCCCCGGGACGGGCCCGGCCGTGCAGGTCGGCCAGGTGGGCGGTGGCGGTCGCGGTGACCAGCCCCACGCCCACGC
>Ga0193742_1000279_pt1 | contig 36954 bp, 44 predicted proteins | sample L2c1metaG_FD_165511 | JGI IMG/M metagenome (GOLD analysis project Ga0193742, IMG submission 165511) | Soil microbial communities from a riparian zone of the East river system, Colorado, United States - L2c1 | ecosystem: Environmental > Terrestrial > Soil > Riparian zone | place: USA: East River... | reverse complement strand
CAATGACCGTCGAAATAAAAAACGAGAGAACAACAATCACAGAGAGAGAGATCCAAAAGAATACAAGACCAAAAAAAATGAAAACATTACGAGAAAGAGAACAGAATTTATTTTTTAAATCAACCACAGATATAAAACCAAAAAGGAAAAAAAAGAAAAAGAAAAAGCAAGATGAAAGACAAGTAATAAGAGAGGGAAAAAGATATCTCTATCAAAAAAAAACAAGGGAACAAAAAAAAAAAGAAATGCGCTAGAATCTCCCGCCAATTATGTTGAAACAGTTATAAAAATAAAAAAAAAGAAGATTCCTTTCCCTCCAATCCCGTATGTTATGTATGTATGTATATATCTGCACAATGTATCTACCTCCATTCGAATTCCGGGGTATGAAACACAAAAAAAAAATCAAGCAAAAAAAAGCCAAAGAAAGGAAACAAAGAAGAGAAAAACCAAAGAAAAGAAAAAAAAAGAAGTTTTTTTTTTACATCAGCGAACCCTTTCCCTTCAAGCCCGTCCGCTATGGACGTATATGTCATCGGTGTTGTTTTTCGATAGACAAGGGCAGCATATTCAATGGAGGATTCTCCAATTCACCAGTCATCTTCGCTTTCATCCTGTCCACACCCCTCAGCCCTTGGTGGCTTGTACACCTCCATGCGTAGGAGAAGTGATCCAGCTTTTTTTTCGGGTATGCGTGCCGACCGAGGGCGTTCCTCTCTTCACGATTCCAGATGAGCTTCTTCTACTCTAGCAACGCCTGTCCGGGTATTATGCTGTTGATGATGTTGATGTTGATGATGGTGGTGATGATGAGCTTTTGGCACAGGCAAAGATTGTGACCTGGAGATACTGGATTCATCAAATAAAGTCGCTTTGACAGCTCTTCTATCACCGTCTTCATCTGGAGGACGGCTATCCTGGGCTTCTTGGTTCTCCTCTTCTTCGTCTTCACCTTCACCATCATCGTCAGCTTCACCCTCTGCATCAGCATCTCCATCTACGTCATCATCTCCACTATCTTCCTCTTCATCCTCTCCATCATCAGATACCTGCGTCTCCTCTTCTCCCTTTCCAGTTCCCCCACCATCTTTCCCCCCCGTTCGTGGACCTACTTCAACACCCAGAGCATGTGCATGCCCATCTTTCATAATCTCATTAACCAACGCGCTCCCACCCATACTCGAAGTATACCCACCCACACTCACTCCAGCAGGAAAATACAATGGATCAAAATAACCTGTGGGTTCCATCCCAGTAGGTGTTCTTCGTCTAGGACTTGACATGGCGTAAAAATAAGCTCCATGAGTTTGGTTTTGGTGATACCATTGGCCTTGTCCCTGTCCCTGTCCCTGTCCCTGTATTGGTGCTGCAACGCCAGCTGGACCTCCTACAACTTCACTCGCGACCCCACCATCGCCGGAAGCATCACCATCATCAACTTTCATAGTTAAAGGAGCACCAACAGCTGCATTTATAAAGGTAGGTACCTCTCCTGGTCTCCCATAAAAAGTACCCGGTGACATGACGACACCCGGAGAAAAGGCGCCTGGGATGGAGGTTAGGTTGATATGCATTTGAGCATGGGGATGGGTTGACGCATTGGATGCGTCCGAGGTAGGTTGGGCATTTGAACCACTACCAGCGGCGGCTGTATGTCGAGGTGGTTGGTTTTGATGGGAAGACTGCTGGCCCAGTGGTGGTGAGAATTGAGAATGAAGAAAAGTTTTCGTTTTTTTTACCTGAGTGGGTTGTTTGTTATATTGCTGGTTCTGATGGTGGTGATGTTGGTGATGGTGATGGGGGTGTCGCTGTTGAGTAGGCGACAAAGGAGGAGACGAAGATGCGGACGACGAATGCCTACTGCTAACTGGTACATTGGCGTTGTTGGAGTTAATCCAATCATTTTCATCCTTGCCATCACCAACACTACCCAATTCACTCTCTAACTGACGTGCAAGAGATTTTGATCCGGACCGCGCACGTCTCTGTCCTCCACCTCCAGCACCGACCTTCGCACTCGTACCAGTAGGAGTCATATGCAATCCTGAAGGCAAAGCAGAAGGCAAAAACGTAAATGAAGGCATAGAAGGCGTTATAGGGGGTAACCCATGAGGCGTCGTATGCTGCCCAAACTGGTGCTGCTGGTATTGTCCATACGTCCCACTTGCATACCCAAATCCACCAGGATAATCCAGCAAAGGAGATACGGAAAGCGAAACTGACATCCCAAGTGGTGTGTGTACATGTGGGGATAATTGCTGTAAAGGGATGCTGAAAGCTACTTGGGATGGAAGGAGGGGTGGAGGGAGGGATATCGGGCCTGGACGCTGTGTGTGGTGGTTGGGGATGGAGGATGAGGGGCGGGATGAAGGGCGGAAGTTGGAGGTAGTGTAGGAAGACGGCTGGGAAGAGACGCGTGGTGAGGAGGAATGAGAAGGGGAAGAACGACGATGCAAGCCAGAATGTGGGTATGGATGAGGACGAGGAGAGGAAGCCGACGCCGACACAGTAGAGTGCGACGGCTCGGGTGACGAAACAGAATGAGGTGAGGATGTCTGAAACGGTTGTCCTCTTGCCCGTTGTCTCTGTCCCGGGACTTGCCCATACGAATAACCCTGGCCCTGACTGTGCGGCCTGGAAAGCGTCAACGAATTCTTCGAAGCTGAACTCGCTGCCGACGTTGCTGACGTTGAACTCAACCTAGAGAAATTTTCTGAACCAGACCTATCCGAACCAGAAGAGGTTGTCGTATTTGCATGGCTCAATGGAGGTGGTTTGTATATTGGAATAGGCATTGGGTGTTTTGTTGTTGCAGGTGCTGATGTCGACGATGATATCGATGATAATGATGGAGCAAAATTGGGGTGATCACGGATATGAGTGGATGTAGTGGTAGATGCGGCAGGTTTTATAGAAGAAGCGGATGCCAGTGTGTCTGAGAGGTTCTCGATGTCAAGTAGGGATGGTGTGCCATAGAGACGGCTACGTTGCTGCTGATGCTGATGCCTTTGATGTTGACTCTGGTGCTGAAGTTGCTGGCGCTGTTGATATTGTTGTTGAAGTTGTAAATGTAACTGTTGTATTTGAGTTTGGCTCTGATGCTGGTACTGATATTGTTGATCATGTAGATGTTGCTGCTGATAGTTTGACATCTCATAAGGAGAGGTAGGTCCCGAAGGAGGGTCCAAATCAAGCATATATCCAGGAGGTAATGTAATATGGGTCGGGTGTGAATGGCCAGACGACGACCCAGCCACTGGCGACGTAGATGCGGTCTCTGGCTGACTAGAAGAAGAGTACTTGTCATGATGGACATTGAGTACACGTCCGTTATATTCATATCTGTCGATGGATCCATTAGTACAGGGGGAGGGGGAGGGGGGAAGCAGAAGATAAAAGGTAAGTACCCGTCAAACATCTTTAAGGCGCGTTCAGCGTCAGGATCTGTAGCGAAAATGACAGTACCGAACCCTCGCGACCTGCCATCAGGTCCCAGAACGACATCGGCACGTATGATAGTACCAGCTTGTCGAAACAAATCTTTTAGATCCTGCCATTGACAATGGAAAGGGAGCTATGAAAGCCAATGTTAGAGAAGACGAAAGCCAGTAAGAAAAGAGGGTGATGACTCACATTTCCAACAAAGAGGCTTCGAGAGAAATTAGAATCGGTAGCGGAAGGGGGATCATCTGTGGCGGATGAAGATTTAGATGCAGAAGAGAGTAGTGAGAGATAACTACTGCTAGATGTTGCTATAGATGGTACTGGAGAATCGAGATCTTGTAGTTGTCTATCGAGACGAACTTCGAGTATCCTAGACTGCCACGAATAACCATTGAAAGTGTCAACAGCGCGACCTGCATCCTCCGCCGTTGCCAACAACACTGTACCATAGCCTCGCGATCTATTGTCGGGACCTAGAGAGACGTCTGCGCGCAAGACTGTACCTGCCTTCCTGAAGAGATCTTTTAGGTCCTGCCATCTCACTCTATAAGGAAGCTATATAGAGAACAAATGAGGGAGGGATTTTAAATGTCAAGAGGAAAGACGAAGAGGACATTGCCAACAAATAGCTGGGTACGTGTATCCCTTAAAGGACCAGCTGCCCTGGAATAGGGTGCAGCAGAAGTGGCTTGTTGTATGATAGCCTCAATAGCCTCATCTGAGGGAGATGGCTGCCAGTCCATAAAACGCTGGTGGTCACAGAACAGAGGCTTCTCATATTTTGGGTGGTGGACACGGCCGCTCCATACAGCCCGCTGACGTCATCGCCTTGATCTAGGCTCTCTTTTTGTACCCTCTTTTATAAATAACACCACTCGTTGGAGCGCTCAGGCCCCACACACTCCTACGGCATTTCATAAACATTAATCAGTACAACCGTCGTATAACTCCCCGGCACTAGCGGAGGCTTAGGCCATATTGTCTATTATGCATGGTTATCGCCATCGATACTCACCAAGTGGTGGGGCTGGCTGGATTTCGTCAACAAAAAAAAAAGAGGCTAACCGATGATCGTGGTGCAACATGTTACTGCTACCGCTGCGGTCAGTGTATCAATCCATTGCGAGCTAACTCATTTCGGATGACTCTTCAAGAGTCAAGCTTATCGATTAGTTACTTGGCAAATACTTGTCTGACAGACGGCTGATGGTCGTCATGTCAAGTCTATACTTAAACCTTCCATTTTTCTTCACGGCGTACAAGAGCTATGCAAATCCACAGATCCTACGTGGGGTATCGAAGCCGCCGGTTGAGTTTGAATAATTCTAGGCTTGGGTTTACATCGAATCGTCAATCGCTGCATCATCACAATTGCTTCTCAGAATCCTCGCTGTACATTGTCGTGGCTAGAATATTTTATCATAGCGTATATCCCCGACACCAATATATCTGATTAGATAAGATGTCCTATTTGTTCATGCTTAACATTGCCAGTATGTTGTGAACGTCCATGTCGTATACTCCTTACACCCCAACGCCGCCTGCTGGGCAAACGACTACACCCTCTGCTACCTATACATATGGCACTTATCCTTACAGTCACCCACAAACGCCAGGTAGCTACACATATCCTGCGGGCGCATACCAGGCTGGCATAACTGGTTACGGGTGGACGTACCCTTACAGCTACGTCCAACAACATCCACAAGGAGCAGTGCCACAGCTACCTCGAGCACAAGGTGTGCAGGCTCCAGTGACACCCTACACACCTGTAACAACACCAACTCCTCAAAGGACAACTACTTTCACTGCCTATGCGCCAAATTACGCCAAGGAGAATGTTTCAAGTTCAACACATACTGCGACGGGGAGGGGAGGACGCCGACAGCCTAATATGAAAGGGCTGTTCACTAAAGAACGCAAGTTTAACTTTTTCATTTTAACCCTGAAAGTTGTTTATTTGAACATGTGGCTAATACATACAGTGAAAAATCTAATGTACGGTTTTGGTGACGACCGTAATCCATCAAACGATACTGTAAGCGTAATGGAAGAGATATTGATAGAATACATCACAGACGTTGTACGTCTCTTTCCCCCCCTTTCATTTTTGTGTACAAAACTCAAAAAACCTCCCCAAACCCTTGTACAGTGCCAAGCTGCCGCTGGTCCTTCTCGGAAGTCGCGTCTATCGATCGACGATCTTCGTCGTGTTCTGTCAAGACCAGCAGATGCAAAGAAACTTGCGAGAATGGAAGAGCTCCTTTTCATGCAAGAAGATATTAAACGTGCACGAGCTCAATTTGAAGAATCCGATATCCATAATCCCAAAGGCCTCTGATACAGAATTATACTTACCTTGATGCGGCGGTTCCTACTCCGGATAACATGCGGACGTGGATATTTTCGAGTCCCTTACACCGCATTGACGTTGTCGTGTACAATAGTCTACACCTCAGTCTGAACCACCATCCTCGGGGTGTCCACTGAGGCGATCTCTTATGCCTTACACATTCTCTATGTAGTTACATTGCTTTGTGGCTTACTATATCTGCAGTTGCCCGTTTTACAAAGGTGGCCATCAAGAAATCCGACAAGTTACATACATAATAAGAGAGGGCGATGGGGGAAGTAGATCATCAATAGTATCTAGGTTTCTGCACCACTTACTGCAAGTCGTCTCCTTCATTCGCTTCGTGCTTCGGCGGGCCTTACAACTGGACCAAAAACACAACGTAGCTCCAAAAACAACCCATATAAATTCGTTGTTCTTCCCTTCGTGCCCCAAACAAGCCCTTTACTGGCCAATGTTTGAAAACGATTTGGCTCTTGGGGCACGGAGGTGTACGAGAGTACAAAAGCCAGGCGGAGCTGATGACGAAAAAAATAGTTTCACCGTATGTATAGCCTATATCTCGCTTCTGAAATCCAATTCCGGCTTACTTCCCCCTATACCATTAGCATGAAGCGTCACTCTTCCATAGCATCGTCATCGCTTTTGTTCCCTCCTGCATCTCCTGCAGCATCTCCTTCTTCAACCTGAGCTAATCGTCCTTGAACACCTGAACGCAAAACGAGAAATGATGAATAATAACAATAATAAAATATGGAAGGAAAAAAATGAAATGAGCGGACCACCAGATTGTGCAAGAGGTTTCACATGCTCTTTTAACCATTCTTCTGATTCCCAAACTGCGATAGCAAACAGAGAGAGAACATTGGGGGAACATCAGATACAGCGTAAATGGGGGGAAAAAAAAGGCGGAAAAAGACGCACTGGCCCTATTGCCATTGGGCTGCATAGTCCCCTTCATCGGTCGGGCAAGATTGACTTTCAACACACGGCCTTTGAGTTCGTTCATATCCATGTTGTCGATTGCGTCTTGAGCATCAGCGGATGATCCAAAAGTGACAAATGCGAAGCCTCGGTGCTTAGGCTCTGCACATATAAATCATTTATGCTTGTAAATTTTAGGTTATGTTGAGGGTTGAACACGAAGAATAAACGCACCATTACCAGTGGGATTGGTTTGTTGATAGTGAGTCAGTGCTGGTGGGGGCAATTGGACCTCGATGATATCTCCTGTTCCAGGAAAACTTTGGTGTTAGCACAAAGAGAAAAAAAAAAGAGTGTAAAGAAATTGAATTGAACACACCAAATGTCGAGAAACCTTCATAAAGTGTCGTTTCGTCGGTATCTTCGCTGATACCACCAACGAATACCGTCTTTTTCGATTTGGCGCCTTCTTCCATGATTGTGGTCCGGAAGCGGAGTTTACTTACATAATGAGCAGTTGAGAGATGGTGGTCAAAAGTCACGAAGTGTGATCAATTCAAGTTTCAAATTGAAGCAGTTACTTTTAGGGTAGATAATTTGAGTTTTATTTGAGGTTCATTTGAGGTTCATTTGAGGTTCATCTGGAATTTTATTTTGAGTTTTGGCGGACGCAGCACAACCTCAAATCAACTCTGATCGTGAGCGCCGATTTTAACCCAAATGAAAACTCGGCAATAGCCTTCACTGCGGTTGATGTAACAACTTATTCAAGTTCGGCTACATGATTCGATCGTGACCCATTTAGAGTGTCCAGTGTCGTTACTTTAAACTACTCGTAAATCGATCACTGGAAAGCAACCGCAGACCTAGGAACTCGACGGAATGCGTATCGAGAGATACCGTCCTTCTGAATAACCCACTCTCGCTCGAGACGATATCCTTTCACTTTAGGAAGCCAGATGCCCCATGTATACCAATATGTGATGCCAATCAATGATACCAGCAAGGTGCCAACGGTGTGTGACTAGTGAATGTCAATGAGACTAACATAGAGTAGAAATATTCATAACGTACCCAGTAGGGAAGTTTCTCGTAAATCTTTGTCCCGGGAGCAGGGGGAAGGAATGGCACAGCGACCAAAAACAGGTTAGATAGGAAAAATGTGTAGATGATAGCCTTAGGAGCTCGAAATGGAGGGTTCCAGTTCCAAGTCCGATATGGCGGCATGTATAAGAGGAGCAAGCCAAACGAAACCAAGGCATTGACAAGAGACAATGAACAAGACGACACTGGCGAGCAATTCTCAAAATGGTCTCGAGACAAAATATGCCTGACTTACAACTGAGGAGGAAAAGGTATGCATCTCCTGGCGGTAGCGCAAACAGGAAGATGCACGAGACACAATGTAGAGTAATGAGCGCGACTAGTGGGGCATTGAAAGGTCTATTGCTTGCGACGACAGAAGAAAAGGGAAGTATTCCTTCCCGGCCAAGTTCTTGGATAACTGTACAGGGTGTGTTGGAAGTCAGGGAAACTTGAAGGACGGTCATGATTAATTGGTCACCTCGACTTCGGCTAAACTGGGTAGCCGATATGCTGCCTAGCACAGATAGCCCGATAAAAAAGCTAAGAGCCTATGGCGCGTATGGCATCAGTGACTCAACAGACGATAGTATGCAGCTAAGTCCCACCTGTTCTGTCGTAGGACCAAATAAATTCCGAAAATATAAGGCTCTGCAAAACAAAACAAAAAAGGCAATTGAACAAAAGATTTGATGACACAATCCTTGGGCCATTACTAACGCCACTATTCGTTGGCTTTCTAGTATGTCTTTCTTGGAAACAACAGCGAAATATGAAATGTTAATGAAAAGGTATACCACTGTGACAGAGATCAGGCCGAGAGGAGCCGCACGTTTGATGGTTCGTACAGGGTCGCGAACCTCCGAGAGTACATAATTAACGCTCGAGTACCCATCGAAAGACCTTGAAGAAGAGTTGAGGTAGTCGTCAGTAAAAAAAAAGAAAGTATGAAGCAGCGGATTCACCATATGACATTATACAAGCCATTGACAAAAGCATTTGGTCCCGTGCCAGACCCTTCCCAGAGTTTGTCCCACGTAAAGTTGTTAGGTTTCTCGTAATCATCGCGAACTTGGATGCCCTTCACACCAGCGAGACATAAAATGCCAGATACGGAAATTAGGGCAAGTACAAGGAGTTTAAAAACGCCAAGAGTATTTTGCATACGGAGACCCAATTTCAGAGAGGTACCATGTACAAGGCATACCGAAGTCAGGCAGCCAAAGGCAACAAGTCGTGTATTGAACCATGTCGGCTCAATAGATAGGGAGTGAAGCATGTCTGATATATGAATAACTCCGCACAGAAGCGTTCAAGAAATAGAGACACATACATTCACTGAAAACAACGCTATTAGCCACTGAAGTTCCCTGTCAGAGACCGATGAATATTTGAGTAAAATCAGGATACTGTAACAAGGAGATGGCTTGCCGTTATGAGGATATGTATAGTAAATGTACACGTTACCATGAACTTAGGACGACGGTAAATGTATTCTAGATAGTTTTTCTCGCCTCCATTCCTGGGAAGTCCCTTATTAGAAGATGTGAGCAAGGTCTGAATTTTGATCTAGCAAGAAACATTACCGTCCCGAGTTCTACATATACCGCTGTTCCACAGGCTGCAATGAAAGCGCCGACAAGCCACATGACAAAAGCTACTCCAACGCTGCCAGATGAATGTAGAATGTTGCTTGGTGTTGTGTATATTCTACTCCATAGACAATCTGTTCGTACTCGTTGCTGATTTCATAGACTGGCTAAAACGCACCCGCTTCCGATCATCACATTGAAAATAAGGAAAGCGGCGCTGAAGAGGCCTACAGAGGGTGTAGCTTGTATTTAGTTCCAATATTATAGGGATCAAGGCGTGGACTAACCTAATTGTCGTTTGTCTTTGGGGACGTTGTCATATGTCTCTCCACTATCTCCTGCATTAAACATTACTCATGTAATCAAAGTTTTGTATATATGTGCTCACCCTCTATTTCATTTCTACGCAATGCAGCGTCATCTGCTGATGCGTTCTCGGTACGTGATACGAAATGGACACGGTCATCGCAAGTCAAAAGGGGGCTTGTTTCCTGACTATCTGAGAGCTCGGATACTGTCATTCCACCTTGTCCAATCACTATCTGACCTTCCAGGAGCAACTGGCTATATTAGTAGGCAACTGCTTGAAATGATGGATATTTGGCAGGCAGGAAAGATGTTCTGATTCGTGACGCCAAGCTGGAGTCCAATGTTATAGCTAGTCATCCAAACTCGCAGTCGGATATCGGGAGTCAATGATGCCATGTCGAAGTGCTGTCAAATGGCTAATTTCGATGTACCGGGACGGAGTCCAAAAGCTGAGATATTTACTACTCCGACTGATTGCCGCATCTTCGGGAAGGGTTCGGCTTGACACAGAAGGCCTGCGGCACATCAACTTCTCTGGGACTCCTCAACCTCTCCATGACGTCCACGACCACATTCTCGAGCGAGTTTGCAGTCTGAATGGAGGGTGGAAGGTCCAACGACTCGAAATGGGCTCGCTGGCTTATTTCTGCTTATCTATCGACCCTGACATCTATTATTTTCTCATATCGAGATTTACAGATGGCAATGACGAGGATATCTGAGATCTCTGTAGATATTACTGGAAAAAGATTCCGAGATATATATGGTGGTCCAATACCTGAAGGCTGACCTGTAAAATCATACATGACTGCAACAGCCGTTTTGCAGGATGACCCATCATTTATATAGGTCCTACAAGTATTTCAGACCTACATATATATATGTCTTTCACAAGATTTGTGTTTCCATGTTTACATGGTTCTCGGATACACTTAAATTATGCTGATGCCTTTCAATGACAGCGGGATTGTCACGATTTGGAAAGGGGGATACATTCCTGGTCCGCTCCTGATAATAAGTCGAGCAGACATGAATTGCCAAGTTCCCTATTGGTTATATAAATCTCATACCGTGCGTTCTGCCGGACTCTCGGCTTCAGCATTGGTGATCAAGAACTTGGGCAATAGAGTCCTCGTTCTAACTAAATTCACGAGAAAGACTCATTGTCGAGTATCAGCAGCTATTGGTCGATCGGTACGAGTGGGCATAATGTGGGCTGCATAGGACGAAGGGAATGGGCTCTTTCCATGCATCGATTACTTTATCATGCGATGTTGAAACTCCGACGGCTCCGCGTGCTGTTTTCGTTACGTTATTTGAGGTTGTGCTGCCGAGACTGAAATAAAAATAAAATCGTCTACTTTATTTTGTTACAATACGACATCCATCTGCGTGTATCATCTATGAAGACTAAGACAACCTCGATAAATCAGATACAATTACAAGGTCAAGTCATATAGAGAATACATTTCTGGACAACACTAGTACATACAATTTGAGGCGCAAAGGTGGACCATAAATATAGAAACACACAAAAGTCGACACGGCGAAGAGGTTTACATAAATAAATAGTTCACAAAGACAGCCAGATAGATAGATTTCGGAAAAAAAAGAGAGGAATTCCGAGGGCCATTTGACAGCGACAAACCGGTCCAAAAGATGCCACTGGGCCAAGTTGAAGGTCAAAAGGCCAACGGACACCCAACAAAAATGGATGTCTGGATAGGGTCAAGATTCCACCGTGCAATTTCTATTCTTCAGGGAAACACATCAAATTGTGGATGGCAAAAGGATAATTACACCAACGGATAAAACTGTTATCTCGAGCAGCTGCAAACTGATTACAGCAAGTCATGAGCACGGCTTTGGGTGAAATTTGTACTATTCACTCACAAACGACAAGAAAACAGAACGACAGTACGACTACACCGCGGCAACAGGACTTTCGGAATCACTTTCATCATTAGCCGGCGGCTTACTTTGCGCGGGAGGAGGTTGAGGAATCTCTTCCTCTTTGGCCTTTTCAAGCCGTGCAGCAGCGGACACTTTGGCCTTCTTTGCTTTCGGTTCTCCATTCTTTGTCGTCTTTGAACGCTTCTTGTTTACAGCCGCAGCAGCTCCCGTTCCATTTTGCTCCACAGTTGGTGATGAAGGATCGTCCGGCTTCCTCGCGGCATCTGCTGGGTTAATAGTCTGTGGCTGCTCCACCTGTCCCTGAGCAGGCTGCTGGGCTGTCGGTGGTGATTGCAAAGGAGTGCCAGATGACGAGGCCACCCCTTGTGGTGGGTACATGGGAGGATAGTGGGGGAAAGGAGGATAACCACCTGGTATATAGTAAGGCATCATGGGGGGCTGGCCGTTCGCATGAGGGGGTGAACCATCAGGACCGGACTGCCCTTCATGAGGGTGCATAAATGTGCCAGGTGGTGGATAATAGTAGTATCCCTCAGGTGGTGCGTACTGGGAGACAGCATGAATGGCAGCAGCTGTGGTAGATGCCGACGGTGGTTGGGAGCCAGGAGGCCAATCACCTGAGACATTGTTAGTTACGTGGTTTGCGTAGAAGAATTCTGAAATTTTACCAGAATAGTTAGCAGAGTCGCCATCTTTGTTCTTGCGTTTGTATGGGCCACGTTTGATGCCTTTCTTCCTCTCTTTTCTTTGCCCATCGATACAGGAGTCCGCAATGCCGTACTTGACACATCTTTCACAGGGACGAGTTTCGTCGCAGCGCTTGCAGGCGCTTGCACAATTTGTGCACTATAAGCGCCAGATTGATCTGTTAAAGTAGTATACAAGAAAGGAAGTGGTACTCACCGCCATCTTCACCTGCTTGCGCTTCGGACGACTTAATGCTGGAGACCCTGGGTTGGGCGCTGGTGAGCCGAAAGCTACGTGAGAAAGTCAGTGGTAACATAACGGAAATAACGAAATAAAACATACGTTGAGTTTGGGCGTGTGGAGGGTAGTACATTACACCAGGGGGGGGTGCGGCGAACATCATATATGGTGCTGGAGGCACACCGTTCTGGGCCCCATCCGTATGGGCACCATCGGGAGGCGGTGGATAAGGAAAGAACGGCTGATAAGCACCAGGCGGTCCAGGAGGAGGATATATGGAGCCGTTAAATGGTCCAGGAGGATAAGAAACGACTGGCGGCGGATAAGGACTCTCCTGGCTCGGAGGAGTTGTTTTAGTTGATTCAGTCATATGTGAACGTTTGAACGTTCTGCGACAATGGCTGACGCAATGCGCAGATGGACTGGTAGAATACTGGCGACATTGGAGAGAACATATTAGATCGGAATCAAGAACTGCGTCGGGATGGAGTAAGAAAAATGCTCACTCCGACTCAAAGATTACGAGCTCAGACTCAAATGTCACTTCGTCGGTCGACCCAAATAAGACGAATTGATCTTGTTCTCAGAGCAAGCCGAGTAAGTTGTTTGTGAAAGACTGGTAAAAAAAATCAGGAGTTGTGGCAGAAAGCCTGTTGCCAGGCGTGTGAACTAACCTAAGATGGATTTACGTAGGTCCGTGCGCACGTCCACTGACCCAACTCTTCTGAACGACATTGAACAACTTTCATTGTACATGCCTGCGGTGACCGGGAATATTTAGCAGACGGTGAGAGATAATGTTGTTGATTTTTTAGGTGTTGACGGGGGAGGAAAGCATTCCGTTTGCTCCGACTCAACTCATGCAGACTCCGCTCACAAATATGACCCTGACAGTCGTATAAGGTTTTTCTCGGCAGGGAAATGTCTCTATCCTACTGGCCAACAACTATTGAGTCTGCTCTGGGATGAAGGCGACCCTGATTTTCAAAGTTCTACCAACATCATCTTTAAATTTCCACATTCGTCTATCGTAAGCATCTCGATACTTAGGTGGAGGGTGCTAAGTGGTCAATGTCGGGGAGTGACTTTCATCGCTGGCAGTGTCTGATCTACCCCAGTTTCATAAAGCAAAGACAATGCTCATACAGCAGGAAAGGTACCGTTCAACTTCTACCTGCGAAATTAACATTTCCTAACTTATCTTTAGCATTTGACACCCCCGAATGCGATAAGTCCATGCAAGCAAAATATCGTCAATGACCTGATCATCAATTTCAGCCGATAAACGGTGGCCATTTTACTGCCCAACCATACGAGTGTCACGATAAACATAAATGGTCTGCAGCTCTTTATTCTGCTATGTCCAGATGCGTGATTGATAGGCTCAAGTACCACAAGAACCAGTGCGAGGTACGTGGTAGCTTTATCAATGAATCCATATAAAATTTCCAAATTCAAACCTACATCCTCAGCTGGTACAAATAGGAAATTGGTCTAGCGCACAGACTGTCACGGTGGCTCCCAATCCAGAAACGAATCAGTTGGTTGGCTAAGACTTTTTAGACCCAGACGACGTTCAAATGTAATTTTCTCTTGATAAGAGATGCCATGGATCTTCGGTATCTGTTTGGAGTCCCGAGGAAAACACGATACGTCCTGTTCAAAGGAGTAACCAAATCTATGAACGACATCTCATGCTCAAAGGTCGCGGCTTCCCGCTCTGCTCTTTCATACGGCTACCAATTCCTTACCGAGCTAAAGGTGTTTCTACTGGCGATGTCCATATCGCCACAGCTTTCGATGGTTCTGATTTTTTATTTAATATATGCCAGGCTCCAATCAACTTCCCGATAATTTTCGCCTCAGCCCATCCTCTGACAGATGTTCGCGAGTTCCACGAATTTAGCTCTGGAAGCTACCTTGCCAGCTCGTCCATTGTAGGATCACAAACAGCCGAACAAACATACGGCATTTGTTTCTCGTTCTTCTTTTCTTCATACTTCATAACGGTGAGTTGATATAAGCTGCCATTCTAACCATGCTGGAGGATGCCTTCCAGGGAAACTTATCCAAGTTCCGAGATTATGTTGCTGTTTACTGGTATAAGTGGCCTGGCGATGACGAAGTTCAGCTCAGATTGGCGATGTGCGTGTAATTGTTGGATGCAACAAAACCACTTCTTGGGAAATAGCTACGTTTGCCAACACCAGTTGGGCCCAACAATCCAATCAAATTGCATCCTTGAGAGGACAACAGCGACCGCAACACAACGCAGGTAGTACCTATACCTGGGAACATTTGTGTTGCAGAATTGAAAGTGGGGCCCGAACCTGGAGGTTAGGGGAAACCTCGATGTGCCAGTTTCGAAACCAATGCGCATTCTCGGTGATTCACCCTCAGATAGCATGATTTCTCGGAACTGTTTCGGCCAATCAAGAATGCTCTCAACTAGGTCAATACCTGCGTCCTACCAATCCGAATACTACAACACCTGATTCTTCCTCGTCCAGCCCAGCAAGGTCTACTCAAGGTAGGCGAAGATCTCCCAGACCATCACAACCTGATGTATCTGAGGAAGAAGACAATGACGACGAAGAAGGTTCAGCTCAAATCCAGGACCTTCCGTGAGTTAGTCCGTCTTCAACTCCAGCGATGAAGGAGCCAACCTCCTTCATCCGCCCGGACTTCATGTTGGTCCTTGGGGTCTAAGTCTAAACAGTGACACTCGCAATTCGGATGATATCGTGCCCGAGAAACCCTTTGTGCCAACCCATTTCGTAGACAAATTAATCCAGTGAGCTTTTCTTCTTTTCTGTTCCCTTGATTACTCATCCATGATCACCACATAACATGATCAAAGACCCCGAATTAGCCAAATGTATTAAATTTCCTATCTGTAGCCCAACCATTCACCATCGGATCCAAAATCAGAATCGCCGTCATCCTCCTGCTCACTGCTCGTGTCTCGCTTTGTTAATCATGTTCTGCGATCCTATCAGGACTCTGAATCACGATTGTCAGCAGCAGAAGTATCCGACCCGGTGATCACACCCGGCTCAGACTTGTTTATTGGACAAAGCTTATTCATTAACTCTGTAAGATTTCATTCTTTCTTAGGTGGATGAAGGTGGACGACCGACTTGGGACGACATTTCTGATTTTATTTTTTGAGGATATGGCTCGTCAGAAAGCTGGAATTTTTCTAGAATCAGACACAGATTATCGAAAGCTATCTTGATTTTCTTTTGGACCGTGGCCAATATTTTTATCTCAAACGTGGGAATGGGCTGGAACAAATCAATGTATTAGGTCCATTTCATCATATTCCAGGCTTTCTAATTAATGAGTGTGGTGTACCAGTCAGAGTGAGATTGGAGATGAAGCAAACTCAAAGTGACGCGGTGTGAGTTCTGATGCAATATTGCAAATACCACTACATCTAGATCCATAGTTAAATCATAAGAGGCCCAAGGATAGCCTCTGTGCCAACGTCGCGAGGCTACCCTGAGAGCCAACCTGTGTGAAACAATTCTTCTTGTAAGTATCCAGATACCCAGCTGGAGACCAAGCTCAAACGTATGCGAATCCCCATCACTTGGTCAAGGTCAGAATCAGACCTTGTCGTAGAACCCTTCATATGCTGGAAACCCATGTTCTGGACCGAAGGTCCACAGGGTCGAGAGAATCTTTGGTCATTTGCGCGTCCTTTGGCCCTTTGACTTTGGAATCTCATTTCCAGCGGGCCCTGGTGGGTTGAGTTTCCATAACTTTGCTTCCTCTACCCATTTTCTCTCTTTGTCTTGAGAACCTTGAGGTGCAGAGCGGTCTTTCGCCGTCTCCTCGAACGTCGCGGCTCCAGCCTCTTCCTGATCTAGATTGCTTGGCCCAGGCCTTGTCCCTCATTCAAAATCGTCGAAATTAGAGAGTTGTTGAAGTCGTTCTTAGAGCTGGCCTTCGACAGGAGTAGGAAGTGATTTCAGGTTGAGGTTGTGCTCGGCACGAGGAGTTTTTTATATCATCGAGATGGCCTAGTCATTGGTTAACAGAGGCCGAGGATTGCTTCCAAGAAATGGTAGTAACTTTGCGGCAACAGAGAACGCCGCTTCTTGCAGATCATCTTTTTGATTCAAATGCCAGAACAGAGGCATCCACACCGCATCCGCGTTGCGCATCTTAGACGTAGGAACTAGGTGCCTTTGTCAGGGTGTTGTGGCGGTATGCACAGGCGTGGAACTTGAATTATTCGAGAAACTAGTGCCTTTACCGTGTACATTCACTCACAGAAGACATATATTCAAGCTGACCCGAAATCGTAGCAAGAACCTGCTCAAGCATCTGCACACGTACTATTAGTGGTTGCTCAAGAGTGAAGCTTTGCCTTGTCAATCCGGTTAGTAGTTGATTTTGACTCCGTTCTGGATGGGCAAGCGGTAGGGGCAGCGGTATATTGATCGCAGAAAGGCCGATTGGAGCTAGTTGATCAAAAAGGGTCGAATGGTACGGGTAAGTGCTTGCTAGGTACTTACCGCTCAAGTCCTCGATTTGGTCGATAATGGCTCGTTCTTTGACTGTTAGTGACTGCAGATATCGACTGGTCGAGTACGTCCGCGATAACTGACTATTATATTCTTGGGCTCAACAAAAACGATGCCTGATTATGGAGGTATTATCAGTCGTTAGATTATCCACATTATCGGGCCTCAGAAAACTCGAGAACTGCCATTATTAATATGAGTAAGTAAACCGAGAAGAGCGCAGCATGGACGACAGCAGACTTTAGCGAATATCTGAGGCCTCAACAACTCCCGACATTCCAGATGGATAAAAGACTCGCTACTTTGTCTGTCCGCAAACTGTAATCATGGCGCTTGCCAATGATGTAGGAACTCAGGGGTTTGCTGCCAGTGCTATCTCTAGGGTTGACGAGGGGTAGCTCTTGACAAGCAGGGTGATGATGACGCTACTCGAGATGCTAACGTACAGGGTAGATAAGAATACCCCCCCCCCTTCTTCGCCCAATGACCAAGATTTTAAATCATCCTACAGATCCCCAACTTATTGGTTGGGGCTCGCCTCCGGGGCCCAAATAGAACAAAAATGCCGATGGCTGACATGCACTTTTAGAAACACCATGCCTATAAAGCACTGGACTAGATCTTACCGTCGTTCTAACAAGTCCAAAGCCGTCCACGATGCTCTGGCTCCCATCTTTCTTTGTTGCTCTGCTATGGATAGTGCTCAACTTGAACGGTGTCCTTGCTTATTACAACCCTCCCGCGGACCCTTCTACGTACCCTCCCACGTACCCTTCCGCTTATCCTTGTAAGAATCTTCTCCAGAGACGTGAATGGTACGTTGGTCACTCTTCCTTTTAAACTCGACGTTAATTCATTCTGCCATGTACAGGCGAACGCTAAATGACACCGAGAAAGCCGATTATATCAGCGCGGTGAGATGTTTACAGTCGCGCCCGGCCTTCGAACCTCGTACTATCTCAGCCATACAAACGCGTTTCGACGATTTTCAAGCATTGCATATTCAACTGGCTGACAGAGTACACCTCACTGTGAGTACCTTCATACTCCATGTTGTCAATCGTAAGGCGACGTTCTGAAATCGTAACTCGTAGGGTCAATTCCTACCCTGGCACAGATATTTCTTACGCATCTACGATAATGCGCTTCGAACTGAGTGTGGGTACAAGGGGGCCACTCCGTAAGTCCCTTTTTGATCGTAGGTGCTAATGATATAGTTTGTTAAATCGACGATTCAGATATTGGGACTGGACGCAGGATGCGGAGGAATCGAAATCGTGTGTAGTCCTTTTGCTATCGGTGGAACCTTGTTAGAAACTAAAACGATTCTTTTTCTCAAGATTGATCGACTCACCTGTATTTGATCCAATTACTGGTTTTGGAGGAACTGGTGTTCCTGGCACCTACATCCTGCCAGAAGACCCGGACGGGTCCTCCAAGTTTTTCGATCCTGCGACTTTTGTTGGATGCGTCCAGGATGGCCCTTTTGCTTCCCAGGTTGTTCGACTAGGCCCCGGTAAATTGATTACTGAGCATTGCCTTGTCCGAGGCGTGGACGACACATACAAAACGTTCCTTACTTCCCGCTCAGTGGCGTCTACCACGAAATTACCGTCCTATTTCGAATTCCACGTTGATCTAGAAGGGGAACCGCTCACACCAACGCACAGGATCCATGATGGGGGACATGTTGCTATCGGCGGGGAGATGAGTAATTTTTATTCGAGCCCTGCCGGTTAGTGGTTTCTTTCTTTCTTTGCCTTTCCAAGAAACTGAGTTGTCAAAAATTAGACCCCCTTTTTTATCTTCATCACGCCAATCTAGATCGCATATGGTGGAATTGGCAACAGATGCTTCCCTCTCGCCTTTATGAGATATCAGGGCGCTCAACGCCAGATCCGCCCTACCAAAACGTCACTCTGGAATTTGAACTGGAGATGGGCAATCTCGCCCCCAATATTACTATTCGCAATGTCATGGATATCCATGGTGATTCAAATTGCTACACTTATGTCTAAAAAAATTAGTGTAATATTTATTTTCAAAGAGAACTATAGTTACCAAATCGATACAATTCAAATTCATCGAACGCGATCACGTGGGAGAGTTTCATCAGTTGTCTTTTAATGAGGACTCTTCGAGTTCAAACTTACGAGTAGCCATGGCAGACCTCTAGAGCACTCCACCTGGACGTACTGTCTTCTTCGACAACAATTACCTTCGCCTAAGGACTCGCGGTCGTGACTGCAAAAAGCCAAAGTGAGAACATAGAATTTATATCGGTACCATGTAGATGAACCTGTTGTGAGCCTTTACTACGGCAGCGCAATGAGTCGAGAGGCAAAAAAAACTTAGGGTCGGGCGCTTACGTCTTGTCGTCCCGTAGCTAGTTTAAATGTCGATGCCGTTACCGGTGGATGAGTAGTGGCGATGGTGATGTGGAACTGTACAATAGTGAAAATAAGATCCTAGATGTTTCCGTAGCAGTAGGGGTACTTAACGTCGGTGAGATCATCACGCCAGCACACCGAATTCTCGCTCACCAGCAGAAGCGACACCAAGGCCAACGAGAGGCCAAAGATGAGGGTCGGAGGGTTTGACCTAGCTCGCAGCTCTCGTTGTCTGAAGCAGACGGCTGGTGTGAGAACCGACGACGATGACTACATGGAGGTGAACGTGAGTTCATGTCATTTGTAATTGTATACAAAACGAACCTTCGAGCACACCGACACTACCTCCGACTGAATGAGAATACTTGGAGCTAAGACTAAAACGCCAGTCGAAAAGACCACTTGAAGTTGGCCGCATGAGCCTGGGCAGGACGCGTGATGATGAGGTGACACTAGGGAGAAGGCATGCGATCGGAATCATAACCCTTTCACTCGAGTACAAAGCAAGGTCATCGGCTTCATTTGGCGGCATGCCATCATCAGGAGAGTTCCACGAGAGGCTCCGGTATTGGTAGGATCGATACTGTGGCAGTGCCACATTGACCATGGATATGCCTCTCACAATGAATTATACCGGCTTGAGAGGGTTTCACAGATGTTGAGAGAGAGGCTGTACGACATAAGGAGTACTATCCAACCATGAATGAGCAAACATGGGAAGACTGACAATGAAAAAGGTGCCGACACTGCCGAGCGCTGAGAAGTATTCTCGTACTTATGTAATCGAGACACCTTAAGCAGCGATATGAATCCAAAATTTCCGACCATCGATGCTCTTGGCCCTGGACCGTCGACTGCAGCATCCACGATAGTAACAAGCACCGCTGGTCCCGTACTATTCGTTTTAGCTAGTGCCGCGACTGCAACGCTCAGCTTATTCAAGCTGTTGGCGTTACTGTGAGTGTTCAACCTGGACCATCACATCGATAGTAGTGGCATAATCATTGTGGTCGATTAGACCCATGAACTCGAATTCTCCTCTTTGTGGTCAATGATCTTGCTCCTGTAAGTGTTCAAGCAGCTGGTGTCACTGCGTGTTCATTTTAGCCCCTCACACTGATAGCAATTGCTCAATCATCATCTTCGAACAGACTGCCCTTGAACTTCAAGTCTCCGCTTCTGTTTCCACTCTGATGATCAATGATCTTGCTCATCTGGATAAAAATTCTAGAACCCTTCTATGGGAAGGGCATATTCACCCAATCGGAAGGGTCGATCATCTGGCAAATGATGTCAGATTGCCTCTGGATGATCCCAGGAGTCATACTGAGAAGATGGATAGTACTAGGATCCATAACGGCTTCCATGTAGATGAAGCCTTGCACTGAATCACAGGTAAAGGCTGATCAAATTTGATGTTCATATCCAGCTCTTTGACGAAAGGAAAATCTGGCCTCTTCCTCAACACCCACCTAATAGACTTGAGATTGTATTTTTTGAGTGATAAACAAACATACCCTGCAGCCAATACACCAGAGGGGAAAATCTTCTGCTCCTGGCGGTTCTCGAAGACAGTTATGGGGATCGACATCATCAAAAGGTTCCTTGTTAACATCTTCGACAGGCACTGTATTGTGAGACCGAGATTGTTCGAGATTCTGGCAAGAAATTTATCCAAGCCTCCTTTCTCATTTTCCAGGGAATCCCATGACCTGCGTTGTTGGGTTCCTACCCACTTGCGATAGGTATTTTGTCATTGATAAAGTCATCTATTAAATGTAGTTGAAAACAGTATCAAAAGTAAGAAGAAAAAATATATGTATGCACCAACCGAGCTCTCTGGCTCACTATCGGTGCTGTGATCATCATCCATGCCAGCCTCAAGGTCTAAAAAATGGCCAATGGCAGCAGAAACCTAGATGAAATCAATTAGTCATAGCAATATGAAATTTCTTGTCGAAATATACAACTTTCATATCTTATAATTTGTTTCATTTTGTTTGCTATTAGGCCTGAGAACCCTATCAGCATAGAGCCCTGTGATCCCCAAACTGTTAGGGCAACTGCGGCTGTGACTTAGTCGAGATCTAGCAGGGGATCCTAAATATATATGTATAAACATAAAATATGACAGGAAGGCGCACCTAGCAGGGGATCCTAAAAGAAAAGGATAGAGCCCTGCTAAGGTGGGGTGCATGTCTATATACCAAAAATCAGAGTCGAAATAATAGAATGATGAAAAAAATGAAGAATGGTGAAAAAGTGATAAGAATGCAAAAGGTAGCTATGTCACGTGACCATCAGACTCCGCTATCAGGGCCATGAGTGCACTCCGTCTTGAGTTAGCAATGATGAGGAGGAATGTATAGAGGTGACAGAGCGTTATCGGAAGAAATGTTGGACAAAGTGGAATGTCCCCTAATACAAATGCCTAACACAGCCTGCTGCTGTGTGTATGCAATACACACTATAACTATGTCTATTGTTTTTATTTGTTCTCTTCATTTATTCACTCAATTGACTTTCTATTTTATACTACAGTTGACTCTGTCCTAACCCATACCTGTCATAACCCATAACCTGTAATAACCCATAGGTTTTGAGTGTCCACCAACTCAGTTACCAGTAAAATCCCATAACTTTGTGATGTCCCATAACCCATAGCCAAACCTTGTCATCATAACCCATACTAGCCCATATTTGATCAATACAATATGGATTTTTGTGCCTGGAATCTAGAAACTAAGATAAGAATGTACTAGAACATGCTAGAATGTGCCAGAACACTATGGAATATCTAACTCTACCACAGATATTGACTGTTGCAGTCATTCAACATTATTTTCTAATGTCAAAAAATCCTCTGGATGCTTAAATCTGGTCTTGCGAAGCTCAAGAATCCAAAAAAGATGACCTCTTGGCATGCCTGCATAGGAAGAAGATTTCAACTGAGGAAGAGGAATGGTTAGATAATGCCACCAACCCAGTTGACGATGTTGTGAACAAAAAAAACCTACGTGTAAAGAAGCTCTTACTGCTGCATTCACCCTCGGAAGTTATGTTGCTGACATAAATGATCCCTTCGCACGCAGATTGGAGAGCATTTGTTACGACTTCGACCGATTCAGGCTTTACAGCCTTGATCGGATACAGTCAGTATCTGATAATGCCCAAGCATCTGTCCAAGGAGCTAGCTGAGCCCATGAATATCAACTGGAAGACGTCCAGTCAAGTATCCACAGGTTTGAGAATGGATAAATGCCAATCAAGCAATATCATTATTAACAATGTTAAAGACAAGCTAAAGAGTACAGGTAATTTAGCTACGGTTATATACTAATGTCCATGTGTTGTCCTCAAGGTAAACACATGTAAAACGTGTGTTCAAAGCATATCAAGTGTAAGGTAAAAGCATGTTGCGCAGCAACATGTGTAGAATGCATGTTGATCGTCAATGAAAGACATGAGTCAAAGGCATGTCAAATGCATGTAAGTAATAATGTATAAAGAAATGTATCTTGGATCATCATCAGATGATAAGATCAAGAGATCTTCGTATCTATAAGATAAGATCAAGTAAAGTTCAAATGTTCAAAGTAAAAGTCAAAGTAAAAAGAGTGTCATAACAGCATTCTCACAAGCTTTGGATGACAAACTCAGTTGGAGGAAGCTCAAGCATTGGAACCTACTTATATCACAGATTTTTTCACTCATAAATAGCCTAAATTTGATTTTTCACAGTATGTACATTCTTATAATGAATCTACAACCCACCAGAGGCACCCTATAACGACCTCTCTTCAAACCCATACTCTGTAAAAACCCATGAATTTTGATGTCCACTGAGAGGTATGGGTTAAGACAGAGTTAACTGTATACTTGTACTGTGTTGACTACATTAAATGACAAACTTACTGAGTTGAGGTGATGAGCAGACACTATAGACAATGAGGAAGGGGGATGATAGTGGTATGGTGATAAGAGGAAAGGCATGCAAAATGGATGATGCAGGATCCAATGACAGTGGTGAACAAAGGTCAATGGATTCAGATTTGCAAAGGAAGTTACAAGGGGGACTTTGGTTTTGTAATGCATGTGGAAGCTGGGGGTGCTCAAGTCTTGTTAATTCCTTGCCTCAAAGCACCAACACTGGAAGCAGCTACTTCATTTAAGAGGGAGCAAACCACCACCAAGCTGGAACCAAAGCTTTTCAATCCTGATACCTCCAAATCTCTGTTCCAACTCAATCCGATACATCAAGATGATGGAACTTATACCTCTTGTGGACTCGTTTTCGACTATGGCCTACTCCAGCAGGACTTTGATCTCCATTCTCTCTCTCCAATTTTTACAAGGATTCCAATCAGTGTATTGTACTTATTTCAGCTTTCCACACACCATAACATTATTGCATCTGACTTTCCTTCTCCAAAAGAGTGGATTTTTGAAGAAGGCGAGCAGATTGTCATCCGCTCCTCAAACAAGGAGGCAACAATAACAGCAGTCCAGACAACCCACCTGGAAGTCAACCTTGCTAGGAGGGTGTTGAAGCTGTATGTCCACAAGAACTTCAACATTGGGGACTTTGTCAGTGTCATGAGTGATCCATTCCAGGGGACAATGGGATGGGTTGACCTCATTGATGATGATATCACCTATATCATTGAGCACCAGAAGGGAGGCAATGTCTCAACCTTCAGCAATGGAATTAAGGTAAATTTCATCCAGATACCAGCTGACTTATACTGATCCAATGGGTGATTACAGTGGTCTGAATTCCATGTCAATTGGTTGAATTGGACAACTGTCCCTTGTCTGCATGTATCACTGCCTTCAACTACAGATAATTTTTTACTTAAGGCTGACAGCATGCCATGGATTGGTACATATGTCATTGTCACAGGGAATGGAAGCCCTTTTAAGGGGTATTTGGGCATCATTAAAAATGTCCTCTGTCATCAAAACACAGATAGTGTTACGACTTTGATTGATTCAGACTTTACAGTCGTGATCAAAGACAGTCAAGTTCAAAGATGTTCAGTTCTGTAGACTCAAAAGAGTGCCTTGGGTTTTATTCCAAGGTATTGTCTTATGGTCAAGCTGTGTGCAAGTAAAAGTTGATTCTAATAAAGACTAGCTAAGGTATAGTGTAGTCTCAATACAGTTTATATACATAAGGAACTCATGTTAAAAGCAAGGGAAAAGCATGGAAGCATCATGGTCAACATGATGTAGAAGCATGTTGATAGAATGTAAGTAAAATGAAGAGTGTTCTGTAAACATAAGTTGATAAAAGAAAATGAAAAGTGGGCCTAGTCCTCATGCGCAACATGTGTTTGATCGTAGATCATAACAGAGAGTGGCTTGAAATTTACCATTCAGTTTGCACATCTCAACCCCTCCTCCCCTTTTGCGACAACAGTCCTTGATTATGATGATGTTGTCAAACAAAAGTCAGTAAAATTTTCACTCTCAGAGTCATAATACTTAATGCACATACTTCAAGCCCTCAATCTCTACTTTTTGATTATGAAAAACCCTGGAGCATGCTCTTCCATCCATCAAAGGCCAATATCCACTTGCACCAGTCTTTCAGACCACCACAGGCATTAACATACTTACAGGCATCAACTTCTGGTGGAGCTACCCCCATGCCAGACTGGACTTCTTCCTTGATGCCTGCATGGGATCCATCATCTTGCACTCCAGGGTAGACTTTTTTTTTCTTTTGTTCACAAAAGCTCATAATAAATTCTAGGACCATAGACCCATCATCCCTTACTCCTTCCTGGAATCCTCCTTCTGAGGACCATCCTAGTCTATCTCTTGCTAGCAGCAGCTGGATGGCTATTACATGGCCAGATAGGCTACAGCACTCGCTTTTAGATGAGTGACTTGTTGGTGCACAACTACAATTAATTGTGAATGGTGACAACTACAAGAACAGGGAAGTCACTGTTTTGATTGATAAGGTTGAAGAGTCTGTCAGCATTCGACATGTACTGTATAACATCTCAAAAGCCCCATCTCCTGAATGGGTGTCACCAAAAAATCCCAATCCAACACATGACAATGGTCTTCTCATAGTTATCAAAGGTGAACATTGTGGTAAACACGTTTGACAAATTCACCACAGATACCATAAAGACGATGGTGACAGGCAAGCACTTGTTACACTGGTGGTTGTCAAGGGGGTGGATAGTTCTATAGATAGGCTTACAGGAGAGCAAGTTGAACTTGGCACAGATTCTCTCTGCATCTCCTTCAAAAAAAAGGAGGACAAGAAGTTGAATGCTTGTCTAATGGTTTCACTTTGAGAAAATGCTTGTAAACATAGATAGGTGAGTTGTTCAATTTGTGTCCCAAAACTATCTGAAAGCAAAATCAGAATGGGACCTCTACATTATTATGTCTCCTGGTGCTCCACGAACAGCATTTCCATGTCAGGCTATCTGGGGTTGGGTGCACCTCAGCAGTGCATTAGAGGCTGGAATGGTTGAGCATTGGACGTCTGTATATCAGTGTATACGAGTAGCAACACACTCCACAAATCAGGTCAGCAACACATAGGGTCATAAAGTGACACATAAGGTGAATTGCCGACACATTCATGTGTTCCTCCTTTTTAGTGTGTCAAACACAAATAATTGCATGTCATCAACAGTCCTTTCATGGTGCCTGTATTCCATGTACCCTAATTCAAATTATTCAAATTAAATTTTTTTGCAACTCCTTCTCTACTCAGGTAAATAGCAAGTGTAATATTCAACTTTTATCTACAAGACAAGCTTTTATATAAACAGGGGGCTATACTGATAGCCCCTTCCCACTCGAGAGGTCAGCAACCCACCTGGGATGTCCATTGCATGCCCCTTTGCCAATATTGAGTCCACAACATTTTTGCACTGTTAGTGAGCGGTGGTGCAATTCATTGGTGCATTTAGTGGCTTGCTTTGTTGGCATGTTCATAGTGGGGCAGCTTGCATTGGGGCTGGCATTCATGTTTGGTTTCATGTCTATGTTTGGGTTGGGTTTCAATTTGGGTTGGGGTTTGTGTTGGGGTTTGGGTTCTTGCAGTGTTCATGGTCGTATTTGGGATGGCCATCGTGGATATGGTGCTCATGGTCATGCTCGGAAGTGTGGCAGCCATGCCATCAATACGGACCTGCTGGGGGTACTTGTGAGCCTGCAAGAAGGAAAGTGGGGGATAGCATACCTTAAATCTTGCCCACCTAGCCTGCTGTTGTTGTTAACATGAGGTGGGGGACCTACTTTGTGTGTATGTGTCAACCATCCACTCATGTGTCAGCCTTCTCTTTTTGGGGAGTGTGAAAAACTATGTATATCCTCTCTATATTGTTAGGGGACGCTCCGCATCGTCCGACGTCTCCTCCAATATTTCTCTGTCACCTCTCTATATTCCTCCTTATCGTCGCTAGTCCAAGACGGAGTGCACTCGCGGCTCCAATACCGGAGTCCGATGATCACATGACGTAGCATTCCTATCACTGTCTCACCATTCTCCATCTTTTTCATCATTTCATTATTTTTCATCATTTTATTATTTCGACTCCGATTTTTGGTATATAGACATGCAAGCGCACTTTAGCAGGGCTTTATCCTTTTCTTTTAGGATCCCCTGCTAGGTGCGCTTTCCTGTCGTATTTTATATGTTTATATATATTTAGGATCCCCTGCTAGATCTTGACTAAGTTGTTCCGCAGTTGCCCTAACATATATATGCACATGTCTTTAATTTTCCATATAAATTCTTACAATCATATTTTATCTATGGTGAAAGCTTGAGCAGCAAGTTGAGCCAGAGAGCTATTAATAAATAGTAACCTAAAAAGAGAACAGTGGAGCTGGCTTAAGACAGCTCTGTACCTGAAGCCACTAGCTCAGGGAGCCACACTTAGCTGAGCTGGTACTCGGCTCAGCTCAGCATTAGCTGATACCAGCTATGGCTACAAGCTGGTTTCGAGCTGTAGTCTGCACAACACTAGTCCTGTTAGGGCAACTGCGGCTACGACTTAGTCGAGATCTGCTAGGGGATCCTAAATAATATATTCATATAATATGACAGGAAAGCGCACCTAGCAGGGGATTCTAAAGAAAAGGATGGAGTCCTGCTAATGTGGGGTGCTTGTCTATATACTAAAAATCAGAGTCAAAATAGTAGAATGATGAAAAGAGTGATAAGAATGCAGAAGGCAGCTATGTCATGTGTCCGTCAGACTCCACTATCAGAGCCGTGAGTGCACTCCATCTTGAGTTAGCAATGATGAGGAGGAATGTATGGAGGCAATGGAACGATGTTGGATGGGACGGAGCATCTATTGAAAGAAACATCAGACAAAATGGAACATCCCCTAACATGTCTGGCAAAGAAATCTTCCAGAGGAAATTGAAGGTGGCCAGTGGCTTGCTAATTATGGAGGGCAGCAGCAGCTCCTGCGCATTCCATTTCTTTGATAGCTTTTTGGGTGTTGGCAACCCTTTTCTTGATGATGGATGGGTCTTTGTGTTGGAATATTCTGCACCAATCGCGTCATATTGCATCATCATGAGTAAGCAGATATTAACCAATAGCGGAATGGACTCGTAGAATAGCATAGCCACGTTTCCTTGTGTATATATACTAAGCTCATGGGGGCAGAATCCCTCATCGGTTTGATCCAATACATATAGTATCCCCACGCTGTACTAGTCCCTGCCTTGTGTCTAGCGACCAGTCCAGACTTGTTCATCAAACTGACCCCAATTTCCAACACTTTGGTGCAGCAGTCATTGATGCTGTGACCAATCACATGGAAGCAAGTACATCTGATCAATCTTGATGAGTGTTGTGGCTGGCATGGAGTAGGGGGTACAGGCTGAGCAGGAGTAGAGGTGTTAGCCTGGAGGTCAGCTACTGATGCTTCAAGTGCATCAATTTGATTGCTACCAATGGTGAACATGTGAACAACAAGATGGTAGAGGATAACAAGCAGGTCGTGAACCCAGTTAAAGAACAAGTGCATAATGAGGGGAGTCTGCTGCTGGATAAACTTGGGGTCATTCTGAAGTTTGTTGTGGACTGAATACACATCCTCACTATTGAGTACTGTACTATTTCAACCAAGTGTTCATGTCATGCATCACAAGTTTAAGTGAACTGAACACTTGGTACATGATCACAGGGCACAGCTGTTGAATGAGTAGGCATCTTATCTTACCTTAGATTACATTGTAGATAGTTGCCATAGACACCTCATAAATAAGCAGCTATTATTAGCCACAAACATGTGATAGTAATCACACATATGCGATGTTTATAATGCACATGTTACTCCAGGTATCTACCCAGGGTAATGCACATGTGGGCTGTGTGACTATGGCACACAGACCACCCTCTAGTATATAAGCGCAGAGTACATCGCTAATATACTTCACTTGAATTCACTCTAAGTACCTAAGTTAGTCGGTAGCACCTCCTACATACTAAAATCCAACAGGTAAGCAAGTAGTATAGCAACTACCACTGTGCATGGTAGCAGCCGCGCTTGCTCAACAACAGCTGGTTCTGAACACTGATGAAACTCACTCAAAAAAGGTTCAATACTTAAGTACTTCTTTCACCTCTCATTGTTGCATGATGCATAGAGCATTAAGCATCAAGCTTCTGGTCTTTGGTCTTGGTAAACTTCCAAGGACCCCTTGAAAATGAGTGAACACCTTCCCAAATGAACACTTTCTGTTCATGTCACAGGTTGTGGCAAAGGATGAACACCTCTGGCAGTGAACACCTAGTGTCACAGGTCACAACCCATGAACACTTGTACAGTACTTGTGCATGAGCAGATGGCATAATAGGCTGATGCGGTTTGATCAACTTGTGTTAAATTTTTGACTTGAAGTATACAGCTCAAAACAAGATCCTTGTATAAAATACTAGGGATTAAGTTGAGCAGTGGATAGAATGTATATTGGTTCAAGTCAATAGGGAATCCATCCCAAATGACCTGAGTTTATATAAGTACAATAGTGGCTATGCTTATCTATGTACTGCCTTGGTGTCATGATCCGTGCACAGTCATGTTCTTTCTGAAAGAACAATCATAGGATGGCTCTGACAGAGTCTCTGATGATGGCCACCTTGCCCATTGTTCGGTGCAGCCCTTACCACCAGCCAGCCTTGTCAGACTTATATCAGACCTCCATTGGGATTCATCCCCTATACCATTACCACCCAAAAACCATCATTCTTATCATTGTCATCACCAACCAACACCACATGGTATCCACTGCAGCACACCTAGAGCCCCACAGGCTCCACACACATTTAATGTTGCAGGCCTATCACACCATGCAATGTGCCTGTTCTTGAGGTCATGAGTTTCAGTCACCACAAGGTTTTCTGAGGATTTGAGTCAGCACCCTTCGGCAGGCATCGGAGTACGATCCTTTTTGTAATATGTCCATTTTACCACCATATGCTCTCCTAAATAACTCCTTTTATGTTATATCATTTTATTTATAAATATTCAAGCCATAGTATGTAGTTTTGCCAGTTTGAATATCAACTTAACAACCTCTTTCTCCTGCTTCGTCCTCTTCTGCCTTAAGCTTCTTTTGAATCTTTTTGGCCTAGCTCCCGAATCTTCCTACTCCTCCAGAACTCCGAAATTCAAGCCAACCCATCAAGAGAGCAGCACAACCTATAAGTTGAAGCCAACACCTTGTCTGACTTCAGACCCGATGTTTCTCCATCTGAAATCCAAGCTTAACACTTTGCTTATCTATGAGAGTATTACACTATTGGTCAATCATATCCATATGCTATGTTTGCAATATAAAATCTGATGAGCTTGATCTCATCTCACTAATTCCAACATGGGGTATTTTGGGTGTAGTCTCTCCTAGATTGCGATATATGTGATGCTCACAATACTGAAGTCTGTTATTTAGCTGGTGCACATTAAGCTAAAATAAATAAATAAATAATATTATGAATCAAGCAATCAATTACCGAAAACGGTACTACGAGCCAGTCCAGGCCAACAAGGCCTTGTTTTGCCTACGTAGTTCGTCAACTCGAAGCTTGCCTTTTCGCCCAACAACCCTACTTCCAACTAAGATTGCCGATATGGAACAAGTTAGAGGAAAGCACGGCTGGAATCTGTGTCATCAACCTCTGCCTGCGCCGCTCAAACATAGTCTCTTAAAACAGACCTAATAAATCTCGTCGGGTTGCAAATAAGGGTTATGCCATTGAGCAAATCCCTCCAAGACTCTTCCTCGTAAGACGCATGCTAGTCATGCCAACAGTCTTCTCACCACAATAGACTGTGAACCTGCGACATATGCCTTTCAACTTCATCCTAGGCTCTCCAATCAGGATCATATGTCGGGGAATAAAGTTCCTCAGCGCGGATGAGTTCATGTTCGCCAAGCTCTATCCTGTTGTCACCTACTTCGGTGTACGTTTTCCCAGTAATTAATCTCGGCAAATTATTCTTACATACTTGCTCTAAACAAACAGAGATTCGTGCAAAAGATCCATAGCAGGCGATTACGGACGATGTTGGGACCGAGGATGAAGACATTCAGCAGCTCGGAGGGATTTTTTTGCTCGTTTATCAGTCCTCGATATAAATTACTGCAAGAGGTATTGGATGGGTATAGCGAGTGATAGAGGGGATATGGAAGGCCCCTCGTGTATAGTAAGTCTTTGTGAGTGACGCGTAGCACCGGTTTGTAAGAACCTCAATCAGTGTTCTTACAAACCGGTGCTACCCTTATCCCCCATTCTGCATGTTTAGTGCACTCAATTCTCGAGCGACTGAGACTGAGTAATTGTCATGTGCAGTCACTAAGCGGATTGTGCCCCTTGGTCTCCCTTCCTTTCTAAACATAAAAAATGCCGATGTCGGAGCCAGGCAGTTGAAGCTCCCGGTATCTAGTATGTATCTCCGGGATGTCGACTTTTTTTCAAGTTCCCAAACCCTCGGTTTCTGGAAATCGGCGTTAGGTCGGAATAAGTATGGCATAAAGGCCTCTCGATCCCCTTTGTCTGAAAGCATCTTCAAGGACTCTTTGGCTTTGGCACCTGGCATTAGGTCGACCGACTCCTTCGAATCGGCATCATTAACTGGTAGTTGTACTGGTAACATTGGTTCAATCACTACAATGGATGAGTCCGATAGCGCAAAACACTCTTTTGGGAACAGAAAGGGCTCAGCCTACGTTCGACTAGCTGTGGGCGGTATGACTTGCGTGGCGTGCTCTCGAGCTATCAAAGACGCTGTTTCAGAACTGGAGGGAATATCTGACATCTTGGTCAACCAGGTAGGAAAGTCGGCTTCTGCAGTGGTCACCGGAGTAGACCTCGTGAAATCCATCGTGACTGTTATCGAGGATATTGGCTATGAATGCAAGGTTATTGCTGTGACACCAGTCGTAGCTGTGGGAACTTCAGAGCAGGTGGACAAGAGACGAAATGTCACTGTAGAATTCAAAGGCATGGAATCTTTGTGAGTCACAATTTGTTGTCGCGTGACTCAGGGTTCTAAAGACGGTCGATAGGCCAAAGAAAATCGAAGACATTTTTGAATCCAGCATAACTATCGTAAAGCCCTATAACAGCGATCCGCCCAATGTCCTTCGCATTAACTATACACCGTCTGCGCCTCATTTCACAATCCGGACGATATTATCAACTATTTCTACCACTACCTCATCTCCCATCTCAATATGGCACCCCCCTTCCTCGGACGAGGTTGCCCGACATATGTATAGAAAGGAACAAAGGAAGCTTCTTCTCCGTTTCTCCGTTGCAATTATAGCTGCTATTCCCACATTTATCATCGGAATCGTGTACATGTCATTTCTCAAGGCCGATAACCGTGGCCGACAATATTTGGAAAGGCCAGTGTGGATGGGTCAAGTTGCGAGAGGCGAATGGGCTTTATTGATAATTTCCACGCCGGTCATGTTCTATGCTGCTCAAGTAAGTAGAAAATGGAATACTACTCTCTTATGCATCTTATACATAGAACCTTTGATGTTTTCATCCAGGATTTTCATCGGAGATCCTTACAGGAACTTTGGTCCCTTTGGAAACCAGGAAGTCGAGCATCGTATGCAACTCGTTTTTTTCGTTTTGGGAGTATGAATTTACTCGTGAGTATTTCGTTGACTTTAACCTCCTGGTAATTCATACAGTCAAAGATTTCTCTTGGAGTTTCAGTGGCTTATTTCTCGTCTATCGCCGAGCTCGCAATATTGGCAAGTAGAGAGCCGAATGCCACTGCTGTCACTGCAGGATCGACAACCTATTTTGACACTGTCGTGTTCTTAACCATGTTTCTCCTTATCGGTACACAACATCTACATTCTTCCATAACCAAGTACTAACATCCCTACCTAGGACGCTTAATTGAAGCTTTCAGCAAACACCAAGCGGCCAATGCGATTACTCTCTTGGGTAAATTACGAGGCTCTGATGCTCTTCTGTTAACCCACGAACCAACTTCATCGACAACTCAAGGCACGAAGAGACCAGAAGACGCCGTTCATCCCTCTAATACAAAGGTAGAAAAAATATTAGCAGAACTTCTCGAAGTGGGTGACATTGTACGCGTTCCACCGGGAGCGACTCCTCCAGCAGACGGCACTATTGTGTCTTTGGAAACTACCAATTTTGATGAGAGGTCACTTACAGGGGAGAGTCGGAATGTGCTAAAAACCACCGGGGATCAGGTATTTGTTGGGACGATCAATAAACTACGGATGGTTGACATCAGAGTTGACGCAATAGAAGGGGAAACCATGCAAGTTAATCATTCTTCGTTTTTCGTTCTCTTTTTTTCTGACGATATTTATAGGCTAGCGCAGGTCATCGAAGCGGTTCTTCAAGGTCAAACGACAAGAGCCCCTATTGAGCGAATCGTAGATGTGGTAACAGCGTATTTTGTCCCAGTCGCAACGACTCTTGCCATCTTAACTTGGATTATCTGGTTAAGTCTCGGTCTGAGCGGTGCTTTACCAGCTGATACGCTGGAAAATACCGTTGGAGGATGGCGTACGTCTTCGTCAAAAGACCTGAACCTTGCTGACCACGATTACAACAGCCACCTGGTCTCTCGAATTTGCGATATCCGTGTTCGTTATTGCATGTCCTTGCGGCATAGGTCTGGCAGCTCCGACAGCATTGCTGGTAGGCTCTGGACTTGCTGCGAAGTACGGTATTCTGGTTCGAGGCGGTGGTGAAGCGTTCCAAGAGGCATCACAAATAGACGTTATCGTTTTCGACAAGACTGGCACTTTGACTGAAGGCAGTGAGCCTAAGGTCACTGATGTGATCATTCATGAGCCATGGTCTACGGCCGAAGACGGAAGCAATCATCAGTTTGACGAAGATGAAAAGAAATGGAGTAGCACGATAGCTGCGATCGTCCTTCAGTTGGCTTCTGCAAGCTCCCATCCTCTGTGTCTTTCTTTACGGCACCACTACCAGGATGTGGGCGCCGGCGCTCTTCCAGCCGTCGGTGGAATTGATATCGAGGAACTTCCGGGTTGTGGGATGAGGGGTTTATTCCGCTTTCAGTCTGGGAATAGCAATATCATAGAAGCTCGAGCTCTCTTGGGTAATGAGACTTGGCTCCGTGAACAGGGTGCGACGTCTGATCAGGATTCCGAACAACTGCACCGCATGAAATCGCAAGGCAAAAGTATCGTTCTACTCGCTGTGGATAATACGACATTAGATACGGTATCAACTTCGCCTCGGGCTAGTTTTTCCATCGTTGCCGTGTTCGCTATCTCAGACCAAATTCGACCTGAAGCACCCTCCGTCATTTCCCGGCTTCATGTACAAGAAATCGAAACCTGGATGATTTCAGGCGACAATGAAATAACCGCGCAGGCCGTTGCGAGATCTGTTGGAATTCCTTCAGGAAATGTTATCGCTGGAGTGTTGCCTCAACAAAAGGTAAGGTTCGCTTGGAATATGAGCAAAATAGTTTAATCAAACTTCGTCTTAGGCAGAAAAGATCCGTTGGCTTCAGTCCCTACCTCGAAGGAACATGAAGAGAAATCATCACAGCCAGAAGGAGAGGAGGAAAATAGTAGCTATGGTTGGAGATGGAATAAACGACGCTCCAGTACGTTCACATATCATTTTCAAATCATTCGCCTTGATATCTATTATTCTAGGCTTTGACGGCTGCTGATGTTGGCATTGCAATGGGGTCCGGGAGCGACATTGCTCTTTCTAGCGCCAAATTTGTCCTTTTATCATCGAACCTTCACACATTGCTGATTTTGACCGACTTGTCGAGGAAGGTGTTTAGGAGGATCAAATTCAATTTCGTCAGTTTCCATGCCATATTTGTACATTCTTTAATTTTTTTGAAGATTACTAAAATCTTAACATAGGTCTGGGCAACCATTTACAACCTCATAGCCCTTCCCATTGCAGCAGGTGTCATTTACCCTGCAGGGAATGCAAGGCTCAGTCCCGTATGGTCATCTTTGGCCATGACATTGTCGTGCGTTCGTTCAAGCTTATATCTTTATGAAACATATTCTAATTAAATATTTTATGTTAGCTCAACATCAGTGGTGTGCAGCTCTCTTCTTTTGAGACTATGCAACAAGCCAAAATTCAACAACTCCAGCACTGTTTCCGAAATTGCTATTGCTGAAAGGAAGCATGCAGTTGAAGTTTGATTCAACTACATAATCAAATTATACTTATTGGAGTTGAGGTAAGGTCGTGTGTGACCACCCAGTCACACACCCAAATGATGCTGTTTTCTTGAGACATCACATTTGCTGCTACACAACCTTACAATTTTTTCATGTATTTATCAGGGTTAGATGTACCTGCATCAGTCTATGTGACCCAAGTATTTTTTACCTCAGAATGCAAAATCAAGCTAAATTGCCAGCTAAATCTGCATGTTCAGAGGCCATATTGCATAACTCCTCAACCACAAAACTTGTGCACATGGTTTGCAGAGATAGATTGGTTATAATTTCAATAAGTATAAGGTCAAATTTTATTTTATTTTTTGGCCTCTATTGTTGAGATAGACAGGCAGAATAGGCACTTTCATATTATTAGAGGCCTGAAATAAAAATTCCAATCTTATAGCTTGATTTGTATTATGTGGTCACAGCCATTCTAGAAGGGCTCAATATGCAAATAATATTGTACACAACCATCATATATGTTAGGGCAACTGTGGCTGGGACTTAGTCGAGATCTAGCAGGGGATCCTAATCAATATATACACATAAAATACGACAGGAATGTGCACCTAGCAGGGGACCCTAAAAGAAAAGGATGGAGTCCTGCTAAGGTGGGCTGTGTGTCTATATACAAACATCAGAGTCGAAATAACAGAATGATGAAAAAATGAGGAATGATGAAAAGAGTGATAGGAATGCATAAGGTATCTATGTCATGTGTCTGTTGGACTCCTCTATCAGAGCCGTGAGTGCACTCTGTCTTGAGCTAGCGATGATGAGGAGGAATGTACAGAGGTGACAGAGTGTTATTGGAAGAAACATCGGATGAAGCGGAGCGTCCCCTAACAGAAATAAGCTGTGGATTCCAGTCGGTAGATGGCTGCTGAGTCTGCATAGACTGGACAGAACTCCCTTTTGAACTCATCTTGGAAGTCTTCCCAATTGACAAATTTATGGTAGCCTACATTTTCTGGCTGCTCCTCCCATTGGAATACACAGGTGGACCACTTAGCTGCTTGTCCTGCCTTCATGTAGGACATGGCCCAGACAATTTTGGCTTGTTTGTCTGAGAAGGAGTTTGGGCAGAGACAGATATAGACCTGGCAGGAATTAAGGAATGCCATTCCTTTGGTGCAGTCTTCGTCAAACTCTGAGCTAAGAGCCAGTTTTAAACCATGGGCCATCAGGAAAATGGACAATTGACCTAGGTTAATTCAGGGTGTCCTGGATATCCCTGGATCGTCCTAGGACAGTCAGGGCATCAGGGATGCCAGGGCACCCTGGATTGCTCTCAGGGACAAGTTCAGATAATTTCAAACTCCTAGGATTTTCCAGGGCATTACCAGGGCACTTCAGGCTGGCGTAAGTTGACATAAGTTGGCATAAGCTGGCATAAGTTTCTGTAGTCTCTGCAGTCACACCATATGTAGTTCTCAGTGGATGATCACACCAAGTTATAGAACAACAAGATCAAATATATATTTCAATCTTGGTATTGGACAGTGTTAGGGGATGCTCCACATCGTCCGACGTCTCCTCCGATATTTCTCTGTCACCTCTGTATATTCCTCCTCATCGTCACTAGTCCAAGATGGAATGCACTCGCGGCTCCGATACCGGAGTCCGATGATCACGTGACATAGCATTCCTATCACTGTTTCACCATTCTCCATCTTTTTCATCATTTCATTATTTTTCATCATTTTATTATTTCCACTCCGATTTTTGGTATATAGACATGCATC
>Ga0193742_1000278_pt1 | contig 36962 bp, 50 predicted proteins | sample L2c1metaG_FD_165511 | JGI IMG/M metagenome (GOLD analysis project Ga0193742, IMG submission 165511) | Soil microbial communities from a riparian zone of the East river system, Colorado, United States - L2c1 | ecosystem: Environmental > Terrestrial > Soil > Riparian zone | place: USA: East River... | reverse complement strand
CGATTCACATTTGTGTAATAATCGTAAGGTTGGGTAAAATGGACTGTCAAAGTGTTGGAAAAATATCGGTTCTGTATTGACGGTGTACACTGATATGTGTTCTCTGCTACACGCAGAAATGAAAAAAAAAAAAAACATAGATTAGGAGATATTTGGTGTGTAGAAGAAAACAGGTCGAAGCAGACCACTTGACATGGACCAGACTTTCTTTCTTTGGCCAAATCGCTTCGAGAGTCTCAGGTTCTATCTTCCATTGCGATAAAACCGCCGCTCTGATCTGCCTTTGCACCGATTGTTTGACGGGCGTGTGTCCTGAAATATCCGTAGATGCAGAAAATCTATGATCCAGCAAGACAATAGAATAAGCGAAGGACGGTGATTAAAAAAAAGTTCGATTCAGAAACACACTTTTTAAACATTGTGTGAGGGCAAGAAACAAAAGCTCTGTAAAATGTTAGTTTCTCGATCCGGCGCTATAATTTGAAATGACAGGCGGATATAAACCTCGAGGTTGACGCATTTATCGCTTGTAAAAAACGTGACAGCTAATTTTGCAGAGACCAAAAGTGAAGAAAAAATTATTTCTGCTACATTATTCTCGTGCTAATAGTACATAAAAAAAATTGTCATCTTCGAGAGCGGAAGGAGAATACGACAGCAGCTAAGCTCCAAGAGCTTTGTACAACATAGAGGAATGGTAGGTTTGGGGAAAGAGGAAACGTGATGTTTGTCGGCTTTACGTATCAGATCGCTATACATTGTGAAAGAGGGGACCTAAACCGTAGGGAAGGAATCAAACAAGAAGATGTGAAACCGATCTCATTTACTATCCATTAATTAGATCAAATATCTTCATCCTTATCGTCCATCTGACTGGGCTTCAGCATACCAGGAATCCGCATAGCGGTTTGATGTTCAGCTTCCGCCTTTTGTTGATTTTCATACTCTTTCTCTTCCAAGAAGAGTTCAGCGTTGTCTCCTGCAGAAAACTCTTTCAGTTGGATTAGGAAATCTCGAAGAGACAGCTTGAAACGATTGATATCGTTGTGATTTTCCGTTAGGGACGAGACGAAAGTCTGCACTTGAGAGCTATGGGAATGATTTAGTCATCACAATAGAACGACAAGTAGAGAACACGACTTGCTTTTGTACGTGAGGAAAAGCGGTCTTCAGTAGGTTTGCCGTGTATTCTCGCAGGAAGATGACGTTGGTCATGCTGACGTCCACTTGCGATGGGTCGTACAAAGGTGTTTGGATAACATTCAGTTCAACAAGCTGGAACATTCGAGCAAGCATGACGCTTTGAAGTTTAAAACCACTCTTATGATCAGCATCGGTAAGAACAAAGAATATATCCTGGATGATGCTCAGGAAGTATTGTTGGAAGAATGCGGTGGTCACAGCCGGATCTGCCGCTGTTGCAAAGTTGTTGACAATCTCCAGACACACTGAAAAAAAGAGGATCAGGATAAAACGCCTATAGAACAAATCACGATAGTACGTACTATTGAGACCAGTGTCAGCGATATCACGCATGGTGTGCTTGATAGCCCAGATTATACTGTCCATGAACAATTTGAATTGGGTGGGGGGGATAGTCAATAATGCTGCGTTTACATGAGCATAAAATGTATTTCTAATATTATAGATCATCCTTACCAGGGAAGCAATGGAGATTAATTGCACGGAGCAGTCTGAACAGTCCCATACGATGTTCTGGGAACTCGGCAAAGTCTTGATTGATCATGTTTAAGGTAGGTTCAAAGACGGCTTCCATGATAGCAGGAACTTGTGGTGTCAGAAGGCCCTTGAAATTTTATATCTTTCAGCATAATCCCTAGTTTGCTCAGCAGTATGAAACAGACGCACCCCAAGTCTAACAACGATGGTCGCCATTACGTTCAACACTTCCGCGTCTCTGGATGCTGGTACATTGCGATTATAGTCGCCGAGAATAGCATCGAGCAACGGCGGCATGAAATTAGTATTGACAGCTTCGAGATCTTCCGCTTTCTTAATATATGTCTCCATAAGTTTCAGGATTTCTTTCTTTACCGTCCGTAGCTGGCGGACTTTGGGCGTTTTAGTCGCAATGGGTCCTGCAAACCGGATCAGCATTCAAGCAAAACAATGAGACGGACAACGATAAACGAGCCTTCTTTTTCAACAGTCTCGCTCACAATGCCACTCACGGCCTTGTAGAGACCCAACATATCCAAGAATATACGCCCTAGTTGAGGGAGATAGAAACTCCCGATTGAAGTACACGCTGAGACGTTTGTTTTCAGAACGTTGGCCAAGATCTTGATATTGTCAGTGCTTGCAAGAACGTCCATATTTTGGGATGCCTGGGCCATCAACGAATCCCACTGGTTGATAAAGGTCAACATCATATAAATTTCATAACGACATTCAAGTATACACACAGCATTGTTTGGCAATTCCATCAACTTCGCGATGAGTTTCTCTTGTTGAGGTTTGTTCGGTTGCGCGGAAATCATGTAGCCGACTGCTTCATAGAACGTATGCACCTTGAAAAAAGAATGCGATCAGTCAGTGAGACACAACTAACAGCAATGACCATGATGCACCTGTTGCGGGGACAGGTCCACGGTGATCCTGTGCAAGAGGCGCAAAATTTCATCCACGAACGGTTCCTGCTCTCCGGATTGCTGCATCACAAAATGTCGACGGCATTTCTGTGCGATCTTAATGAAAGTGTCACAGGCCATATCCTGTACACCCTCGTGGGTCTCGTGCATGAATTCGAAGAGTTTGTTGACAACAGTTTTCAAGAACTTCCAGTGCGCCTTAAGGAATCGAGGGTATTGACCGACGATATACATAATATCGGAGGCGACGACAGCTTTGTTATCTTTTCCACGTTTGATCTCACAGAGTCCCAAGAGATCTTTGATAACAGTTACCAAGAAGCGTTTCTCAGTTTCCTCATCTGATGACCAGGGAAAAGATCAGCGGAAACAGAATATTAGGGTAGTTGAAACACTTTACTCATTGCACCAGATATCGAACCAATGGCCCAGCAAAGTGTATTGAGGTTGTTCCATGACCACTCTGTCCCATCGACTTGCTTCGAGAGCTTCTCGGTAAGGATAGTTTCTGTGTCCGAAACATCCAGATGGGTGAGATAGACAAGGAGCTCGCGCATGGATTTGTAAAGAACGATAGTATCGATCTCTTTCATGAACTCTCGCACAATTTCTCCTTCATCATTCTCGACGATGAGAACCTAGGCAAATAATGATGAGCATCGAGAGCAGCAGAAAAAAGAGTCGAACAAACCTCCTCAGGTTTGACCATCCGTTCAATGACGACCAACCGCAGATTCGACAGCACATCACTGTAAATATTCTTGCGTAGTGACATGCCATTCAGCATGTTTTGGGCGCTACCCGACCCACCCAGACTTAGACCCATCAAAAGGCCTGAATCACCAATTGGCAAGCTCTGAATCTCTTCATAAAGCTCAGAGACTAGCTTCACCCAATATTCTAGACAAATCTTGAAGATTTCACGTTCATCGACTTGAGAAATCTTGACCATGTACAGATGAGCATTTAACAGTACATCCCGGTTCTGCTCTGTTTCGACAGGCCGCACGTGATTTGACAAGAAGTTAGCAAGGAAAAGTGCAAGATTGAGGACCAGTTCTTGTCCCGAATCAGAGGCAGTCATATATGCATGGGCGATATTTGTGTTTGGAGGTATCATTCGATTAACAGAAGTCATGACCATGGCGAAGAGAATAACGAATTTGGGGTCGTATTCCGGCCCGACGTTGAGTGCAGCTATCTCTGCCAGACATTTGAGGGTAACGTTACGGAATTCAGGAGCCTCTAAGAACTGGATGAAAACGAGTTAAGGGTTGCATTTCAGTCAAATGGAATATAATGCTAGAACTCACCCGATTCAGGAGAAGGTCGATAATTGTGGTCTCAAATATATATCCAAGGGGGATCCAGTTCAAGAATCGGAGAAGTGTTTCCAGAGTAGCTTTGATAAGTGAAGTCTTCTGTGCCTCCTCAAGGACCTCTGAGCAGAGCTTGAAGATCTCAGAGAACTCCCCACACATCTGGTTTTTGAGGTTTTTTATCTTGGTTTGCGTCATTTGTTCTGCTGAGAAATCGAAAATTTCTTCTGATAGAAGCTTCATGATGACCATGTTGTTTTCGCATAGTGAAAGGTTAGTTTTAGAAGATTCGACGAGCTCCGTTATGAAGTTTGGCCAATTGTGTGGCCATTCTTGTTTGAGAATCTGGCACGGCGTGAAAAAAAAAATGGATGGAAAAACTGACGCGGAACACGTACTTGGACAAGAGCAAGGTTTAGTTTGTTGACATATGTCTTCTCCTTGCGGAAGGCCACTTCGTCTGAGGCAACCTTTACGGTGATCCCGACGATAAAATTTCGAATACCTATGAATATGATAGGTCATGCAACGGGAAGCTTTAATTTATTAAGTGGTACTTACCTTGTCTTTGTCCATCTGGCAAGGTCTTCCATCTAGTTGTGATAAGCTTTTCGAGGATTTGAAGACCGATGTACTGTTACAATCTGAAATTAGGGCGATTACGCATCCAATTGAGCGAATAACCTACCTTCGATTGCGGAAAGGATGATTTGTCTAAGATGTCTGGTACCCTTGTCCAAGAATCAGGGTGCTCTTGGAATTGGGTGAGAACTTGTTGAGCCATTTGTTGCTAGAAAAATGATGGTCAGGATCTCGGAACGCGGTCGCGCTTTTCAAGCCATTCACGCTCACTTCAGATCCAACACCTGTGTAAAAGGCCATGACAATTTTGTCCAGGAGACCGATGTTGAATTCTCTCGAGAAATCGAGTAGACCCTGTCATTAAGATTAAGTAAATGAAAGATGCAGGTTCCTATGCTTGACCGACCTCCATTGTGCTGATGAAATATCGTGCGCCGCTTATAGATCAAATGCTGAGGAAGAGGGGGCGCGAATGTGCGGTCGTTAGCAATATCCTTTGGAGTCTTGGGCAGAGGGCGATCGTTCTAAGCTTCGAGCTCACGAATCAGCTGTAGAGGTCACGGGATCATGACATAGGCATCATCGGAGTTTCAAACTTAAAGTGCACTCAGGAGCTGGTACGCACTTGTGGTAAACCAGGAGCCATGTAGTATGAGCTCATATATTTGATAGCCAATGTGCCTTGTGAACCTTAGCCGCTTTACTGTTCTCACGTTCCTCACCTCAGCTCATTCACTCGAACGCAATCAGTTGTTGCATTGCAAGGCGTACAGTTCAGCAGTTTGATTTTCAGAGTCATCTTCTATGCTTGGACTTTTTCATCCTTGTCGGCATACCAGCCTCTACTACATCGTCATTCCGGTCTCTGTCGTCTCGGCCACCCCCGTTTTCTCGCTTGCGTTTCTGACCGTTCGGCCTACTCGATGGATATAATCTTTGGAGTGTTGAGGGACATCATAGTTGATGACAACGTCGACAGAGGGGATATCGAGTCCACTACATAATATTTAGTATTTACATACCTCTTCTCATCAAAACAAGGATCTTACCGACTGGCAATGTCTGTTGCAGCGAGTACCTTGCGACTTCCGCTCTTAAACTTTCCAAGAGCGCCTAACCGCTGACTTTGGCTCATGTCGCCATGTATTGGTACGGCTGCAAAGCCAAGGATACGCAGAATGATTGAGAGTCTGATGATAACAGAAGTAGCCCGTGGAATGGAAAGTCAATAACCGTTGAGCATCAGCTTTTGTTCGAGTAAAAACGATAATTGAATTTTGCGGCAGTGCATTTATCAAATAAACAAAACAGGGTTCCTTTTCTGTCAGTGGCATGAGCAGATAATACTGCAGTAAAGTTGACACCTTGTCCAAAATATGTTAGGATAGGGAGAAAGGATTTTTGACAGCTGACAACCCACTTTGATGGAACTTCGACCAGAACTGGGTTCGTTAAGCTTGCTCGCTGAAGCTTCGCTACTTTTGTCGTCATAGTTGCAGGATATAGGTATGTTGTCCGCTCTTTTGGTATAAGTTTTAGAATTTTGTCCAGTGCCTCAGTTAACTCCATATCAAGTAAACGATTGGCTTCGTCCAATACCTTTGAGAAAATGAGGAAAGGGGGGTAAAGAGCTGAACAATAAAAGTTCATACCAGAAATTTCAGCGTACGCAGAGAGAAACCCTTCGTAGTCTCCAAGTGGTCAAGTAGTCGTCCGGGTGTTGCAATAACAATATGAGGCCGTTTAGCGAGAGCAATTTGTTGGGTTGGCATATCCATACCACCAATGAGCACAGCACACCTCACACCCATAGATGAACCGAGCGCTTCAAACTGCTGAGATATTTGGTATGCCAACTCGCGGGTGGGAGCAAGCACGCATGCGAATAGACCCTTTGACTCTTCCCATAGTTTTTTATAATCGGCAAAGCAAATGCAGCTGTTTTCCTGAGCCCGTGGAAGCGATTCCGATGATATCTCGGCCTTCCAGTGCGTGTGGTAGATCTTCGAGTTGAATGTCTGTTGGAGTTTTGTACCCAACGTGATCGAGAGCTTGTAGAAGTGGATCAATAAGGCTTAGTGCTTTAAAAGTGGATGGAGGGGCTGGAGAGCTTTTGCATGTTCTGGCCCCGGCATGGTTTCGTCGATTTACGACTCGCCGCCCCGGGGGTATGTTCGGCCTGACCGTATCCTCAAACGTCATGTGCCCATAGCGGAACCATGTCCATGTTTCTGATAGCCAATGTGCATGCTCTCATGGATTTCTCACCTTCCTCACCCAATAAGTTGTTGCATTGCAAGGCGTATATCATTTGGCATTTCGATTTTGGATAGGTTCTCGGTTAATTCGGACCATCGCGATGCCGATAGTCCCACATAATTTCACATGGTTGTTGGACTACGGCTTCAACTTGATCCTCTATCTACTATGGTTGATATTCCTGCTGTACAGCGCGCATGGACTGTTGTTCAGCGGGGAAAGCCCTCAAATGCACTCGTTCTTCGATCTGATTGGCCCGTTCCACAAAAGCTCGAGAAAGGCGAGGTCCTTATCAAAGTCCAAGCTGGTGCCCTTAATCCTGTGTGAGTTCTCTTTTTTTGTTTTCAAATAGGGCGAATTGACGGTAATTCTCTGTATTCAGCGGTTGGAAATTAATGAAATTGTTGCCAAATTTGTTCGCGAAGCGGCCCCATGTAGCAGAACATGACTTAAGTGGAGTCATCGTTGATGCCAATGGAACTAAGTTTGCAAACGGAGACAACGTCTATGGATGGATACCTGTTGGTAGGCTCATCTGTAGTGTAAATTGAAGCTTAATAACACCGTTCCATCGCCACCACCGTCAGAATTACAGACTAAGACGCGTCAAGGTGCTTTGGCAGAATACATCCGTGGGCCCGCCGACTACTTCGTCCTTCGACCTTCAAATATTACCCCCGTGCAAGCCGCGGGCATCAGCTTGGCTGCGATGACCTCCTATCGAGCGCTTATCCACATTGCCAAGCTAGAACCTGAACAAATTGTTTTCATCAACGGTGGAAGTACTGCCGTGGGTGCCTTCGCTATCCAACTCGCGAAAGCTAAAGGCGCGCGAGTGGTGGCAACTGCATCTGGGAAAAATGAGGCTTTCGTTCGGAAGATGGGTGCTGACGAGGTGAGGACACTCTCTGAGCATCTTTGCTTCATTTTATGACACTTTGGACATAGTTCATCGATTATACCAAAGCTCCTCTTCACGAATACCTTTCTCAGAATGTTCCGTCAACGAAATACCATATCATCTATGATGCCGTTGGTTTAATTGATCCTTCCCTTTTCACCCAAAGTGCAAATTACCTTGCTCCTAAAGGGATATTCATTACCACTGGACCGATGCCCAAAAACCTCTCGGGTTCCGAGATGTGGAATCTTGTGAGGACCATTGGAGCCATATTGGTTCCCTCATGGCTCGGTAATGTAAACAGACGATACTCGTGAGTATACACTTACCTCCCGTGAATGAAGCCTTACATGATCGTTTGAAGCCTCGTTCATGTCAGGAATGATGCGAATGACATGAAGGCATTGCAGGAGCTCTTTTCGAGTGGTATGTATCGTCTTAATATCACCTTGTTGAGAATGTTAAATCAATATCTCCTAGGCGCCTTACAGCCAATAGTTGATTCGGTTTATCAATTTGATGATGTCCAAAAGGCGTACGACCGCATTCTCTCAGCAAGGGCGACTGGAAAAGTAGTCGTCAAAGTCGACCCCACCCTTGATTGAGTAACAATAAATAATCTGCATCATTTATACTAGCATCATTAAAGCTTTCTGCTTATCGAAACGCAGAATTATTTTTTGATTTGCTGGTACCAACTTTTAACTATCTTGACTATTTACCTGTGTAAGTTTCACACTTCTTTCCCTTTGCGTGGGACGAGCTCATTTCGCCAATGTGCCCAAGTCATACAATCGAGAAACTGGTCTCAGTCCTTAGTAGGGCTGGTCACAAGATGGTGTTGATCTTTTAAATGAAGTTCCCGAAGCTTGATTCAATCGAATTGTCGACGTGTCAACGATGATGCTGACGAGTGAGGACACTCTCTGAGCATCTTTGCTTCATTTTATGACATTTTGGGCATAGTTCATGGGTTGCACCAAAGCCCCTCTTCACGAATACCTTTCTCAGAATGTTCCGGATTGTTTCATTCCTGCATACCGTTCTCGAGGCCATCGTTACCTTCTTCCGTAACGTGACACTGAGGGATATCTGGAATGCGTTCTGCGATCTCCTGCGAGCTGTATTTGTCACCCTCCCTAAAACTCTTTGGTCCTGAATACGGAACTTTGGAAAAGTGTCTTACCATATCATCTATGAGGCCGTTGGTTTAATTGATCCTTCCCTTTTCACCCAAAGTGCAAATTACCTTGCTCCTACAGGGATATTCATTACCACTGGACCGATGCCCCAAAACCTCTCGGGTTCCGAGATGTGGAACCTTGTGAGGACCGTTGGAGCCATACTGGTTCCCCCATGGCTCGGTAATGTCCTAAGTCGAACGGGTTGGCACTGTTTAGCCGGTCAGGATTTGAATATCGAAGTTTGTCGGTTTGTGTGTTTGGGTTGGACTTGAGCTTTTCTAGTAAGTTAGATTCGGTTATTGTTGCGATCACTATCATACAGTTGTGGACCTCTCATAACCCATAAGCTTGGAAAATAGCCATCTCTCCTGTCATCGAGATTCGAGAATTACCCATGTTCGCGCTATTTGAGATCTCTTGCTGCATTACTATCAGGTTATTTTGCTTTGACCAGGGCTCTTGCTTCCGTTTTGGATCTGTCTCCTACTATTATCGCTGTTGCTGCTCTGCTTCTCACTTTCAGCATCGCACTGGCAAGTTACTTGCACAGGGGTGATCCGAAAACTTTCTGGCAGCCTCCCACCCTCCATATTATTCGGATTTTGCCTGCAATTTGCGGTCTGTGCCCTGGATGCTGCCACAACTGCATGTGAGTCATATGCAACATACTGTATTTCTCAATTTATTTCTTTAACATTCGTACTTAGCCAAACATTTGCTCACCAAAACCGCTTATCACACTAACCTTTGCTTATGGCTTCTTTGATCTTGCTATGGTGGTCGTCAGCACCAAGTTGCCCGCCTTTGCCAATCGCGATGACTGCCTTTTCGACCTTGACTGGCGTGCCCGAATCATCCTCCGGATTATGATCTGCGTCACCTTGACTGGAGATGAACTCGCATGTCCACCACCATATGAAAGTAAAGTGAGTTGTGATATTTCATGATCATTATTAACTGTTTTATTTATAGCAACTCACTTCACAAAGAAATAGGCCGAGCATGTACAATGACAGCCTGTCGATAGGCCTCTTACAGGTGGCACAACCTCAGCCTGAGCAAGTCCTAGTAAGGAGGAAGGGTTATCTGAGTTAGGTAGCAGATTGTTTGTATATCTGTCACTCCTTACTAGGGCTGGTGACGAGTCTAGTGCATGATGGCGTTGATTTTTTGAATGAAGTTCTCGAAGCTTGAATTCAATCAAATGGCACATTGTCGATGTGTCAGCGACTCGGATGATCTATCCCTAGTCATAATCTCACTTGGACTGGGTATGGTTGATGGGTGATGTGCGGCTTAGGACTTCATCTTGATCCTCTATCTTCTATGGTTGATATTCCTGCTGTACAGCGCGCATGGACTGTTGGTCAGCGGGGAAAGCCCGCTGATGTAGTCGTTCTTCGATCTGATTGGCCCTTTCCACAAAAGCTTGAGAAAGGCGAGATCCTAAATAAAGTCCAAGCTGTTGCCCTCAACCCTGGGTGAGTTCTAGTTTCCTTGTTTCTCAGCTTCGGCGGCAAAATGACAATAATTATCTGTATCAAGCGGTTGGAAATTAATGACATTGGCGCCAAATCTGCTATTGAAGCGGCCCATGTAGCAGAACATGACTTGAGTGGGGTCGTCGTCGACTCCAATGGGACTGAATTTCCAAACGGAGACAACGTCTATGGATGGATACCTGGGTCGTAAGTCATTCGTAGTCTAAATCAAAATTTAATGATAACATTCCGCAACTGCTGTTCAGAGTTACAGTTTAAGACGAGTTAAGGTGCTTTGGCAGAATACATCCGCGGGCCCGCCCACTACTTCGTCCTTCGTCCTTCAAATATTACTCCAGTCGAGGCTGCTGGGATTACCCTCGCTGCCATGACTTCGTACAAAGCAATCCACCACATAGCCAAAGTTGAACCCGAACAGACAGTCTTCGTAAACGGTGGCAGCTCTGCAACTGGTATTTTCGCAATCCAGATCGCAAAAGCTAAAGGTGCCAGGGTGGTGGCAACTGCATCTGCAAAGAACGAACAGTTTATTCGAAAGCTAGGTGTAGACGAGGTATGTCACAATTTGTTCTTCCAGAGGGTCCAGGTATTGATTTCAACCTTTCAGTTCATTGATTACACCCAAGGGCCTCTTCATGAATTTCTCGCTCAGCATGTTCCTGATCCGAAATATCATGTCATCTTTGACGCCGTCGGCCTCACCGATCCTTCTCTTTTCACTTGGTGTGAAAACTACCTGGCGCTTGATGGAATCTTTATTTCCAACAATCCATATCCCAAGGATCTTTCAGCATCCGAATTATGGCAAGGGGCGAAATCTTTGTTTGCTATGTTCGTACCTGCATGGCTTGGTGGAGTAAATCGGCGGTACTCGTGAGTGTCGGCGCCCTCTGTATTGAGAATGGGTTGACAAACTATCTACACTCATAAGAGCGTTTCTGACAGAACAGAGTAATGAAGATATGCGGGCGATTCAAGAGCTCGTGGAAAGGGGTAGGTTTATTTCCAGTGTCCTTCTTCCACGAAATTGAACCTAGTTTTTGCAGGGGCTATCAAGCCTATCGTGGATTCCATTTATGAATTTGAGGATGCTCTTGAAGCTTACGACCGCATCCAGTCTTTGCGGGCGGTTGGAAAAGTCGTGGTAAAAATCGACCCGACATGTAATTGAACTCGATGAATCCTAAGAGTAGACAGATGTTGCAGCCTACCGAGGATCGATAGTTTCTTGTGCATGCACCTTTTATTATAAACCATTTGTAATTCATCAATCTACGTGATATCTGGTCTTCTAGCATGCATGCCTTCGTTACTGTAGGCTCCACGCGATTCGACGCGCTCGTCCAAGCTGTTTTCACGGAAGATGTTCTTTCCAGTTTGTGTCGCAAAGGGTACACCAGCTTAGTGGTTCAATGCGGTAATTCTGCATTTGAACTGGCGTCCGCGATACGGGATGGTGACACCCACAAGATGAGCAGGGCAGGAGTCGACATCGAATTCTGGACATACAAGCCATCACTTCAAGAAGATTATGAAAAAGCAGACCTGGTCATCAGCCATGCTGGTAGGCCCTTGGTTTTATTGGATGACCCTCATGGGACTTTTGGATTACTAGGTTCGGGAACCATCCTCGACGTTCTGCGCATGGGAAAGCCAATGATTGTCATACCCAATCCAACGCTTCTTGACAATCACCAAGAAGAACTTGCCTCGGAACTGGAAGAATTGGGCCATCTGAAAGCCACCACCGTATCGTAAGTCCTTCGACTTTTCGGTGATGATTTGATTCAACACAAACGTGCAGAAATCTTTCGAGGACAATTGGAGAATTCAATGCGTTGAATATCGAGCCATTCCCCCCGTTCGATGGAAGCCGGTTTGCTAGAATAATAGATGAGGCAATGGGGTTTATTTGATTTCATGTTGTAGATCTATACAAGTCAATGGCAGCTTGACCAAACCCATTGCACACTTTTTTTTCTCTGAGAAAACGCTACCTATGCCTCCTCGCACCCTAGAATCCGTCACTATAGAGGGTGAACCCGAAAATTACGAAGATCTAAATGTTCATGCCATCTACGATGAGATTGCCCCTCATTTTGCTTCGACGCGATACAAGGTGAGGTTGGAAAGGTAAATCTTTATAGGCGTTATATTTCTAAGATCTGTCAGGTAGCCTTGGCCCATAATTGCCAAATTTCTTGATAGCCTTTGTACAGGATGGGTAGGGCTTGATTCTGGGACGGGGAATGGCAAATATCTCCCCCTCCCTCTTGATCGTCCAGGAGACATATGGACTGTTGGCCTCGACAGAAGCAAAAACTTACTAGACATTGCTCGAACCGCTGGAACAAGTGGTGTTAGAAGAGAAGTGGTGTGGGGTAATGTTCTAGATAACCCTTGGAGAACAGGTATTTTTGTGAGTCGAAGCTCTTTGAAAAACATCGCTTATATACGAGGACGAGGGTTTCTTTAGGACTACGCAATATCCATTGCTACAATCCATCACTTGGCAACGCATGAGCGTCGTCGCTTGGCAATCCAACGACTAATTCAATCCGTGTCGCCTTCGCATGGTCGTGTGTTAGTGTATGTATGGGCTATAGAACAAGACCAGCTTTCCAAACGAAAAGTAATCGCGGATGAAAAATCACCCCCATTGACGGGGCAAGATGTTGTTGTACCATGGGTCTTGTCAAAAGAACTTAGCATGAAGGAGAAACAACCCTCAGAGAAGAACAAGGAGCCTCAAATATTCAACAGATACTACCATATGTTTGCGAAGGGCGAGCTTTCTGGTCTAGTGATAGAGGCAGCGCAAGGATCAGGGTTGCGAGTAGGTCCCAAACTAGAGAGTGGAGATGAAACCTTGAAGGGTATTGAAATTGTCCAGGATGGCTGGGAACGATCCAACTATTATGTGGAACTCAGACTCTGGAAGATGTCGCAAGAGAGGTATTTTTAGCGATGGAAAGACCAGCCCAAAGTATGTCCGAAAATCGGATAATCAATAAGGTAATGCCATTGGTATTAGGTGAACATGATAATCTACTCGCTTGCTGCCATGACTGAAGGGAGATGGTATTGAGTGCTACAGTTTGCGTGGAGCGTAACTTAACTCACTAGCATTGATCAAGTCTCCTCCACTTTCCTTTAATACCCGAACGGCTTTTGCTCGAGTGCAGTTGACTTGCTGCATAACGAGGTCAATATCTTTTGGATCAACACCTGTTTCGTCCACAGGTCCGTCATCTTCTGGTGCTTCAAGATCGGGAATATCGTCGTCATCGTCGTCGACGTCAGCACCTGATTGCTCGAGAGTAGGGGCACCAGTGTTCCCGCCTGACGCGAGCTGTTGCGCTGCTGACAGTTGTGCCTGCGAGTTCATGTCCTCGATCTGTAGAACGAAGGTTTAAGAATGCACCCCGCAACAGATACCAGAGGCCCCTCACCTTAGCTTCACCGAAAACAATGTAGCAATCACTGTTTGGCGACTTGTACACGTCAGGGGATGCCAGCACAAAGAGAACCTATAGGTAGAAGATGAGCGCGTGCAGGACGTCCAGCACTCAAACACACACGTTTTTTGGTCTCCTCAATGTCACACGGGTGATACCAGGAACCTTCTTCAAGCCTAAACCAAGGAGAGCCTTCCTGGCTTTGCGCTCTGATCGAGATTGGATTTTGTCAAGTGCCGCAGCGGAAGTTGGGTCCTCTTCATGGTCATGGTCGTGGTCGTGCTCATGTTCCTCATGTTCCTCATGATCAGAAGTGACTTCCTCAATGTGAGCAGACATCTGTTCAACAAGAATAGTTGTTAGACATCTACTTTCAATTAGATACATCCACCCAACGCGAGAAAAATAGAGATATTCTATGATATCTATGATATTCGCGAAGGGCGTAGGGACGGCCTCACCTCAACTTTTTGCGAAAATAGTGTGACTGACGGCGAGCTCGACGTGTCAGATGGCGAGCACTTGTGGCAGGAGGTTGTTTGGTTCTAGTGTGGTATGATTGACTAAGAGTTTTGGAACAAATTCAATGTCTACTTCCGTGAACCTGGGACAACTCCGGTGTGGGCTTGGGCCCTAATGCCTACTAATCCTACGCTCCCTCGTCAAATTCGATCTACATTGGAGAATGGGCCAGACGCATTACCAACAAACGATTTATTGGTGATTATTGACGAATTTATTACCGAGTGCACTCAGGAAAAGGAACCAGAAATCTTGATATTCCACCTCGAAGAAGATCTACACTTCATCCATCACGATGTCGTCGACTATGCTTGTCTTCGTCAGACTGAGGTTTTCCTAGCCGTTTTATACCATTTAGGACCCTTGCTTCCCCCAACTTCGGTTATTTCTTGGTTTGACCTAATCCTGCGACCTGCTCTACGGGAGCCAAAATTACCCACCCAGGCTGTCTATCACGCCAAGGAACTCATCATCTCGGCTTTGCAGAAGACGAACGAGATATACGCCGAGAAATTAGGAGATTTCCGAAGACGACTCTTGGAACTCTATTTGTTGGATGCGTTCAATGAGGGTTCTGGCGACGATGTCTTAGAATGGGCTGAATTGAGTGCGGAAGAACGACGGAAACGGACACATTGGAAACATAATCTGGAAGATATTTTGGTGAAGTTTGGGAATGAGAGGCCCGAGGTTCGTACTATATCAGCTTTGAGCCAACTTTAGTATTCCTTACATGTGGATCAGGACTTCCTCAACGAAATCAACGATCATTTTGCGACACCCTCGTCACGGCTCCAACTACTTTCCCTTCTAAATATTTTCACTTCTGCGCCCTCTTTCTCCTCGGCCGCCAAACTTCTCCCGAAACTTCCTCTTATGCTAAGCTTGCAGTACTCACTATTCTTGGACAACTCTTCAACGGTGTGTACGATCAGTATATCTCTCATCGTTAAATTATTGCCTTTCTTTGCTGCCTACGCTCGAGAAAATCTCAGAGCCATGCTGCCAACATTGTTAGCAATTCTTGCGAGGATCGTATGTTGGAAGGAAAGACGTGCTTCCAAAGGTCGCGACCCCAACGACATTGACGTGGAATTCGAACGAGAATTGGAGAGTGAAGCTAACCGTGTATTTCTCATTTCACCTCGTATTAAATGGGAACGACTGGACATGGTATTTCACACGACAGTCTCACCTCCTCCGTCATCACGACCCTTATTCACCATGCTGTACTATCTTTACCCTGCAAATATGTTGCTATTTCTGTGCAATCCGGTGAAATACCTTATCGCCAGCGCAATTGATTGCCCTTACGCAGAAACTTGGGAGCGAGCTCTAGATCAGGATGAGATTCGACGCACAAGTGAGGTGAGAATATCCAAACTTATTTTCTAGACACCATTGATCTTGCCTTGTCTTTTCAAGAACTTAATACGGGAGCATAATTGCCATCCTCTGCTCGCATGGCGTGATGCTGAAGCGGAAACAACTGAGCCTGAATTCTGGAGAAAGTACGACACGTCGAGGATTATCAGCGAGGCTGTGATGTTAGATATTAGAAATCTGGCTGTAGGGATCCGCACGCGTTATTCCTTAGACAAGAAGCAAGGTTATCTTTCTACTACATCGGAGCAGCCAGATGGTCCCCCCGATGTCACCGACGGTCTGCAGTTCTTGCGACCTATCGACCTTTCATCGGGCAGAACAGTGATATCATTGCAGGATATGATCAACACCACAATTGCTCTCAAGTCTAACTTGGACCTGGAAGTGATTCAACCTTCATCACCTTGGTCTCCTGCAATATTTTCCAGCACAACCCTATTTCCTTCACTCGATCAGAGTAATTCTTCGCAAAATGAGGACCAGAACGCTCCCCTGGTCGCTCAAGCGATCTCGGGGCTCCAGCGCGAGATGCTCCTTCTGCGTAATGACCTCAACTTTGAATTGTGGTTGTCGCGTGAAAATGCAAAACATATCGCCCGTCTTTACCAGGACCAAATTCTCATGAGAACTGCTGAGACAGAGCGACAAGGTTTAGTATGTGTGCTTTTTTTTTGACCTGACCTCAGGAAACCACTGACCATTGTTGTTTCTTGGCAGTATAATAAACTAAGGAAGTATCGTGCGCAAGTCATCAGCCTTGAAGCTGAATTGCGGGAACACAAGCAACAGGCATCTACTGCGAAGAACAAGTATGCCGACTGGAACACCGAGTTGCAGAAAAAAATGAAAGAACTCCGGGAGGAAAAGAAGCAGTGGCTTTTAGAAGCTGGTACACTGCGGAGTTCACAAAAAGAAACGCAAGTTCGTGATTTCGTCGTCTGTCTTGTAGAGTTGGAGATCCAATGAAGTTTATAGGCGCTTTTCAATGCACAAAGCAAGCTGCTGGCCGCTGCTACCAATGACGTATTTACTCTGCAAACGCAGAAGAAAGAAGATCAGCACAAGATTGATCGACTACGAGACTACGAGCGACAGATCGAGCAGTACGTCAAGAATCAGAAATTGTGGTATGTCTTCATGTTCAACTTTGTACAATTCGGGCACTTAAGTGCGTTATAGGGACGAAGATTTCAAGAGGTTTAACAACCGCGAAGACGAGGTGAAGTTGATGCAGAGTCAATACAAGCAAATGCAAATGAGACTTTTGAGCATGGAAGGTGTGCAGGCAGAGATGGAAGATAATGCACGGTATATTTAGCTCTTTCTAATCTGAAATTCATGTAACTAAGAACAGTTCTCAGCGCCTACCGTCGACAAATCCAGGGGGTCGAGGCACGCTTGAATCAAATGAAACGAGTGGAAAGTCCCCGTATACCGTTTGCCCAAGAAATTGCTACATTCTCCAATGAAAAGGCAGTATTAATGAGCACGAATGCGAAGCTTGGAGAAGAAAATCGGGTGTTGAGGGAGGAGGTGGAAGAGCTGCGTGTTATGATGGAGTTGTTGAAAGGACGGAAAGGATTAGTTTCTGAAGAAAGGTCACCTCTGAGCCCACGGCCGACGTTCAGTAGTTAATTAGGGCAAAAATAATAAAAAATAAAAAATGTAACATTAAAATGATTGTTGTTCCAGAAGATTCTACAGCCATCCGCCACAGCCACCAAAAAAGGCAAGTTTCGGATTCTTCGAGAACTAAAGTACAGAATACATAAACAGACGTGCAGTTCTTACCCTCTTTTGCTCCATAACTACCACCTCACCTCCCTTCAAAAAATCAAAAGGTCAGTTCTCGACCTCAATCTCCCATACATGTCAATTTAACATTTTATAGTTTACAATGGCGACAGAAAGCTTCGGATTCCAAGCTGAGATCAGTCAACTCCTAGACTTGATCATCAGTATGTCGTCGTGTCTTTTACTTGTACCTATACGTGCTGATTGATCTCTTTCCTATAGATACTTTCTACTCGAACAAAGAGATTTTCCTTCGGGAGTTGATCTCTAACGGATCCGATGCCCTCGACAAAATTCGTTACGCCTCCCTAACGGATCCATCTCAACTCGACACTGAGAAGGAACTCTACATCCGTATCACACCAGACAAGGAGAACAAGATCCTCAACATCCGCGATACTGGTATCGGTATGACCAAAGCTGATATGGTCAACAACCTCGGTACCATTGCTAAGTCTGGCACAAAGGTTCGTATTTGACTTAAAAATCTATTACAATCGGTGTGTTTGAATGGGTTTACTCTTAGGGATTCATGGAGGCTCTCAGCTCTGGCGCTGACATTTCCATGATCGGTCAATTCGGTGTCGGTTTCTACTCTGCCTACCTCGTCGCCGAGCGCGTCCAAGTCATCTCAAAACACAACGATGACGAACAATACATATGGGAGTCGGCTGCCGGTGGGACATTCACCATCACCCCCGATACTGTCAACCCACCTCTGGGTCGTGGTACTGAGATTCGTCTCTACCTCAAAGAAGACCAGCTTGAATACCTTGAGGAGAAGAAGATAAAAGAGATCGTCAAGAAACACTCTGAATTTATCTCATACCCCATTCAGCTCACCGTCACCAAGGAGGTAGAAAAGGTATGTTAAGTGTGCACATCATCTATGGCAATCAGTAATCGTCTTTGTAGGAGGTAGAAGATGAGGAGGAGGAGGAGGAGAAAGAGGACGAAGAGAAGGCCAAGATTGAGGAGGTCGACGATGAAGAGGAGAAGAAGGACAAAAAGACCAAGAAGATCAAAGAGAAGGAGACCTCCAACGAGGAGCTCAACAAGACGAAACCCATCTGGACTCGTAACCCATCAGACATCACGCCAGAAGAGTACGCCTCCTTCTACAAGAGCTTGACCAATGATTGGGAAGATCATCTTGCCGTCAAGCACTTCTCCGTTGAGGGTCAACTTGAGTTCAAGGCTATCCTTTTCATTCCCAAACGGTTCGTATATAAGTTATTTTAGATCCATTTAGAGCTCATTTTTCTATCCAGTGCTCCCTTTGATCTCTTCGAGTCTAAGAAAAAGCGTAACAACATCAAGCTCTACGTCCGCCGTGTCTTCATCATGGACGACTGCGAGGACCTCATTCCCGAGTACCTCAACTTTGTTAAGGGCATCGTCGACTCGGAAGACCTTCCCCTTAACATCTCCCGTGAGACCCTCCAACAAAACAAAATCCTCAAGGTCATCCGCAAGAACCTTGTGAAGAAGACTATGGACCTCATCAGTGAGATTGCTGAAGACAAGGACAACTTCACCAAATTCTACGAGGCCTTTGGCAAGAACATCAAGCTTGGTATTCACGAAGATGCTCAAAACCGTAGCAAGCTTGCGGAGTTCCTCCGTTTCTACTCCACGAAATCGTACGACGAGCTTACTTCCCTCAAAGGTAAGATTATTTGTTACATCTGTAGACAACCATTAAATCCATATCTTTCTTAGATTATATCACGCGCATGCCCGAAGTTCAAAAGACCGTCTACTACCTTACCGGCGAGTCTCTTGCCGCCACCCGCGACTCGCCCTTTTTGGAGGTTCTCAAGAAGAAGGGCTTCGAAGTCCTCCTGCTTGTCGACCCAATCGACGAGTACGCCATCACTCAGCTCAAAGAGTTCGACGGTAAGAAGCTCGTCTGTGTCTCAAAAGAAGGTCTGGAACTCGAGGAAACCGACGAAGAGAAGAAGGCGCGCGAATCAGAGATTGCTGAGTTCACCGAGTTGTGCTCGGCCGTGAAGGATGCTCTTGGCGACAAGGTTGAGAAGGTTGTCATCTCTAACCGTATCTCGGACTCGCCTTGTGTTCTTGTAACTGGTCAATTTGGTTGGTCATCAAATATGGTCAGTGTTTACCTTTCTCATCTATCCTTTATCTTATCAAAAAATTTCTCCATCCAAATAGGAACGTATAATGAAGGCCCAAGCCCTCCGTGATTCTTCGATGTCGTCCTACATGGCATCGAAGAAAACACTTGAACTGAACCCCAGCAATGCCATTGTTAAGGAACTCAAGGAGAAAGTCAAGGCAGACAAGGCCGACAAGTCGGTTCGCGACTTGACATACCTCTTGTTCGAGACTGCTCTCCTCACCTCCGGCTTTACTCTTGATGAGCCCACTTCCTTTGCGAAGCGCATCTACCGTATGATTGCGTAAGTTTTTTTTTTTTTCCCCCGATGATCACCGACTCTAATGCTTACTTACCTCTTCCTAGTCTTGGTCTTGACGTCGACGATGAGGATGAGGCCCCCGTCGAGCAAATCGAAGCACCTGCGGCTACTGAAGCTGCATCGTCATCGGCCATGGAGGAGATCGACTAGATGCTTTTCGCCGCATGTTTTACCTCAGTCTTCATCGCTCGTCATACATAACTCTCTTTTGCATTGCTAATTTCAGGTCAGGTCCACTTATTCATCGTTTCTTTTTTTACATTTTTTCTATATCACAACATATACACTTGTCAATGCTCTAAAATTACTTGCACGACCCAAAATAAATAAATGTGACTCGTTTTGCTACATAGAGTTCAATCTTGCCTAAGAGCAAGATCTTGTATCTTGTCTTGAATGAATGAATGTAGAGATACTCTCAGCTGAAGTAGGTTCTGCACCCTTAAGACCCTCCATTTCTCGAACATCATCAAAACTCGACCAAATCGTATATCTCAAGGCGATTACAACGTTGTCTTTGAGCTCGGAGATATTGCCGAGCATCAACTTTATAGAACAAAAGCAATAAACAAAAAAGGCATGTATTGCACCATCTAGATGTATGATCTATTTTCATAAGTAGATGTGGGTGACAGTTGATTGGTGCATACTAGTCAGGATTGTGCATAGTCAGGATCATCAACATGCCAAGTAAGAATGGTTTACGCCCCCTCCCTCAGGATCATCTCCTACCTTAGACTCTGCCTGCGGCTTCATCATCTTCCGAGTTTATTCCAGCATTGAACAAATGATGTCTGGCAGAAGCTTAAAGCGCATCCGATCGTTGATTGTTGCAGATCCCCCCTCTACTTGCGGAAGTGGCTGCAAGTCGTACCAAATCACCAACTGCAGACCCAAATCACATAGAAGGCTTTGTGTGATAGTTGGTTGAATACAATGGATGTGCATTACGGCGTACCCGTTTGAGGTTGATTATGTGGTGCAGCACTCGCCTTGTAGAGAGATAGTGAGGTGGGTACCATATAACCGTCCCGGCCAAATAGCTGCTATAGCATAAGACTACCGAGTCATGTAAAACCATCACCGTTTGCTTTTACCTAAAGGCTGTTTCAAAGGTTTATAGTTTCCAGGTTGACGTCATTGATTTATTTAAAAAAAAAGAAAAGACAAAAGCGGATGTGTGAACAATATAGACAGGGATACGAAGTCCGGACCACAGCTTCTTCCTTTTTGTCGGTAAGAGCAAGCGAGGTTTCGGCCATGGGTTGATAGAGACGAGAGAAGGGAAAGGTAAGGGGGTGGGGGGGGGGGAAAGGCGGGGGTACTTTTCCGTTTCCATCCCGTCAGCTATGATAGATGCCATATACTTAGCCTGTCTCTGTGGGGTAGCACACATCAGAGACTGTCTGGGTGTTTCATTCTTGTACCCGGGACCTTACCCATTCAATTCCTGATCATGGAGTGTGGATGATTGAATTATACACACTATGCATGATGATCTACTTGAACGCGGCGTCATTACTGTTTGGGGTTTGGATGGCCCACGGGTCGACGAGTCAGTCATCTTAATGTGGCTATATGACTCGAAAGTCAAGAGAACTGCTGAGAGGAAATGGATTAAGAATAGCCTATGAGTCGGAGAGAATGTGTGGGGAAGGAATCTGTGACTTGCTTTACAGCCGTTACTCCCGTTGAGTCGAGTCAGCTGAGTAGAGTAGAACAGGATACGCGTTCTCTGATTCGCTTATAGAGATATGAGGGCTGCCCGCGGTGTTTAGGGGGTGTTGAGCTGTCGATTGCTCTACAACTCTAGGTCAATAATGCTAGGATGAAATGGAATGGTTGTTAACGACAGTACCATCTCTCGTTGTTGTTAAATATGTGCAACTTGGCAGTCTATGAGAACAACTAAGTGAACGGATGGAAGGGTTGTCGACTGGAAAGGCCGATTTTTTACTCACCATAAAAGCCTTTATAAATAAGATAGGGGTAACGTTATTTGGGGCCGTCACAATTAAGAGAAATGAACAACCAGGTTACTGCGGCTTCTGTATATTTGCCTTGAACAGAACATTGCCGGAGTATTGTATAGGACAAAGCGCGTACCGCAGTCATTCATGTAACAAACACGAGTCGTGGAGAGAAAAATAACGTGTTCCACGCGTTTTTTATCTAGTAATGGCGTTGTACGCGACTTGGTGCAACAATAGCGCTGATGCAGTGTGTTGCTTAATTAAAAGTTGCTGGTTGATGGTTGCCGATGATAAACCTGCCGCCATAACTTGCGCCTGCCACCGAGTCCACCGCTTAGGAGTAAGCCCTAGATGCATGAGTGAACGGCGAAGCACTGGCAGGCCTCATGCCAGTGCGCTAAAGACCGGTTTTTTTTTTTTTTTTTTTTTTCCAATATTGCTGTTTCCATGGGTGATGAGTCATTTCTCTAAGGGGTGACTGTGACCGATGTGTCAGCTTATGTGATTGATCGACATTCCTATTATCTTGCGCTCTTTCATTGTCCTCCACATCATGTTCCCTGATACTTAAGTCACACAATCACATTCAACTCTCATTGTACTACCATCCACAGAGCCATGTACGCTCCCAAACCCATTCTCGCCACTCTGCAGCAGCACAGAGACACCTTGTCGCCACTCACAACTCAGCTAGATTTCCCAGCCACTGTAAGGCTCAGTTTCTCCCTTTACATCCTTTTCTAATGATCCACTTCGCAGGCCCTTGAACGTCTGAGATCTCCCATCCATCTCACTGAACCATCCACTGATATACTTCCTTCAACACCAGTACGTTCAACATTGGATCTGGTGTTCACAGCTGCTTACATGTCTCTAGTCCTCAACGCCTTCTCCCCAAAGACGCTCAAAACCCAGTCCTCATCCTGCACGTCGTCGCCGCCCAACACGCGAATGCCGCGTAACCCCCCGATCGCATGCATTTGATGATTTACCTTGGATAGCCTCCTTGGAATCATCTCCGGATCTCATCAATCCATGGGATATTGCCGATCTCTCTCTACTTCCCGTCTCCTCTCTGTCAGAATTACCTGCTTCAGGACCCGGTCCTGTTCGCCGACGAAAGACGTCTCTGCGATCTAGCCCCCTTGCTTCCTCAAAGGTTATATCTCCTCTCCCTATTCGCGATACCTCGCTTCTACTCTCTCCCTCTCTACCAACACCTCGACCACATTTCACTCCCTCTCGGGTTCTGTTTCAGAATCTCATGCCCGTCGCCTGCGACCTTTTGGAGCGGCCTTGTATCAACAGCTCACGAATTAACTTCTGAATCGGTATCATTCGCAATATCTGAAACTGCGCGCACCTTCTGTCCAACTTCAACAACTCACTGCTCAGCTGAAACTTCTATTCAACGCTTTTTTCGACATTAGTTCCTTTCATTATATCAACATCAGCATGCGCAATTTAATCAACAGTTCACGATGACCTCGACGCGCTTTAAATTAACTCTGCATCACGATCATTTGCACGTACTACACCGCTCAAGCATCAAATTTCCGACATCATCGACCCAAATACACTTATATAATAGCTTCAACCATATTCTAAATGTTATCGTATCGTACGAATCTCTCAGCTGTTCTAACGCCTGATCTTCATGATTTATTTTACTTTTTATGTCTTTCGTCTATCCTTTGTCCATTGCATCATTGTCGTATATTTTCCGATCTACCCCTCTGTTGATGTTATCACTGCTTCCCATCGTTTTCTTTTTCTTTTTCTTCGTAGCACTATCTCTCTTTACGCCGATGACCGTTCCCTGCTCTAAACCCAATTCCTCTCCAAGCTTATCTTTTCACTTCCCTGTCGGACAAAATTGGCTGGGTACAACGGACATGCTCAAAGTTTCAAATCACTTATGTATGTTCTTAGGGTTTCACTGGTTGTACCTTTTCGAGCAATGTCGTATATGCACAAGGTGAACTGATTAGATGAGATTACCAAGAATGGTCGAAAGAAAGTCTTTGACTCTTTGTCTGCCTCACCACAAGCCAAGTCAAAGAAACATGACCCAGACATCGCGTGTTATCAATTTTGGAGCAGGTCCTTCTGCATTACCCGAATCTGTTCTCGATGAGGCTGCAAAAGCACTGCTCAACTTCGAGAATACTGGAATTGGCATCGCCGAAATCTCACATAGGTCCAAGGAATTCTCTGCCTATCTCGCCAATGTTGAGGATCTCATTCGACAACAACTCAATGTACCCCCAACTCACTCCATCTTGTTCTTACAAGGAGGTGGTACAGGTCAATTCTCAGCTGTGGTTCTCAACATGCTAGCTCGTCATCATTTACTTCACCCAGATATTATAAAAACTGAAGACCGAGTCCTGGATTATGTTCTTACTGGGTCATGGAGTAAATCTGCAGCTAAAGAAGCAGGTAGGCTAGCGGGAGGAGCTACAGTCCACATCGCAGCTGATGCCCGGGAGTCCTCAATGGACGGGAAATCATTCAACAATATCCCCTCGCATGACGCATACAAGTTCTCAGAAGACCCTGCGTTAATATATTACTGCGAGAATGAAACTGTTTCAGGCGTACAATTTTCGCATGATGAGAACGCTGCCGAATCTTTCCCTTTCCACCTTCTTCCAACGGATAGACTGCTACCTCTCGTAGCCGATTACTCTTCCTCCTTCATGTCCCGTCCTATCCCCAGACTAGCAGATCATGCTATCATTTACGCTGGTGCTCAGAAAAATATCGGCCCTGCAGGTTTGACCATTGTCATCGTCCGACAAGATTGTATCGTAGACGTTGATGCTGCAGCTAAATTGGGAGCTGTACCTGTTCCCGTCGGTCTTGCGTACAAAACTTTCGCAGAACAGAAAAGTATGCCTAATACTCCTCCTGTGTTTTCTGTTTATGTCGCTGGACTGGTGTTGAAGAGGAATCATGAGTTGGGCGGTGTGACGTACTATGAGGAACTTAATAGAAAGAAGCAGGAGAAGTTGTATGCGGTGCTGGGAGAGGGTGAAGCAAAGGGAATTCTGAGGGGTCATGTGAAACCGGGCAGTGGGAGCTGGATGAATGTGGTGTTTGAGGTTCTTGGGGAAGGTGCAGAGGCGAAGTTTTTGACTGGAGCTGAAGGGGAAGGGATCAAAGGAATCAAAGGTCATCGGTACGGACTTTATTCCTTCTTTTTCTCTTGTCCTACCTCCAGAATTTTAAAATTCGTTACCCAGATCTATTGGGGGTATCCGTGTTTCCCTCTACAACGCCATCACAGAAGCGCAAACAGACAAACTCGTAGCATATATGCGTCGATTTTTAGAAGAAACTCCAGCTCAACAACCTCCACTCCCATCTGAGTCGCTGAATCAATAAATTACCAGATTACTTTCGTCTTTCTGAAGAAGAGAAAAAAAAAAGAAGATGACTTCGAAATTGAAGACTACATACAGTTCAATTATTGCACGACTGAAATTTTTGAGGGGATAGTAGTGCTTGCGGCGATACTTATATGTACCGCAAGAGATGAATCATTCAACAGATCAGACTTGAATTGAATGGGTCCAAAGTTTGTTTGGACGTTTACTGATTGATGTTGCAATTTCTGGCTGTATATGGGTCAGTGAATAGCATATATTTCTCGGTACTCAGGGTATCTTAATCGTCACTTTGCCGGAGTGGTTAACGGGATCGCCTGCTACCTTGTAGTAGATCAGCGGTTGGTCTTTGACCGCGAGTGTTCGAATCGCTCAGGTGACGCTTTTTTATTTCACTTTCCTCTCTCAATCCTCACGCCGAGTTGATTCCTTCATTTCCTGACCCGTCGAATTAGCAAATCACTGGAACCGTTCCCAGCACCAACTTGACTCTCGATTGCCTACTAACTGTTCAACTTCATTCACATCAAATAAATGTAGAACACCAAGGTCCATCACTGTACCCTCTAGTTCTGCTCTGCGGACCTCTCGTATATGGAATGGATTATGGCTAATCTGGTACAATGAACCAATACTTGGACTCAACTTAAATTCGACTGACCGTTCCTTCTCCTTTCCTGCTACCCTTACTAGCGGCTGAACGCCAAGTACAAGAGCTTGCCTTCTTATAACACCCTCACATCAACCATGATGATGAAAACCTTGCTACTGCTTATCTCGTCTTGTATCGGGGTTAGCCTCCAAATTCTGCGTATAGCCATCATCAAGATGCTTCTTCCCAGAATGCCACTGTCTAATTGGAGAAAGGAGGTTATTCCTGTGGTCCGGGTAGACGCTGGTCAGGTGGAAAATCCACATATTCGCAAACGAGGCAAGTAGTGTTTTTTTTTGCTTTTATTTCTTTATGAATAGCAGCTAATACACACACGCCAGTCTTACCCTCGACGAGTGGTCCTGGCCGTAGCTTAGGAGACTATTTCGAATTCGCAAACAACCACGACAAAGAGACCTGTCGCTTCAAGATTTCAAACTCTCTCACCAAGCATGCTATTCCGATTGGCAAGGTCAACGTCACACCGACCAAGCCTGCAGTCGTCGATTTCGAGTTCTCCATCTACGCCGTCTGTATTCTCTCCAGTCATCATAAACCCCTATCGTCCCTTTGTTTCTAAAAAAAAAAATCTTATCATCAGGATCCTGTTCCTCAAGATACTCGTTACCTGACTCCACTTCGCCCCCCGCCTATTAGAGAAGTCAACTTCACTCTTCTCAGAAATGCAAGCGAACGTGTCAGCGAAATTTTACGAGAGAATCGTCGTCGACTTGATGCTGGAGAAGATCCAAGTACTGTTCGAAGTATGTCTTTTTTTTTTTTATCTAGATATTTGGATTCGTCATATTTTTTTAATTTTTTTTTCTCTTGTTAGAGGAAGCACGTCGGAAGCGCGCTATGGAACTTTCTGCTGCTCGTAGAGGGCGGGCGAAACTCTTCTCAAACTCCTATGTAACTTAATTGTCATTTCATAATCAGTGACTCTATTTCCAAGTGTTTTTGTCATTCCCCTCGTCGTTCAGCACCCGGAGGACTGTGTTGTTGTTTTTGTAAATAGACCATTGTTGTAATTGCGATAGATCTGTTTACTTGCAACTTTATCGAAACGGTGGGGGACACAGAAGGTGCGATATGGCCAGGTTTAATATCAAATAGTAAGATAATCCCGAACTCAAAGATAAAATACGAGTAGCACCTGGGACCTGTTACGACCGTACTACTACTACCAGCATACCTAAAAGCAACCTGTCGCTAAGATTCATTACACTTTTGAGGAGGTCCCAGCCTCGGATCGGCGTAAACGATAAAAAGATGCTGCCCCAGTGAGGCTCGAACTCACGACCTTCCGATATTGCATGAACTGATTGATGTTCAGTTAACAGTCGGACGCTGTAACCAACTCAGCCATGGGGCACATGACAGCCACTCGGCTTTAACCTATAATAAGTGTGACGTGACGGATCCATTGCGAATGTCAAAGCCTCTTTTAAGTACAATCAGTGATTTCAGAAAGCATAAAGGTAGCATTCCTGTAGAGTGAGCTTCCACCGGACCATCTTATGCTTCCATAGCCGAGTCAGCTGTGACATCCTGGGTTTTTCGGCTTTGGTTGGTTTATAAGCTTAGTCAATCATGTACAGTCGCGGACAAACAAAGTCAACAGAAAAATAAGGTTTTATTTATGCCTCCGAAAACCCATTTAAGCAGCCTCCTGGCCAACTTTCAGCTCAATCTATCCAAGCTGTTCTCCTCTAAATTATCATTTAAGGAATATGTACCTTAAAATATTGGCAGAACCCCCTAAAAAAAATCGATAGAAATTGATTCCATAACGGCGTGATAATTATAAAACTCATCATCTGGGCTTTCTGTCAAGAGGTTGTTCTATGGAGAGCTAACTACTAGTAGTTATTTAATAGGCAAGTGTATTGAGCAATGGTTGCCATGCCCGTCTGGTTGAAGACGCCGTAACCTGACCATAAAAGATGCCTTGCATTAATTGGGCAGACAACTCGTCCCACCAACCTTTCATTCGAGCGATGTCAAACCCGCCCCAGGAGGGTAAAAACTATTGGGGAGTAGCAGTAAAAACTCCCAAATTTTTACCCCGATCCCATTCCAACAACGAATGTACTTCGACCGCCCCTGGGAAGGATCAAAACCTTCTCTGCCCCATGTTCCTGGTATGTTTCAATACTGGGAACAGTCATAGAACTCATCGTACCCAGACCAGTCGTGGGAAGAGCCGTTATAGAAACCTTTGGCAAAGGGATTTCTCCATGATGCAGAGCGATCATCGTGATTGGTACAACATGAGTTGCTCCATCCTGTTTTTTTTTTTTTTTCAAGAAAAAAAACTGCAGGTTCAGAGGAACGTTTCTCAAATAGTTAAATCTCTTACCGTTGCCACAAAGTCGCCTCGTTTGGGTCCGCTAACTAACCATTCTCTTACCATCTCTTCAACATTAAACCGGAGGACATAACGACGCGTCGGATCGTCCTGCTTGGCTCCCCAATGAAACGAAGTCTTTATTATCAAGTTGGCAGATATGGGTTGGCCAGCATAGAGCGATGGTTTTGTATCAGGTTCCATTTCTTTGGCAAAAGGCGTTGAAACGATATGGATACACGCTGCAGCAACGATCTTCGCGGATTAGCCAAAGGTGAAGTTTCATGACGAGCAGATCTTACATTCATGCTTGGAACGTCGACTGGTATTTTAATTTCTCGCCAACTCCCTGCAGGGGGTTCTGGATGTCTATGCTCCGCCAAAAGCTATTGAAGTGAAACATCAGACAGAGCGTACCCATAGAACAGACTATATTATTCACCTGCCTCGCCTTCTTCAAAAGTTCTCCTATTTCACCTTGTTCCTTATGTATATCGGGAACGATGAGCTCTCCGGTGATACCGTATAATCCCACCCATGTTGCATCGCTCTCCAGAGCATCGACAAGTTTACCAACCAGGACGATGTGATGTTGGAGAGAAGGAGAGTCTTTTAGCACTGCCTGGACATGAGATTCGATTATGGACTCCACCTCTTGAGGAAGGCATCAGAACTGAAAGGGGAAAGAGGTGAACATAGGCTTTACCTTCGCGCAACATCCTGAACTTGATAGTAAGAATCAATGATTCACGAACTGAAAAAGACCATGAGGAGGGGAAGTGGACAGATGAAGAAAAGACGAATACCAGGTCCATGAGCCGAATCGAGAGCAAACAAAAAATTCGCGGGTTGCGCCGGGGTAACCGTCTACAAAAGCGCCTCGTTAGAATTGGACGCGTCATGAAATTCTCAAAACTAACCACTACTGGACGCTTACTCGAGGCAGGCCTTATCTTTACACCATCAAGGCCTCCTGAAGGAAGATCGAGGTTAGCATCAGCTATCCGTACATGCTGATGACTCGTAGTCGACACGGTGAATTTCGAGATGAGTCTGCATAATTTGAGCAGATATTCTCAAAACGTAGGGTCCATTGCTTACCTATTTCCACGGAAAAAATCCTCTACGTTGACAGAAATCGGCAGAGTAGTAATCAATACTCTTGAAAATTGAGAGATCCGTGTTATTGAGGGCTCGTTTGTAGTCTGATATTCCACTTCCAATTTGACTTTCTAACCAAGATAATGACAAATTTCGTTTCTGCCTTAGAGGAGGCAAACGTACCATCGCAGTGAAAGCTGAAGCATTCGAGTGAGGTACCAAAAAGGTAACAGTTTTATCGTCTTGAATGTTTCCCAGGGTGATTTCATCCTTGTTGCATTCAAATAAATAATTGTGTTCATCTGAAGAGTACACGTCATGGCCATTAAATCTTAACATGAAGAAAGGTTTAACGTTTAACGTTTACCTTCAAGTAAAACAACATCCTGACATAGGAAGGTGACAGAAGATGATAACTTGACAGTTAGTCTGCCAATGTGATTTCTACCCGTTGATATAACGACCATAAGACTCGGTGGTTTTCCAAGTTCAACTGATAAATAACTAAATTTCAGCCATAATTGAAGGATTCAGTCAAACAAATGGCGCACTGCGATTAGATTGAGATATCCGCACATCCAAGGCAAGTAAATCGCGAGGTACGCGGAGCAAGGATGGTTTGGAGACCTGTCCCTTACTTGAACTTTTGCGATAGTTCGATTGAAGTAACAGATGAGAGGATCGGATTTCACTAGACTCCAGAACGAAAAGCCCCGATGAATATGTCTGTATCTAAAGGTAGATATGTGAACTTGGAATATATAACGGCCACAACCTACCGGACAAAACAGGGTCAATTTTGATTTCCCAGGTGGACAACCATTAGGTATTGGCGAGGAATATGTGAACTTGGTAGAATCAGTAGAATCTCGTCCAGCCACGTTGACAATTATGTCATCGGCAGGAAACACCTTTTAAAAGTATGAGAGGAAGATATATCGATGTTGACATAGACACTCACACAAGGAAGGTAATTCGAAATCGTTACATCAAGATATGACCCGTCCCGTGTCTCTGCTAACTTCGCATCAGGAGATATTTGAACAAGCAGGGCAGGATGGTCAGGATGGGCCAGATCTGGCAACTAAGATCAGCTACAATATCATTCAAAAATAAGGAATGTGCAGACCAGCTTCCAAACGTTTCGCAGATATCTTCAAAGAATTGATGAGCTTAGCAATATAGCCAATCTTGTCTGCTTCGTGCAACAGCATCACCGAGTTACGATGCTCGACATAGGTTTTAAGGAACGATAGTACGATGTGTATCCATTCCACATCCTGCGCTTTTCCCAGTAGATCATGAGTGTCAAGGGCGCGAGATAGCATGTAAGATTCTAATGACGTCCACAAGTGAGGAGCATAGTGAGCCGGCAATGACGTATATGTGTTCAAAGCTGCTGCAAAATTTCCGCGATGGCTGAGAGAGGCGTTGTCAGTGTGAATGCGTCACGTCGTTTGATTGAAGAGACATACACCTCGAGGGCTGACAAAGTGCCGTGAAGCTTCAGTGCAAACTTTCTCCGGCCTGACTTGGCATAAAAATCAATGGCACGATTTGTAACAGCAGCGTAGAGTTCATAGAAAGCCTGTTGATCGCTAAATGCGGTATTGAGGGTTTCGTTTGTGAACTGGATCTTCGTTCCTGGTTGCAGTCGTTTGTCCATAGACAGGGAGGTAGAGAACGGTGGGGTTGGAGGAAGATGTCCAGCTTCAACGCCGATGGTATCAAGCTGTATTACAGAGATTAGGAATACATTTAAAAGATAACAATCATAATAGACTTGCTTGAGTTCGAGCTACATCCAGAAGCTCGCCTTTCCCTGCAGAGCCAGACTTAGATGCTTCAAGCTTGAAATCAGTCGACCACGTAGTGCATTGTTCAACAGTACTTAATGCAGAGGAATATACCCAGGCCTCGACAAACAGCGGTGGCAGAGTCGACTGTTCATGGTCAATTATGAAATCCAATAACAAATTAATCACTCACCTCAACCTCTCGGAGACGATTCCCAAAAGCTCCAAGAAAAAGAGCGACTTTGCTGGTAAGTTCAGTCATGCGTCCCATTTTGGCAAGCAATTGACATTGACGAGTGAGAAGGTATATTCGAAAGTCAAAGATAGAGATACGATTAGCCAGGATTAGGTCTCGGTAGGGCTTCTTCGCAGTAGAAAGTAGGGGTACTGATTCATCCTGAAGATCAGGATGAACAAGAGAGCCAAACCACGACATGTTCTTTTCCTTTGATACACGGTAGAATGATGCCTCCAATTCATCATATGGCACTAGGGCTTCCTCGAAGAGGTTCATTCCTTCGAAGGAAGTTGCTAAACTTTCCTGTGAGTACGTGAGCATAAGACATAGCAGATTAGAGAAAAACGATACCTTGAGTATGAAAAAGGTGCAAAAGTTCCAACCGGGCATTGATTGTTGGTTTTCCGAACGCTTGACCTCTTCCTGCCGCAGAATAATCGCCGAATCGAAGGCGTACAGTAGCGCATCCTTCATCTTGTTGATAAGTTCAGCCCATGCAAGTGGATTTTCATTGCCTGTAACCCAATTGACTTGAATACAACTGCTGTCGCGTCAAGGGCTAAACAAGATAGCGAGCGACAATGTGGCCCTCACCGATCACGTTTGTCCGAGTTGAAATCCGTCTTCAACTTATCCAAGACTGTGCCCTTGATCTGAAAGAAATTTCCGGGGGCTGAGCGTGTTGTATCTGGCCTAATGATTTGAAGAATCAACCATTCTGGGTTTTTCCTTGCAGAGATACCGGTATGCCAGTCCTTGATCTGTTTCTTGTGGACATTTCTGTATGATTCCAAATCATTGTCCTGTTGAGATATAGCCTCAGTAAGACAATGAGGAATAGATCAAGGTGAATAACTTCGCAGTGCAAAATGAATATATGAAGCAAAGGCTTCTCCAGCAAGGTGGAAGGAACTTGGGATGTCGGTTCTTCGCTAACACTGTCCAAGGCTACGAGGGTGACGTCTAACTCTTGTATTGTCTTCACGGACTGCCTTAGCGGGGACTTTCGATGTATATTCTTTAGAGGTAATTGTGCGACAAGTGCCGCATAGACTTTGTTCCAGTTTGGTGACGCAAGGAATGCCGGAGGTGCAGAGTAAGAAACGAGAACACGTTGAGCCGAGGACCCAGACGACACGGACATAGCCGGCGTTCTTTCCTAAGTTCTACAGCGACCAGAAGTCAATGGGCGGCAAGTAGTTACAAGAGGTGATAATAATCCCGTGGGAATAAATATCGTCCAAAAATAGCTGTCATATTGAGTTCACCTTGTTCGGCAGTTGGTCGACTTTTGGAGTTTCTCAATATCCGCTGGATGGATGTGCAAAAATTTCAAGGGTTCTATTAGCAATACTTCAATGTATCTGGTATTTTTTTTGGAAGGGCTGAGTGAGGATATACATGCGAGGGAAATGTCACTCTAGGGTCAGTTTGCCGAGCGTCGGCTCATCGGAGATTGAACACTTCGGAGATCACAGAAACAGACGTCATTGTAAGCGGGCTTCAGGGGTATGACGATTCAATAAGATCAACGGAGTTTAAATGGTGCTTAATGCCATGAGATGCCGGTTGTGACGATCTGTGACATCAACGATTTCGACCAACTGCCGAAACAGGTGACCCAACATAGTAAGTACTAAGCTACTTAGTAAATGAAAAGTAATCTTGACGGCATTTTGTCTAGACTATCCCTCTAATAGGCGACGCCGAAGGCCCTCGTCATCATCCGCAACACGGCTGGTTACGAGTTTACATTTTGTCAACAAAGTTACATGGCCGGCACATTCGCCACAACATGTACCACCCAGGGTCTTGAACGCCACCTCGTGTAAGAGCAGGCTATATAAACCCAAGGCCGTTGTGGCAAGGGTTTGCATCCCAACTTGAACGCTTCGTCTCCTAAGTTCTAATCAATCAATTCACAATCAATGACTTCGCATTCACCTCTAGCAGCACCTGCCCAAGTTCTAATCGTGCGTCATTTCTCCCACTTATGGCTAGCATATCCTATACAACCGTTTGATGCATAGGTCGGCGCGGGTCCCTCTGGACTTGTATTGGCTCTCACTTTGCTGAGAAATGGCATCTCCGTGCGTATCATCGAGAAGAGCGTGTTCCCCAGGATAGGCCAACGCGGCGCAGGTATCTCGGTTGGCATTTTAACTCCATCTCTGCATCGCACCACAACTGAAAAAAATAATTGTCTACTAAGCCGCGTTCTTTCGAGCTATTTGAGTTTCTGGGCATTCTCGATCCCATCATGCAACGCTCCATCAAGGTCCCAATAGTGAAGATGTACAAAGGCCCCAAGGGCGTTGAAATTTTGCAAGAGTTTGAGATAGCTCCAATATTGGAGTCGACGCCAGCTACCCCCCATGTACGTGATCAATTTTCGTGCTGCAATAAAACCAACGATGGAACTGACTTATCTGTCTTTGGGGCAGTCCAACTTTCGCCTCCTTGGCCAGCAGAATATGGAAAATATAATTCAAACGGAGATGAAGCAGTATAATTCTTCTATCGAATTAGGCGTCGAGCTTGTGTCTTTGGAACAGTTTGATGATGGAGTGCAAGTTAAACTCCACAAACGAAACACTGAAAACTCAGATATCGAGGACGAAACATCGAAATATGAATGGGTCGTAGGCGCTGATGGCGCACGAGGTGTAGTCAGGAAGCTACTTGGCCTAACATTCCTAGGCGAGACAAAGGTCGAGAAATTTGCCGTTGGTGATATAAGAGTGGAAGGGCTAACAAACGTAGGCTTCCTTCAATTCTCCATATCATTTGCCATTTACTCCATAACTTTCAGGATTGGCATATGTGGGGAGATATGGGAAATACTCTGTGAGTGTTGTGTCAGAGGGCGGAAATTGTATTGAAGAGTTTGTCAAAAAGAACGGCGGTTCGGTATACGGAAATACCGGGCGTGTTCAACTTCCTTTCTGGAGGCTCAAAGCTCGACAATATTGACGACATTACTGCCAGTCAGGATGCAGTCCGGGCGTTTTTGAGAGAACAGACATCACATCGAGCCGACATTAAGTTCGGTGAAGTGATCTGTTACTCGCCATACAGGTATGCAATCTATGCCTCGGGGAACTTGTTGAAGTTGAAAGACACATGGTGCAGGATCAATATTCGAATGGTCGACAAATTTGGGAAGGGAAGAGTTTTCGTTGCGGGTGGTAAGTCACATCATTCGTCGTTATCTTCCTTGATTAATGTATATTATGCTTCAAGATGCCGCGCATGTCCATAGCCCCACAGGAGGTCAGGTACGATAGACTGCAAGCGACTGCCGACGTCCGATGTTAACTCTGCTGGTTAGGGCATGAACACAGGAATTCAAGACTCCTTCAATCTGGGTTGGAAACTAGCCCATGTTATTAAAGGCTTTTCACCTTCATCTCTCTTGGATACTTATACGGAGGAACGACTTCCCGTCGTAGCAGAGATGCTGAATCTTACAACGAAGATATTGAAGGCGACGCTGGATAAACCGACCAGTGATGCCGTGTGGCAGCGATCAGGAAGCCTCGACCAGCTTGGTGTCAATTATCGAGGGAGCTCTATAGTTGTCGATCAGAGTACTGACTCTGGTGTGGGGCCGGAAACGAGGAAAGTTCATTCAGCATACGGCCTAGAAGTTGGAGGGCTATTACGAGCAGGTGATCGTGCGCCCGACGCTCTAGGACTCGTCGAAATCAAATCCGACAATCAGCAATCGAGCGAGTCGACAAGACTCTACAGGCTACTCAGTCCCACGCGCCATACTGTTTTCATTTTTGCGGAGGCGGCTGATGTCCCCGCAACTCTCGCTGCCATTGCAAAGAACCGCAAAGAACTTGTACGAGTAGTGATTCTCCTCCGTGCGGGAAACACCGATATGCCACAGAATGCTGTTGCTCGTGATGTATTCGAGGACCGTGATGGACATGCGTATGACGCATATAAAGGTGCAGATGGTGCAAATGAGGTTGTGATTATCCGACCAGATGGTGTAATTGGGGCCATTGTGAGAGATGTGGATGGGCTGGAACAGTACTTCAGAACTGTTTTCGTGGGTTCTCTATAGGCCCTGTATACGTATACATGAGCTTAAGCGTGTAATTGTAATACAACATGGAAGTTTTTGTCTGAAGCACAGTCGTTTAAGCTCAGTTTGGTCGGACCTTGGAAAAAGTTGATCCTGAACTACATGAAAATAAATAAATATAAAGATGCTCTGAACCTATTTATCAAGTCCATCGCAAAATCGACGAAACCATGCCGGGGCCAGAACATGCAAGTACTTCGAAATCAAGCTCTCCAGCCCCTCCATCTACTTTTAAAGCACTAGGCCTCATTGATCCACTTCTACAAGCTCTCGATCACGTTGGGTACAAAACTCCAACAGACATTCAACTTGAAGCTCTACCACACGCACTGGAAGGCCGAGATATCATCGGAATCGCTTCCACGGGCTCAGGAAAAACAGCTGCATTTGCTTTGCCGATTTTACAAAAACTATGGGAAGAGCCAAAGGGTCTATTCGCATGCGTGCTTGCTCCCACCCGCGAATTGGCATACCAAATATCTCAGCAGTTTGAAGCGCTCGGTTCATCTATGGGTGTGAGGTGTGCTGTGCTCATTGGTGGTATGGATATGCCTACCCAACAAATTGCTCTCGCTAAACGGCCTCATATTGTTATTGCAACACCTGGACGACTACTTGACCACTTGGAGACTACGAAGGGTTTCTCTCTGCGTACGCTGAAATTTCTGGTATGAACTTTTATTGTTCAGTTCTTTACCCCCCTTTCCTCATTTTCTCAAAGGTATTGGACGAGGCCGATCGTTTACTTGATATGGAGTTTACTGAGGCACTGGACAAAATTCTAAAACTTATACCAAAAGAGCGGACAACATATCTCTATTCTGCAACTATGACGACAAAGGTAGCGAAGCTTCAGCGGGCGAGCTTAACGAATCCAGTTCGAGTCGAAGTTTCATCAAAGTGGGTTGTCAGCTGTCAAAAAGTCCTTTTCCCTCTGTCCTAACATATCTCGGACAAGATATCAGACGGTGTCAACTTTACTGCAGTATTATCTGCTCATGCCACTGAAAGAAAAGGAACCCTATTTTGTTTATTTGATAAATACACTGGCGCAAAATTCAATTATCGTTTTTACTCGAACAAAAGCTGATGCTCAACGGTGATTGACTTTTCATTCCACGGGCTACTTCTGTTAACATTACATTCATCAGACTCTCAATCATTCTGCGTATCCTTGGCTTTGCAGCCGTACCAATACATGGCGACATGAGCCAAAGTCAGCGGTTGGGCGCTCTTGGAAAGTTTAAGAGCGGAAGTCGCAAGGTACTCGTTGCAACAGACATTGCCAGTCGGTAAGATCCTTGTTTTGATGAGAAGAGGTATGTAAATACTAAATATTATGTAGTGGACTCGATATCCCCTCTGTCGACGTTGTCATCAACTATGATGTCCCTCAAC
>Ga0193742_1000277_pt1 | contig 36968 bp, 37 predicted proteins | sample L2c1metaG_FD_165511 | JGI IMG/M metagenome (GOLD analysis project Ga0193742, IMG submission 165511) | Soil microbial communities from a riparian zone of the East river system, Colorado, United States - L2c1 | ecosystem: Environmental > Terrestrial > Soil > Riparian zone | place: USA: East River... | reverse complement strand
CGCCGCGGCGGAACGCGCCGCCGCCAAAGCAGCAGCCGACGCCGCCCCCGTCCCGCTGCCACCCTCGACACCCCCGCCGGGACACCCACCCGAGCAACCCGCGGCGACCCCGCAACCGACGGAGACGCCCGCGCCCCCACCGGCCGAGACGACACCCGCCGCCGGCCTGCCGGCCGACCACCCCGCCGTCCAGACGCTCCTGAAGTCCCACGACCCCCAGGGCAACGAGCACGAACGCGACTGGGACCGCCGCTACCTGGTCCGCTTCGGCAGCGTCACCGCGCACGGCATCAGCCAGGACGGCGTCGAGTTCAACTGGCCGACCAGCGAGCAGTACCCGGAAGGCGGCAGCGCCCCCGGCGACCCCGAGATCCTCGAAGCGAACACGGTCATCGACCGCTTCGGCACCCCGGCCGGCCGCGTCTTCGCCCAGGACGGCACGCCGTTCCCGCAGCGTTCGCTCCCGCCGCCACACAAGGACGCCGGCTACCGCCGCTACCGCGTGAGCAAGCCGCTCCCGGTCTGGCGCGCGGTGTCGGCCGCGTGGTTCGGGCAGCCGGGCGGCGGCGTTCGCTACCGCACGACGCACTCCGCCGCCGAGCTCGTCGCCCTCGGGTACCTCACAGAGGAGAACGCATGAACGCCGAGTCCATCACCGAATGGCTGGCCGCGGTCGGCGTCCCCGGCGAGGTCGTGTCCGTCGGCGCCGAGGCCGACAACGCCTGGTGCCTCGTCCGCGACGACACCGCCGACGAGGACGGCAACTTCAGCTGGGAAGTCTTCTGGCGCGAGCAGGGCAACCGCTACGACTGGGCCCGCTTCACGAACGAGCAGGTCGCCTGCCACTACCTCTTCGGCCGCCTGACCTGGGCTCAGGTCGTCCGCGGCGCGCTCACGCCCGCCTGAAGGATCGCCAGCGCGCCCGCGTGCAGCAGCCCGTTCGTCGCGAGCGCGGTGCCGTGGTCGAACCCCGGCCGCCCGTACAGGTCGGTGAACGTCCCGCCGGCCTCGGTCACCAGCACCTGCACGGCCGCGAGGTCCCACGCGTTCGCGATCGGCTCCGCCGCGATGTCCACCGAACCCTCCGCCACCAGCACGTGCTGCCAGAAGTCGCCGAACGCCCGGTTCTCCCAGCACGCGTCGACGAGCGCCAGGTACGCCTCCCGCGAGTGGTACTCCACCCAGTCCCCCAGGTGCGTCGTCGACACGTAGGCGTCTTCCAGAGCCGCGATCCCCGACACCCGCAGCTGCCGCCCTTCCGACGACCACGCCCCCGCCCCCGCCGTCGCCCACCACCGCCGCGGGATGGCGGGTGAGCTGACCACGCCGACGACCGGTTCGCCACCGTCCACCAGCGCGATCAGCGTCGCCCACACCGGGTTCCCACGCAGGAAGTTCTTCGTCCCGTCGATCGGGTCGAGGATCCACGTCCGCCCCGCGCCGACCGCCCCGCCGCGTTCCTCGCCGAGGATCGCGTCGCCGGGACGTTCCTCCGCGAGGATCGCCCGCACCGCGTCCTCGACGGCCGTGTCCGCGTCGGTCACGGGTGACCGGTCCGGCTTGCGGGCGACGACCAGGTCGGCGGCGCGGAAACGGGCGGTCGTGATGGCGTCGGCGGCGTCGGCGAGCCGCAGGGCGACGGCGAGGTCGTCAGCATGCATGCGCCGATGCTGTCACGCGACCCGGACGCCTGCCTTCGCGGCTTCTTCCAGTTGCCGGTTGGTCTCGAGCAGGTTCACGATGTCCAGGAAGTAGGAGTAGACCCGCGAGAACGGTTCCGTCACCCAATCGTCTCGATACTCGAAATCCTCGTCCTCATCCTCGGTGTTAGTCGGTTCCGTCGACATTGTGATGTTCCAGTTCGCGAACGCGCCGCGTACCTGCCAGTTCAGTTCCATGCCGGAAAATGTCGCGCCAGGCCAGGCGGTCGCGCAAATTTCCATTCGGGTGACACCACTTTCGTGCCGCCATGGCATGGCGAGATCGTTTGGTATGGGCAGGCGAAAAGGTGTGTCGGTGCGACAGCGCCGAGTCTCGACGGAGCTACGTGCGTGGCGTATCAAGCGAGGGTTGAGCTGCAAGGAGGTCGCGTTCGCGCTCGGCTGGTCCGAGAGCAAGGTCAGCCGGATGGAGACCGGCGAACGCGGCCTCTACGTCGACGACGTCGGCGCCGTACTCGGCTATCTCCGCGTACCAGCGGACATCCGGCAAGACCTCTTGGACCTCGTCCGCACGGGCGAAGAACGAAACTGGCATGAGATCGGTGGCGACGCGCCCATCTCCAAGCTGGTACGAGACCTCATCAGGGTTCGAGAACGATGCCACTGCCATCTTCAGCTTCGAGCCGATGCTCATCCCCGGGCTGATGCAAACAGCGGAATATGCCCGAGCACTCATGCGAGCGTTGCCCGGAACGCGACCCGAGCAGGTGATCGAGAGCATGGTGGCGGCCAGGATGGACCGGAAGCGGGTGCTCGACCGAGTCAACCCACCCCAGCTCAATCTGATCATCGAAGAAATGGTGCTGCACCGCACAATGGGGGATGCCGTCGTGATGTATGGCCAGCTCCAGCACCTCTTGGCGGCGTCCGCTCGCCGCCACGTCAGTATTCGAATCCTGCCATTCAATGAGATGGTGGCGATTGCCGCGCAGGGCTCATTGAAGATCGTCGACTGCCCGGATCAGCCCACTCTCTGCTATGAGGAGAGCAGGACCACCTCTGCGTTCCTTGAGGATGAGGAGTTCATTGGCAAGGCTAGGCTGGCGTGGAAGAAGCTTTCGGCTGCCGCACGTTCCGAAGAGGACTCTCGGGAGTTGATCGCCGAACTCGCTGGCAAGCTGAGGAGTGCTACGTGAACGCCGATCTCGAGTGGCGCAAGAGCAGTCGAAGCACCGCGGAAGGCGACTGTGTTGAGGTTGCCTGGCGCAAGAGCAGCCGCAGCAATGAGCAGGACTGTGTCGAGGTCGCCCATGTGGCGGAGGCTGTCGCGGTGCGTGACTCGAAGAACGCCACCGGCCCCAACCTGGCCTTTCCCACCTCTTCCTGGTACGAGTTCGTCGTCCGCGACTGATCTTGTCGGGGAGCAGGCATAGGCTGCTCTTCGTGAGTGTGGTGTTGCTGGCCGAGGACGACGCGGCGATCGCGGATCCGCTGTCCCGCGCCTTGAACCGGGAAGGCTACGACGTGCAGGTCGTCGCCGACGGCCACCGCGCCTTCGAGGCGGCCAACGGGGGCGGGGTGGACCTCCTCGTGCTCGACCTCGGCTTACCCGGGATCGACGGGCTCGACGTGTGCCGCCGCCTGCGTGCCGCCGGGCGGGGCATCCCCGTCCTGATGCTGACCGCGCGTGCCGACGAGGTCGACTTCGTCGTCGGGCTGGACGCGGGGGCCGACGACTACGTGGCGAAGCCGTTCCGGCTGGCCGAGCTGCTGGCGCGCATCCGGGCGCTGCTGCGCCGGCAGGCGCCGGGCACGGTCGAGGTCAACGGCGTGAAGATGGATCTGGCGGCGCGGCTGGTGATCGTCGACGGCGACGAGGTGACGCTCGCGAACAAGGAGTTCGAGCTGTTGCGGGTGCTGATCCAGCGGGCGGGGCAGGTCGTGACGCGCGAGGAGATCCTCGACGAGGTGTGGGGCGGCCCCGAGCTGCGCACGAGCAAGACGCTGGACATGCACATGTCGTGGCTGCGTCGCAAGGTCGGCCGCGGTGGTTCGCGGATCGCGACCGTGCGGGGCGTCGGCTTCCGTTTCAACACGGAGTGACGGGTGCGGCGCCGGATTCTGCTCGCGATCCTCTTGGCCGTCACCGTGACCGCGTGCGCGCTGGGCATCCCGCTCGGCTTCTCGGCGACGGCGGTCGTCGAGAGCATCACGCGGGAGGACCTGGCCGCGCGGGTCCGGCAGATCGCGGCACTGCTCGACGACGAGGTCGCGAACGACCGTGAACTCGACCTGAACCGTGTCCAGCTCGGCGTGCCGCCGGGTGGGCACCTGCTGGTGACGTTGCCTGACACCAACGAGCGGCTGGTGTTCGGCACGGAGCTGCAGGGGGAGACGGTCAGCGAGGAGGTGCCGATCGTGCAGCACGGCACCGTCCGCCTGTCGATCGATGCCGGCCCCCTGCGGACCACCCAGACGCAGGTCGCGCTGCTGGTCGCGCTGGTGGTGATCACGGCGATCGGCGGCGGCACCGCGGTCGCGAGCGTGACCGCGCGCCGGCTGGCCAGACCGCTGCTGCACGTCGCGGACCGCGCGTCCCGCCTCGGCGCGGGCGACTTCCGCCTGGACCACACCCGCTACGAGGTGCGTGAGCTGGACTCGGTGGCGGAGGCACTCGACGCGTCGGCGACCGCGCTGGCGCAGCTCGTGCAGCGCGAACGCGAGCTGGTGGGCGACGTGTCACACCAGCTGCGCAGCAGGCTGACGTCACTACAGCTGCGAATAGAAGAACTGACGGTGGTGCCCGACAAGGAGATCGCCGGCGAGGCGCAGGCGGCGCTGGAACAGGCGGAACGCCTGGCCGACGTGCTGGACGAACTGATGGCCGCGGCCCGCGAAGCCCGCGCGACGGGCGCCGAACCGGTGGACCTGGGCGCCGAGCTGAACGGAATCGCGGACGAGTGGCGCGCGCCGCTGCGCACCGAAGGCCGGTCGCTGAAGATCAAACTGCAGGACGGGCTGCTGGCGAAGGTGTCGCCGGCGCGGCTGCGTGAGGTCATCGGGGTGCTGCTGGACAACGCGCTGCGGCACGGCGGCGGCACGGTCACGCTCGCCGCCCGCGAAGGCGCGGCCCCGAGCGGCGACACGGTGGTCATCGAGGTCTCCGACACCGGCGCCGGGGTGCCCGACGAGCTGGCCGAGCACATCTTCGAACGCGGCGTGTCCGGCGGCGGGTCCACCGGCCTGGGCCTGGCGCTGGCCCGAGCACTGATCGACTCGGACGGCGGCCGGCTGGAACTGTCGGTGAAACGCCCGGCGACATTCACCGTGTTCCTGCCGGTCCCGCGCGCGGGCGACGTGCAAGGAGTGCGCTGGCCCGCGGAACGCTCCCCGCGCTGAACAGCGCGCCCTGAAGGACCCCTTCATGTCACTCAACGACATGAAGGGGTCCTTCAGGGCATCGGGTCCCCGCTCAACCGCGCAGCTGCGCGTTGAGCCGTGCGGCCTGTCGCGTGAGATGGTCGCGCTCGGGGAGGCTGGGCGCCGATCGGGCAGCGTCGGCGTAGAGCCGTGCCGCCGTCACGGGGTCACCGTCACGCTCGTGTAGGTACGCCACAACGGCGGCGTAGCGGGGCAGGGCGGGGTCGAGCCCCGCCAGAGCGGCCAGGCCGGCCCGCGGGCCGTCGGCCTCGCCGACCGCGACGGCCCGGTTGAGGCGGGCCACCGGGCTGTCGGTGAGGCGCACCAGTTCGTCGTACCACTCGACGATCTGCACCCAGTCGGTCTCCTCGGCCGTGCTGGCGTCGGCGTGGAGCGCGGCGATGGCGGCCTGGGCCTGGAACTCGCCGAGGCGGTCGCGGGCGAGGGCGGTCTGGAGCGCGTCGACGCCCTCGGCGATCAGGCGGGTGTTCCACCGGCCGCGGTCCTGCTCGGCGAGGGGCACGAGCCGGCCGTCGGGGCCGGTCCGTGCCGGGCGCCGTGCGTGGTGGAGCAGCATGAGTGCGAGCAGGCCCGCGACCTCCTCATGGTTGGTCTTGGCCGCCACCTGGCGAGTGAGCCGGATCGCCTCGCCGGCGAGGTCGACGTCGCCGGAGTAGCCCTCGTTGAAGACCAGGTAGAGCACGCGCAGCACCGTGGCGACGTCCCCGGGCTGGTTGAACCGGACGCCCGAGACGGTCCGCTTGGCCCTGCTGATCCGCTGGGCCATGGTCGCCTCCGGCACGAGGTAGGCCTGCGCGATCTGCCGCGTGGTCAGGCCGCCGACCGCGCGCAGCGTGAGCGCGACGGCCGACGCCGGTGTCAGGGACGGGTGCGCGCACAGGAAGTACAGCTGGAGCGTGTCGTCCACCGCCTCGCCCTGCCCAGGCAGGGGCTCGGCCTCGACGCGTACCTCGCGCAGCTGTCGGGAGGTATCGGCGCGGGCGGCGTCGAGGAACTTGCGCCAGGCCACGGTGACCAGCCAGCCCTTGGGGTCTCGCGGCGGGTCGTCCGGCCACCCGCGCACGGCCTCGACCAGGGCGTCCTGCACGGCGTCCTCGGCCGCCGCGAAGTCAGCTCCGCGACGGACGAGGACACCGATCACCGCGGGCACCAGCTCCCGCAGCAGCGACTCGTTCACTCGGTGACCGTGGGCCGCTCGGCGTAGAACGGGCGCACCTCGAGCCACTCGTGGATCGGCTTCCCACCCGCACCCGGAGCCGCGGACAGCTCGCCGGCCAGATCGAGCGCCCGCTCGTAGGTCTCGACGTCGATCACCATCCAGCCGGCGATCAGGTCCTTGGTCTCCGCGAACGGGCCGTCGGTGACGGGCGGCCGCCCCTCGCCGTCGTAGCGGACGAACGTGCCCTCCGCGGAGAGCGCCTGACTGTCGACGAACTCGCCGGTGCCCTCGAGCCGAGCGGCGAAGTCCCGCATGTACTGCACGTGGGCCGAAACCTCCTCCGGCGTCCACTGGTCCATCGGCACGTCGTTGACCGATGCCGGCGCGCCCCGGTAGTGCTTGAGCAGCAGGTACTTCATCATGTTCTCCTTGGTGCGGTACGGCCATTGTGGCCGTGTGCACTGCGGGGACGAAGCCGCGCGCGGTTTCTCGACATCCCACCGCGACATTTTCCTGGCGGACTTCACAGACCATGGCAACCGGGGGTCGGCGGCCGATCCGCTCACCCACCAGCGATGAGTCGCTCGATCTCCGCCGCAGGGAACGGCGTCTGCTTGCTCTCGGTCCGCAGCCGCCGGTGGAAAGCATCCATCGCGGCCGCGAGCGCGGCGTGCGGGCCGGCGGACCGCAGCTGGCTCACCGTGCAGGCACGGTCGTACGCGAGGTGGTTCGTGAGGAACGAAACCTCCTCCGCCGACAGGTCGAACGCCGCGCTCAGCGCCAGCCCGAAATCGGCGAAATACACCATCTCGCCGTTGGTCAGGATGTTGCCGAAGTGCGCGTCGAAGTGGACGAACCGGCGGCTGCTCATGAACGCCGTACCCCGGGCGAGCGCGCCATCGACCCAGTCGCGGTCGCCTTGCCAGTCGGCCAGTGTGTGCGGCACGTGCTCCAGGAAGATCACCACGCTGGCCGCCGCCCGACTGATGGCCGTCAGCCGCGCCCGGACCGCGGGCGAGCCGTCCCAGTACGCGACGGCGCCGTCGATGCCGCCGAACTCGTCGACGAACCCGTCCGGCGGCGAGTCGGGCAGGACCCGCCAGTGGTACATGACCGGAAACCCCGCATAGGCGCCGGTCAGCACCCACTCGGTCGTCTGCCTGTGCGCGGCCAGCTCACGCCAGGCGCCGAAACCGGCGGACCCGATTCCGTACTGATAACACAGTGGAAGGTCGAAGAGGTTCGCGGTGGACCCGGGATGCGCGCGCTCGAGATCGGTCAGCGGGACCCGCTTCACGAACACTCGTGTCCCGCCGACATCCAGCTCCGCCGACCGCCCACCGATGCCCTGCCCCAGCGGCCGCGCCCCGGCGACGACCGCGCTGAGCTGCTGATCCGTCAGGCTGGACAGCGCACGGGACACGCGGCTACGAGTGGCCAAGCTCCTCGACCGGATCGTCCGAAGGGGGCGCGCTGCCGCGCCGCGGCCGGCCAAGCTCATCCGGGAACACCCATCGCTTGAACGCCCAGAACCGGAAGAACATGGCCAGCAGCATGCCGATGATCGACCCGCTGGCGAAGTCCGCGACCTCCTGCACGAGGCGCGACACGTGCGGCTCCTCGAGCTGCAGCGCGTACCGCGACAGGTAGAGCGGGATCGAGTTCAGCGCGACGCCGATCCCGCTGATGACGAAGAACAGCGCGGCCTCGTGATGGCGCTCGCGCCCACCACGGGTACGGAAGGACCACTCGCGGTTGAGCACGTACGACACGATCGTCGCCACGATGACGGCGATGATCTTGGCCGTCACCGGCTTGTCTTCGAGGATCGTGAGTTTCAGCAGGTACCAGATGCCGTTGTCGATCACGAACGTCGTGCCGCCCACAATGGCGAACTTCAGCAGCTCACGGTGCTTCAGCAGCATCCCGCGCAGCGGTTCCGGCACCCGCGCGAGCACGGAATGGACGACAGTCACCAGCGCAGTCTACGGAGCGCGATCTCCTACGCTGCCTGGTCGTCCTCATCGACGGCGGCCAGCCGGGCGCCGCGGCGGCCGACCCGGACAATTCGGGGACGGGCCGACGCCTGCGGGAAGACCCACTTCCGGAACGCCCACCAGCGGAACACCATCGCGATGAGCGTGCCGAGGATGATGCCGCTCGCGAAGTCCGCGATCTCCTGCGCGAGCAGGCTGACGTGCGGCACCTCCAGGCCCAGCGCGTACCGCGACAGGAACAGCGGGGTCGAGTTCAGCGCCACCCCGATGCCGCTGATGAGGAAGAACAGCGCCGCCTCGTGCTGGCGCTCGCGCCCGCCCCTGGTGCGGAACGACCACTCGCGGTTGAGCACGTACGACACGATCGTGGCGACGATGACCGCGATCGCGAGCGCGGTGACCGGGTTGTCGTTCAGGATCGTGAACTTCAACCCGTAGTTCACGACGTTGGTCACCACGAAGCACACGAGACCGACGACCGCGAACTTCAGCAGCTCCTTGTGCCTGACCAGCTTGTCCCGCACCGGCTTGGGCAGCCGCGCAAGCACCCGATAGAGCAAGCTCATGGCGGCGAAGTCTAGCGACGGCCGCTCACCCGGGGTGACCGCCCTGTACCAGCGCCAACGCCGGCCGCGCCGCGGTCAACCGCCGAGCAGCCACCCCAGCAGGCCGCCCAAACCACCCGACGGCGGCTGCGGCGGCGTGTCCGACCGGCCCGGCGGCGTCGAGGTCGTGGGCGGCGTGGTGGTCGTCGGTGGCGTGGTCGTCTTCGCCGGCGGGTCCGTCGGCGTCGGCGCCATCGGCGGCTTGTGCGTCGGGTTCCCGCTGCTCGGCGGCTCCGTCGACGCCGGTGGCTCCTCGGACGACGACGACGGCGGTGCGGGTGGTGCCGACGGATCGTGCGGCGGCGCCGGCGGGGTCGGCCACAGCCACTCCCACAGGGTCACCAGCACGTTGCCGCTCGCGGCCCCGAGTACCGCGGACACGCTCACCTGGTGCCGGTGCGGCGACTTCTCCGGCCACGGGTCGGGGTCGAGCTCCAGCACGACCTTCAGCTTCTCGCCCGGCGCGAGCTCGGCGGCCGTCACACAGGTGGTGCCGCCGCCGGTCGTGCACGTCACGACCTGCGACGACCAGCGCACGGTGCCCGGCTGGTCGAGCTGCAGCGTGACCGGCCGCGAGCTGGTGCCGGTGTTCTGCACCCGCACCTCGACCACCGGGTGCACCCAGAAGCCGGGGAACAGCCCGATCAGGTCGGCGTCCGCGGACAGCACGAGCGCGTCGGTGGTGTCCGGCGGCGTGACCTTGACCTGCACCGAGACGCTCACGTTCACCGAGCTGCCGGCGCTCACCGAGCCGGTGACCTGGCCGCCCTGGCTGTTTTCGGCCGCGACCAGCCGGAACAGCAGCGTGACCGACTCGCCCGGCGCGAGCCCGGTGCCGCTCGAGCACGTCACCGAGCCGGTGCCGCCAGGGCAGTTGACGGTGCCGGCCTTGGCGCCGTTCAGCGACAGCAGGCGCGGCGCGGCGAACCCGTCGACCGGGATCGCGCTCACGCCGGCCGGCAGGTTCAGCACGGCCGTGACCGGCTCGGACAGCGAGCCGCCCGAGTTCTGCACGGTCAGCGGCAGGTCGACCGGCGCGCCACCGGCGGTCAGCGAGAGTGGCGCGGCCGGCCCGCTGGCGCTGAGTGAGGGCGGCGCGGGGCGCTGCGGGCGGTTCGGCGGCGCGGGCTCCGGTTCCGGCTCGGGGTTCGGCGCCGGTGGCTGCGCGGCCGGCGGTTGCTGTGCCGGCGGCTGCTGCGCGGGCGGCTTGGGGCTCGGCGCGGGCGGTTGCTGTGTGGGGACCGGCGCGGCGACCGGGATCTCCTGGTTCTCGCCGCCGGCGGTGAGTCCGACGGCGATCGCGGCGGCCAGCGCCACGCTCGACGCGGCGACCCCGAGGAACTGCCGTGGCCCGCCGGCCGCGGCTCCCGCGGCGGCTCCCGCGCCGCCACCCGCGGCGACACCCACCGTCGTGATCGTGGCGAGTTTTGTCACACCGGTCGCGGCCAGGTAGCCGACCGCGCCGATGCCGAGGACCAGCGGAGCGACGAACCCGCGCATCGCGCCGTTGACGTCGGCCAGCTCCGCGGCCAGCGCGCGGCAGCGGCCACAGTCGTCGAGATGCGCCTCGACCTGGGCCTTCTCGCGTTTGGCGAGCCCGCCCCGGGTCCACGCGCCGAGTCGTTCGGCGGCCGCGCGGCAGTGCCGGTCGGTGGTCTCGGCGAGGTGCACCTGCAGGTAGGCCTGCCGCAGACCCTCGCGGGCGCGGTAGGCGAGCGCGGAGACGCCGTTGGCCGTCAGCCCCAGGATGGGGGCGACCTCGGCGGGCGACTGGCCCTCGATCTCGGTGTGCCACAGGACGGCCTGCCAGCGTTCCGGCAGCCGGGCGAACGCCTGCGCGGCGAGCGAGCGCTCCAGCCCCTTGACGGCCGTGTCGTCGAACTGCTGGCTGACGGCCTCTGAGGAGACGCCGGAGACCGTGGACACGTCGTCGGACAGCTCGACCTTGCGGTCGCGCCGGGTCTTGTCGTACGCGGTGTGCCGCAGGGCGGTCAGCAGGTAGGCGCGGAAGGCCGAGTCGGGACCGCGTCCGGCACGCAGCGTGTCCAACACCTTGGCGAACGCCTCGGACACGAGGTCGTCCGACTCCGCGGGAGAGCGGGAGAGCTGGCGCGCGAGGTTGTACGCGGAGGCCACGTGCCGCTCGTACAGCGATCCGTACGCGGAGACCGTGCCCTTGCGCACCGCCTCGATCAGCTCGGCGTCACTTGGGCCCTCTAGGTCGGCCGGAACGATGGCCACGGTCCTCCCTCATCCTCGCTGGCGACTACCTGGTTATCCAGGCATTTAGCACCCTGGACTCCTTGTAGACGCCCTCCCGCGGATAGTGTGACGGATCGAAGAAGAACCGGCACCACCCGATCACCGGAATGGCCGTACGTGAAGCCCGTTCGCCATGCTTTTCGCCCGAACGGCGTCACGGTTACCCCCGAGCCACGTTCCTACTCCGAACGCGTATGGCCGGAGGGAAGGGCGAAAGTGACAGTACGTGAGGCTGATCCGCGCTCACACCGTGGCGACGCAGGGGGTACTGGTCACCAGCTCAGGGTGCTCCGGGCCCGCTGGCGCACGGCGAGCATCGCGGCGGGGTGGCGCTTCCCGAGCGACTGGGGTGTGCCGGAGGTGGACGCCGTGTGCGCGTCCGCGATCCGCAGCGGGGACCTGACCGGCGCCCTCTCGAGCCTCGGCCGGGCCCGCGCCCAGGCCGGCGCCGGGCTGGACGAGACGCTCACCGACCTCGCCGCGCTGCACGCCGTGCTGACGAACGCCGAGGTCCGCGACGGACTCATCGCGACCGACCCGAACGCGGCGCCGACGAGGCTCGTGCGGGCGGCGGCGCTCGCGTGGGCCGACGAGTCGTTCGGCGAGCTGCGCAACGCGGAGACGACCGAGAACCTGACCAGCCTGACCACGCACGCGTACCTGCGGACCCGGCTCGGCGAGGTGTACCGCGGCGCGGCGAGGGCCGGCGCCAGCGCGGCGGAGACGCACGCGCTGCTGGTGGTGACGCTCGACCTGTCCGCCGTGGTCGGCTGGCCGCGTCTGATGGCGATGGTCCTAGTGGCCGACGCGCTGCGGGAGATCTTCGACGGTGGCGAGAGCATCGCCATCCTGGGCCCGTCGGTGGCGGTGGTGTTGGCCGAACGTGACCCGACGTTCGGCGACCAGGCGCTGTCCGCCGGCTGGCTGATCACCGAACGTCTGTCCGTGGACCAGCAGTTGGAGTCGGCCCGCAAGCCGACACTGCGCCTGGAACGCCTGCCAACCACACAAGAGACAGCCCGCGAACTACTACAACAAATAAGCCGAGCCTGACCCGCGAGTCGCAGTTTCAAGACCCGCGAGTTGCAGTTTGGCGACCCGCGAGTTGCAGGTTCAGGACCCGCGAGTCGCGGTTTCGGGACCGGTGAGTCCCCGTTCGGTGCAGTCTCGAACCGACGCTCGCCCGGTCCCGAACGTGCAACTCGCCGGTCCCGAACCTGCGACTCGCCGGTCCCGAACCTGCGACTCGCGGGTCTTGAACCTGCGACTCGCGGGTCTTGAACGTGCGACTCGCGGGTTCTGAAGCTGCAACTCGCCAGTCCTGAAACTGCGACTCGCGGGTTTGAAACGGCGACTCGCTGTGTTTGAACGGGGGACTCGCGTGGGTACGCGGGTGCTTCCGGGTGGGGGCGGCGTGGTTTCCTTTTCGCCGTGCGTGCGGCCGTGCCTGACGTCGTTCCCGCCCAGCACTGGCTCGGCCAGTCGCTGCGGCGGCTGTTCGCCTCGCCCAAGCTGACCGTCGCGTTGTTCGCGGTGCCCGCCGGGGTGATCCTCGCCGGCGTCGTGAGCTGGCTGATCGACTGGCGCCTCGGCGTCGACAGCGCCGTCTACCGGTCCGGGGCGGTCGCGCTGCTGACCGGCGAACCGTTGTACGACAACGACTTCCTCAGCGCCGAACCGCCGTGGGCGCGGCTGCCGTTCACCTACCCGCCGACCGGCGCGCTGCTGTTCGTGCCGCTCGCGCTGTTCGCGACGCAGGTGTCGTGGGGAGTGCTCGGCGCGCTGTCGGTCCTGTCGCTGGCGCTCGTCGTCCGCGTCGCGATCCAGGTGCTGCCAACGCGTCCGACGTGGCTCAGGCCGGCACGCACGACCGTCCTGGTGACCGTCCTCGCGCTCGGGCTCGAGCCGGTCTGGCGCACGCTGTTCCTCGGCCAGATCAACCTGATCCTGATGGCGCTCGTCGTGGTCGACGTGCTGGTGCTCGGCCGTTCCCGCCACTTCGGCGGCGTGCTGGTCGGCGTCGCGGCGGCGGTCAAGCTGACGCCGCTGATCTTCGTGCCGCACCTGTGGCTGGTCGGCCGCCGGGCCGACGCGGTCCGCGCGCTCGCCACGTTCGCCCTGCTCCAGGTCCTGATCTTCGCGATCATCCCGCACGATTTCCGCCGCTTCTGGAGCGTCGCGGTCACCAACCCGGAACGCACCGGGCCGACGTTCTGGGCTGGCAACCAGTCGCTGAACGGCCTCATGCTGCGGCTGACCGACCTGGCCCCGTGGGCACTCGCGGCGGCCATCTGCGCCGGCGCCGTGCTCGCCGTCCCGGCCGTCTACCTGGTCCGCCGCTTCCACCGCGCCGGCCAGCCGCTGCCCGCGCTGCTCGTGTCCGCGTTCTTCGGGCTCCTGCTCAGCCCGGTCACGTGGTCGCACCACTACGTGTGGGTCGTCCCGCTGGTCGTGCTGCTGCTGTCCCGCCTGCCCGACCGGCTCCCGGACGGCGCGGCCCGGGTCCGCGCGCTGTCCGGTCTCGGCGCGGTCGTCCTCGTCTACGCGAGCTGCGTGCTGCTGATCATGCGCAGCTCCGACCCGAACCGGCCGGCCGGCGAGAAGCCGGAGCTGGAGTGGACGCCGCCGGAGGTCGTGCTCGGCAGCGCGTACCTGCTGGTCCCACTCGTGGCGGGCGTCCTGGTGCTGACCAGGGCGCGGCGGCGTTGAACCCGCGTAGGTAGGTTCATCGCGTGGACACACGTACCGGCTTGCCGATCGTCGGCATGGTGGGTGGTGGGCAGCTCGCACGGATGACCCACCAGGCGGCGATCGCACTCGGCCAATCCCTGCACGTGCTCGCGGCGTCGCAGGACGACCCGGCCGCGCTGGTCTCGCCGAACATCACGCTCGGCCAGCACACCGACCTCGACGCGCTCACGAGCTTCGCCAAAGGCTGTGACGTGCTGACCTTCGACCACGAGCACGTGCCGGCCGAGCACCTGCGGACGCTCGTCGACCAGGGCGTGCGCGTCCGGCCGGGGCCCGACGCGCTGCTGCACGCCCAGGACAAGCTCGTCATGCGACACAAGCTCGCGGAACTGGGCATGCCGGTGCCGAGGTTCGCGCAGGTCGACAGCGTCGACGACGTCGTCAAGTTCGGTGGCGAGCACGGCTGGCCGTGCGTGCTCAAGGCCGCGCGCGGCGGCTATGACGGCCGCGGCGTCTGGATGCTGAACGGCGCCGACAGCGCGAATGAGCTGGTGCCCCGGCTGCTCGAGTGGGGCACGCCGCTGCTCGTCGAGGAGCGCGTCGCGATGCGCCGCGAGCTGGCGGCGCTGGTCGCGCGGTCGCCGTTCGGGCAGGGCGGGGTCTGGCCGGTCGTCGAGACCGTGCAGTCCAACGGCATCTGCGTCGAGGTGCTCGCGCCGGCGCCGGACCTGTCGGAGGCGGCCGCCGAGGCCGCGCACGAGCTGGCGCTGCGGATCGCCGCCGCGCTCGACGTCGTCGGGGTGCTGGCCGTCGAGCTGTTCGACACCGAGGCCGGACTGGTGATCAACGAGCTGGCGATGCGCCCGCACAACTCGGGGCACTGGACGATCGAGGGCGCGCGCACGTCGCAGTTCGAGCAGCACCTGCGCGCGGTGCTCGACTACCCGCTCGGCGCGACCGACGTGATGGCGCCCGCGGTGGTCATGGCGAACGTCCTCGGCGCGTCGCACGCGCCGGCCATGAGCCCGGACGAGCGGCTGCACCACCTGCTCGCGCGCTTCCGGGACGCGCACGTGCACTACTACGGCAAGCAGGAACGGCCCGGCCGCAAGCTCGGGCACGTCACCATGCTCGGCGCGTCGATGGCCGACGTGCGGGAACGGGCCAAGCTCGCCGCGCACTGGCTGTCGCACGCCGAATGGCTGGACGGATATGACATTCATGGGGGTAACTGACATGGCGCCGTTGGTCGGCGTGATCATGGGGAGCGACTCGGACTGGCCGGTCATGCGGCTCGCGGCCGAGGCGCTCGCCGAGTTCGAGGTGCCCTACGAGGTCAACGTGGTGTCCGCGCACCGCACGCCGCAGCGCATGCTCGACTACGCGCGCGGCGCGGCCGACCGCGGCCTGCGGGTGATCATCGCGGGGGCGGGCGGGGCCGCGCACCTGCCCGGCATGGTGGCGTCGGCCACCACGCTGCCGGTGGTCGGTGTGCCGGTGCCGCTCAAGTATCTCGACGGGCTGGACTCGCTGCTGTCGATCGTGCAGATGCCGGCCGGCATCCCGGTCGCGACGGTGTCGGTCGGCGGCGCGCGCAACGCGGGGCTGCTGGCCGTGCGCATGCTCGCGGTCGGCGACGAGAAGCTGCGCGACCGGCTGGCCAGGTTCGCCGCCGATCTGGAGCAGCTCGTGCTTGACAAGGACGCCGCCCTCCGCGCCCGCCTTGTCGAACCCGGCGATGCTAACGAGCGCTAACATGCCCTGAGGGTTGTTGTTGTTGCGTGCCTGGAGGTGGCCGGCGTGGTGTACGAGCTGAGCGAGGAGCACGAGGCGCTGCGGGAGGCCGTGCGCGCGCTCGCCGAGAAGGAGATCGCGCCGTACGCCGCCGAGGTCGACGAGCACGAGCGGTACCCGGTGGAAGCACGCGACGCGCTGGTCAAGGCCGGTTTCAGTGCCGTGCACGTGCCGGAGGAGTACGACGGCCAGGGCGCGGACGCGGTGTCGGCGTGCATCGTGATCGAGGAGGTCGCGCGGGTCGACGCGTCGGCGTCGCTCATCCCCGCGGTCAACAAGCTGGGCACCCAGCCGATCATCCTGTCGGGGTCCGACGAGGTGAAGAAGCTGGTGCTGCCGTCGCTGGCGTCCGGTGAGGCGTCGGCGTCCTACGCGCTGTCGGAGCGCGAGGCCGGTTCGGACACCGCGTCGATGCGCTGCCGCGCCCGGCGCGCGGGCGACGCGTGGGTGCTGAACGGCACGAAGTGCTGGATCACCAACGCGGGTGAGTCGACGTGGTACACGGTGATGGCCGTGACCGACCCGGACGCGCAGAAGAAGGCCAACGGCATCTCGGCGTTCGTCGTGCACAAGGACGACCCGGGTTTCTCGGTCGGGCCGAAGGAACGCAAGCTGGGCATCAAGGGCAGCCCGACGTGCGAGATCTACTTCGAGAACTGCGAGATCCCCGCCGACCGCATCATCGGCGAGCCGGGCACCGGGCTGAAGACGGCGCTGCGCACGCTCGACCACACCCGCCCGACGATCGGTGCGCAGGCGCTCGGCATCGCCCAGGGCGCGCTCGACCAGGCGATCACGTACATCAAGGACCGCAAGCAGTTCGGGCAGCGCATCGCCGACTTCCAGGGCGTGCAGTTCATGCTGGCCGACATGGGCATGAAGATCGAGGCGGCCCGGCACCTCGTGTACGCCTCCGCGGCCGCGACCGAGCGCGGCGACAAGCGCGCGGGCTTCATCGCGTCGGCGGCGAAGACATACGCCTCCGACACGGCGATGGAGGTCACCACGGACGCGGTCCAACTGTTCGGCGGCGCTGGGTACACAAAGGACTTCCCGGTGGAACGCATGATGCGGGACGCCAAGATCACGCAGATCTACGAGGGCACGAACCAGATCCAGCGCATGGTCATGGCCCGCGCCCTGCTGAAGGGCTAGTACCAAGGCCGGCCGTCCCGCGCGAGTGCCGCCCGGCCTGCTACGGAAGGGCGACCGTCGTTCGTTCGGCTTCCCCGTGTTTCTTGACCTTGTCCGGGTCCGGGTTGGTCACCTGCACGAGGCTGGCGCCCGCCGCGAGCACGGCCAGCAGACCGTCCGCCACGCCGCCCGGCCAGTCCAAAGTAGACAGCACCCGGGAGGACGGCGCGAACCCCAGCTCGGCCGCACGAGCACGAGCGGAAGCCAGCACAGAGTCCACAGTGGACTCGGAGAAGCACGGTGTGTCGCCGGGAACCGGGCTCAGCTCGAGGTAGTCGTCGCCGAAGAGGCGGGCGTCGCCGATGTAGTCCACGGCGCCCGAGGGGACGTCGCCGCGTAGGTCGCGGCCCATGGGGTCCAGCGAGGCGATCGCGGTCACCGCGGCGCCCGGGGCCGTGCCGCCCGGCGGGACGAACGCGACCTCGGCGCCGGCGGGGGACGACACCACGTGCGCGCCCGCCCACCAGGCGCCGAGGTACACCGCCGCGGTCTGCCAGTGCGCGGGCAGCAGGACGGCGACCGGCGCACCCGGTGCCACGTCCAGCTCCTCCACCAGCCAGTTCGCCGTCTTCGCCGCCCAGTTGTGCATCGTGGCGACCGACAGCTCCACACGGGTGCCGGCGTCGTCGTCGTAGTGCGTGATCAGTGGCCGCGCCGCCGCGCTCAGCAGCGGGCGCAGCAGTTCCCCGGTAAGGCTCACCCGCGTGACGCTAGTCCACGCACGGGACCTGGGCCCGAACAGCCGACGCCGGCGCGGTCAGGCCGTAGTCGGCGTCGCCGGCCAGGCCCGTCGGCTGCGTCGGCCCGGCCACCAGGCTCGCGACATACGCGTGCACCGCCGGGAGGTCGACCGTGATGATGCTCTGTCCGCGATCGTTCCTCGCGCCGACGCCGGTGACGGGAATGGTCACGAACTGGACGTTGCCCGATGCCAGTACCTGCGCCTGGTTGACCAGCTCGAGGAAGTGCAGGCCGTCGTCCATGACGACGGTCTTCGACACCGCGTCCTCCAACGCGTTCAGCTTCGCGTTGTTCGTCAGCAGGTCGCCGGAGAGCACCTTCGTCATGGCCGACGCGAGGAACGTCTGCTGCCGCACGATCCGGTCGAGGTCACCGCGCGGCAGGCCCTTGCGCTGCCGCACGAACGACACCGCGTCGCCGCCGCGCACGGTCTGCGGGCCCTTCGCGAACGACGCGCCGGAGTCCGGGTCGCTCGTCGCGTGGTTCAGGCACACGTCGACGCCGTCGATGACCTCCGTGAGCAGGTAGAACCCGTACAGGCTGACCTCGGTGTAGTGGTCGACCCGCACCCCGGTGAGCACCTGCACGGCCTGGACCAGCGACGTCCGGCCGGCGTCGTCGGAGTCGCGTTCGATCTTCGCGCGGTCCTTCTCCCCGGCGCCGACCAGCTTCTCCATGGTCAGCGCCTTGGTGATGCCGAACGCGCCGTTGATCTTCTCGTCGCGGCCGAGGTTGGGCACCTGCACCGAGGTGTCGCGCGGGATGGAGATCGCCGAGCCTTTGGCGCCGTTGTGGGGGATGCGCAGGAGGATCAGCGTGTCGGTGTTGAGCGTCTCGGTCGCCTCGGTGCGCAGCTCTTTCAGCAGCTTCGCCGACAGCGGGCGGCCCTGCATGTCGGTGCGGCTGTCGTTGCCGACGATGAGGATGTCGTTGGCGCCGTCGTCGTCGGCCGGCGCGCCGGGGCCGGACTGCTCCTGCGCCTCGGTGAGCGCGTCGGTGGTGTTCTTGCTGCTGTCGAGCTCGTCGACGCGCAGCCACACCATCGACATGGCGGCCAGCGCGGCCGCGGACACCAGACCCATCACGACCCGGCCGGCCACCAGCAGCTTCGACGTGCGGCGCCGGGGCACGGGCGGCAGCTCCTCCTCGGGCTCCGCCGCCGGCACGTCCGCGTCGTCCGCCACCTTGCCGACCGCCGCGGCGTATGTCGTCGGTTCGTCCACACTCTCGTCGGGCATACGCCACCTCCCCCTGCCGGCCGTCGTCCAGGCTAGCCGCTAAGGCCGACGGAACCGGCCGAATCGGCCGGCATCAACCCGCATGGAGGATGTTTGCCGCCTAGTTCACGCAGTTCAGCCCATCGGCGTTGATCTGCGCTTTCGGCGTGGTAGAGCCCGATGGTGTCGATGGCGTCGACGGCGACGTGCTCGACCCCGGCTGCGCCCGCAGCCCGTCGTTCGCCTGGCCCGTGGTGTCGCTCGGGTAGTCGGTGCCGAGCACGACCGAGAGCCGGCCGGCCGGCAGCGACGGTTCCTCCTCGAGCGTGAACTGCCCGGACAGCTCCGTGGCCGCGTACTCCGCGAGGTTGCGCTCCCCGGCCGCGTACCTGATCACCGACGACGACCGGACCGGCGCGTCGCCGAGCTCGCCGCCCTGGAAACCCTTGTCGGTCAACGTTTTCTGCACCGACGCGGCGAGCCCGCTGGTGTTCGAGCCGTTGCGGACGTCCACGGTGACCAAGCCGAGGCTCGGCCTGCCGTTCTCGCTCGTCGAGGTGCCGGTGGTGGTCGGCGACGGGGCGGACGTCGAGGTGGGCACCGGTTCCGCCGAGCTCTTCGCCGCGCCGGACTCGTCGGTGGTCAGCGACGAGACGAACGCGGCGACCTGCTCGGGGTCGACCCGCAACACGTCCGCGCCGCCGATCTTGGCGTCGCCGAGCGTGGGGATCGTGTAGAAGTCGATGCCGCCGGCCGACAGACCGGACATCTGCGCGGCGAACGTCGAGAGCTGCCAGCCGTCGGACAGCACCACCGACCGCTGCACGGCGCCGACGAGCTGGCGCACCTTCGACGGGCTGGTCAACATGTCCGCCGACAGCACCTTGTTGGCGAGCGCGCCGAGGAACGCCTGCTGCCGCACGATCCGGTCCAGGTCGCCGTTGGGCAGCCCGTACCGCTGCCGCACGAACGCGAGTGCCTGCGCGCCCGCGATCGTCTGCTCGCCCTTCGCGAAGTTCGCGCCGGACTTCGGGTCCTGTGTGGCCTCGTTCAGGCACACCTCCACGCCGCCGATGGCGTTGGTGACCTCGTAGAAGCTCGCCAGGTTGACCTCGGCGTAGCGGTCGATGGTGACCGCGGAGCCGATCAGGTTCTGGATGGTCTCGATCAGGTTCTTGCGGCCGATGACGGTGGCCTGCGCGTCCAGGTCCTTCTCGTCGGTCGCGGTGTTCGCGAGCTCCTCGCGGGCGTTGTTGTACGCGTACGCGAACGCCGAGTTGAGCCGGTGCTTGCCGAAGTCGCCGGCGAGCTCGACCCACGAGTCGCGCGGGAACGAGATCGCGATCGCGCGGGTGCCGTCCACCGGGATGTGCACGAGGATCATCGTGTCGGTGTTGCGCTCGCCGTCGTTCACGCCGGCGCTCAGCATGTCGAGAACCTCGCGCGGCAGCGGGTTGCCGTGGGCGTCGGTGCGGCTGTCGAGCCCGACGAGCAGCAGGTCGACCGCGCCGTCGAGCGGGATGCGCTGGTCCTCGACGTCCTGTGCGATCACATCGGTGGTGACGGTGTTGTCGTCGACGTCACCGATCGCCCACCATCCGTAACCCATGGTGCCGAGCACGGCGGCCGAGACGAGCGCGACGACCGTCCGGCCCGTCGCCACTCCGGCCCTACGCCAACCAGCACGTACCTGCGCACGTTCGCTCACGCACGCTCCTCCCCGTCCCCCGACGGAACTTGACCAGTAGAATACCGAGATGTGACCTTGGTGGCCCGGTGTCGTGTCACATCTGGGCTTCGGTGGCGTTACGCCAACGACTAAGACGCAATTGTGCCGGTCGAGGGTTCACACCCCGGTGAAGAAAGTGGAGCTAGATGCGAGTGTTGGTCACCGGCGGTGCCGGATTCATCGGATCTCACTACGTCCGTAAGGCGCTCGGCGGGGCGTACGCGTCGGTCGCCGACGCCGAGGTGATCGTGCTCGACAAGCTCACCTACGCCGGCAACGAGGCGAACCTGGCGCCGGTGTGGGAGCACCCCGGGCTGCGGTTCGTGCGCGGCGACGTCTGCGACCGCGAGATCGTCACGCAGGTCATGGCCGGCGTCGACCTGGTCGTCCACTTCGCCGCCGAGTCCCATGTGGACCGCTCGATCCTCGGTGCGGCGGACTTCGTGATGACCAACGTGGTCGGCACGCAGACCCTGTTGCAGGCGGCCGTGGAGGCCGGGGTCGGCAAGTTCGTGCACGTGTCCACCGACGAGGTGTACGGGTCCATCGAGACCGGCGCGTGGCCAGAGACCTACCCGCTGGAGCCGAACTCGCCGTACTCGGCGTCGAAGGCGTCCTCGGACCTGCTCGCCAGGTCGTTCTTCCGCACCCACGGGCTGCCGGTGTGCATCACGCGGTGCTCCAACAACTACGGGCCCTACCAGTTCCCGGAGAAGGTCATCCCGCTGTTCATCACGAACCTGATGGACGGCAAGAAGGTGCCGCTCTACGGCGACGGGCTGAACGTGCGCGACTGGCTGCACGTCGACGACCACTGCTGGGGCATCCAGCTGGTCGCCGAGGCCGGCCGCGCCGGCGAGATCTACAACATCGGCGGCGGCACCGAGCTGACGAACCTCGAGCTGACCGCGCAGCTGCTCGAGGCGCTCGGCGCGGACGAGTCGTCGGTGGAGCGGGTCGAGGACCGCAAGGCGCACGACCGCAGGTACTCGGTGGACATCACGAAGATCTCCGGTGAGCTGGGCTACCGGCCGCTGGTGTCCTTCGAGGACGGACTGGCGAGCACGGTGGCCTGGTACCGGGACAACCGGGCGTGGTGGGAGGCGCTGAAGGACCGCGTCAAGCTCCCCGGCAACTGATGCTGTCGCTGCTGGTGCCCGGCGGGAACGGGCAACTGGGTCGGGAGCTGGCGGCACGCGCGGCCACCGTGCGGGCGCCGGGTGCCGCGGAGCTGGACATCACGAACGCCGGCGCGGTCGTGGAAGCCGTGAAGGTGCTCGCCGAGTCCGCCGCGGCGGCGGACCTGTCGCCGGTCGTGCTGAACGCGGCGGCGTACAACGCGGTCGACGACGCGGAGGCCGACGCCACGCGGGCGTTCGCCGTGAACGGCGACGGGCCCCGGCTGCTGGCCGCCGCGTGCGCTGCGCACGGGGTGCCGCTGGTGCACGTGTCCACCGACTACGTGTTCCCTGGCGACGGCGACCGGCCGTACGACACCACCGACGTCGTGCGCCCGCGTTCCGCCTACGGGGCAACGAAAGTCGCCGGCGAGGTGGCCGTGCTCGGGTCGGGCGCGCGGGCCTGGGTCGTGCGGACCGCGTGGGTGTACGGCGCGTACGGCAACAACTTCGTGAAGACCATGGCCCGGCTCTCCGCCGAGCGGGACTCACTGTCCATTGTAGACGATCAGCGCGGGTGTCCGACGTGGACGGGCGACCTCGCCGCCGGGCTGCTGGAGCTGGCGGAGCGGATCGTCGGGCCGTCGGCGCCCGCGGAGCACCTGCTGCACTGCACCGGCGGCGGCGACACGACGTGGTACGGGTTCGCCGGCGCGGTCTTCGAGGAGCTGGGGCTCGACCCGGCGCGGGTCCGTCCGTGCAAGTCGGACGAGTTCCCCCGTCCCGCGCCCCGGCCGAGCTACTCCGTGCTGTCCGACCGGGCGTGGCGCGCCGCCGGCCTCACGCCGATGCGTCCGTGGCGCGAGGCCCTGTCGGCCGCGTTCGCCGAGCACGGCGAGCACTTCCGCAAGCCCTAGCACGACAGGGCGGCTGTGCCGGCCGTCAGTGTGGCCGGGAATGTCACCGGTATCCCGGCGGCGGGTACCCGGGCTGCGGGTAGTACGGCTGCGGCTGGGGCGGGTAGCCGTGCTGCTGCGGGTAGGGCTGCGGCGGGTAGTACGGCTGCGGCTGATAACCCTGCTGGGGGTACTGCTGCTGGTACTGGGGCTGCTGAGGTTGGTGGGGTTGCGGGTTGGCGTCGCCCATGCCCCACAGGTGCTGCGGCAGCATGGCGATCAGCTGGCCAAGCTCACCGACCTTCGCGGACAGCTCCTCCGGCTTCACCCGTCCGAAGATCGGGTGTTTCGTGCACAGCAGCTGTTCGCCCCACGTGGCCCAGTTGTACAGCTTGAACTGCTTCATCACGCCGGTCACCGCGGGCGTCAGCACCTGGTTGGCGAGCCCCGGATCGGTGTCCACCAACAGGTACGAGCGGTTCACCTTGCCGTCCGGCGTCCGCGGCTCGACCGCGCCCTCCCTGTCGAAGTTGGGCTCGGCTCTGTCGAAGATCTGGAACTTCGGCAGCGTGGTCGGCAGCGTCAGCGCCCATACGGTGTCGATCAGGATCGTGTCGACCGACATCTGCGTCTTGCCGCGCTTCTGCCAGTTCGTCACCTTCGGGCGGCGGTGGTAGTCGAACGCGGTGAACGACACCCCGTTGACGGCGCCGGACACGACACCGAACGCCATCCGCTTGTCGCCGACCTCCGTGAAAGGCTTGAGCGACCACCGTTCCAGGAGCTCCGGCGCGTCCGCCGAGAAGCCCCACCCCTGACTCGACGCGAGCGCCTGACGCTCGTGGTTCGTCGTCTGGATCCGTTTCGTCTCATGGGTGTCGACCACGATCGGAGAGTACCCGGGAGGCGAGCCGCTCACACTGGGCCGGATCGCCTCGAAGGACCCCACCGACTAGGCCAGCGCGCGGCGGTAGGCCTCCACTGTCAGCTCCGCGGTGCGGCGCCAGGTGAAGCCGGCCGCGTGGGCGCGCCGGATGGCGAGGGTCGACGGTGACGGGGGTTCGGCCAGTGCGCCGGTGAGGGCCGCGCCGAGGGCTTCGATGTCGCCGAAGGGGACGAGGGTCGCGTGGCCGCCGGACACCTCGCGCAGCGCCGGCACGTCCGTGCACACCACCGGCACGTCACACGCCATCGCCTCGAGGACCGGCAGCCCGAAGCCCTCGTCGCGGGACGGGAGGATCAGCGTGGCGGCGCCGGCGACGACGCTGCGCAGGTCCACGTCGGGCAGGTAGCCGATCGACCGGACCTGCTTGTCGTTCCTCGTATGTCCCGGCCCGGCGAGCACGATCGGCGGCAGGTCCGGCGTCGACTCGTGTGCCTTCATCAGCCAGTCCAGCGCCTTGCGCGGCCCGGCGGCGCCGACGAACAGCAGGTACTGCTTCGGCAGCCCGAGCCGCCGCCGCAGATCCTCGCTCGGCGGCCGGCCGGTGAACCACGCCGGGTCGATGCCCAGCGGCGTCACCATGACCTTGTCCGGCGAGAGGCCGAGCCGTTCGACGGTCACGTCCGCGACCGCCTGCGTCGGCGTGCACACGATCGCCGCGCGTTCCGCCGAGCGCGCGACCAGCAGCGGCAGCTGCTCGTCCGACGGCGGCAGATCCCCTGGCGCGTCGAGGAAGGCGAGGTCGTGGATGGTCAGCACGCCGGCGGCCCGCCATGCGGGCGGCAGCACGAAGTTGGTGCCGTGCACGACATCGGTGAACCCCGCGAACAGCTCGATCGGCGGGAACGGCGCCCGCAGCCAACACCGCCGCAGCAGTCGCGCGGACACCGGCATGCCGCGCGACCGGGTGCCGTGCGGCAGCACCTTGCGCAGCTTTCGCCAGCCCCGCAACGTGAACGCCACCGCGCGCATCTCCACGTCGGCCATCGACGCCAGCTCCTCGGCGAGCGCCGAGGTGTAGCGGCCGACGCCGGTGCGCGAGCCGAGCAGCGGAGTGCCGTCGAGCAGCACCCGGATCGTGCTAGCCATCCTGCTGGCCCTTCCGCGTCTGCCAGCGTTCGCCCGCGAGCCTGCGCACCCGGCCGGCCGCCCGCCTGGTCAGCTCGGCCGGTCCGCCGGAGTCCAAATAGGACTTCACGAGGTCGAGGTCACGCCGGATGGCCTCCGTCGCCCGCAGCGGCCTGTTGCGCACCAACGGCCCCGCGCCGGGCAGCCGGTCCGCGGCCGGCGACGGGTTGCGGCAGAACGACACCAGCGGCGCCAGCACCGTCTCCCACGTGAACCGCTCCCGCACGACCGCGATCCGCTCCCGCGCCGCCTCGGCGAAGTCGTTGTCGTACAACACCTTCTCGAGCGCGTCGGCCAGCGCGTCCGGGTCCTCCGCCGGCACCACCACGCCGAGGCCCTCCGCGCGGACGAGGTCGGCGAACGAGTCGCCGTCGGTCGTGACGATCGGCAGCCCGGACCACAGGTAGTCGAGCACCCTGGTGCGGAACGCGAACGTCGTCTCGACGTGCTCGTAGTGCGTTGTCACGCCGCAGTCCGCGTCCAGCAGCCAGTACTGCCGCTCCGCGTAGGGCACCCACGTCTCGTTGAAGAACACGTGCCGGCCGGTGAGGCCGAGCCGTTCGGACAGCGCGCGGGTCTGGGCGCCGATGTCCATCTCCGGCACCTCGGGGTTCGGGTGCCGCATGCCGAGGAACAGCAGCCGGGCATCGGTTCGCTTGCGGGACAGGCGGTCCATCGCGTGCAGCAACGTCAGCGGGTCGAACCAGCTGTAGACGCCGCCGGCCCAGATGACGACCTTGTCGGACTGGCCGGCGATCGGGCCCTTGATGGGCGAGGTGTTGCGCTGCGGCGGTTTGCCAGGCAGCCCGAACGGCGCGACCGCGAGCAGCGACCGGACGGTCGGGTCGCTGTCGTACAGCGACGGCGTGAGCCGGCCGAGCGCGGTCAGGTGGCCGAGCCAGAAGTGCCGCTGCCGCTCGGAGGCGCACAGGAAGAAGTCGCCGCGCTCGAGCTGGGTGTTGAGGACCTTGGTGACGCCGATGAGGTCCAGCTCGCGCTGCTCGTCGGTGTCGTCCTTGCCCTGTTCCAACAGTTCCAGGTGCATCGGGTCGTACATGTCGCAGACCACGATCTTCGTCGACGCGGCCTTCTTCAGCTCCGGCACCAGCTCCAGCGCGTGCCCCTGCAGGATCACGACATCCGCCCACGCCACGTGCGGGCCGAGGTCGCGCTGCTTGGCGCGAGACACCGCGAACGGCGCCTCCGGCGGCGCGCACAGCGGGTTGACGGTGACGAGCCGCACCTCGTGTTCGGCGGCGAGCACGTCGGCCATGTTCCACGCGCGGATCGCGGGCCCGGCCATCCGCTCGGTGAGCGCGTCGCCGGTCAGCACGAGCACCTTGCGGCGCGCGCCGAACGCCTCCTCGAGGCCGAGCACGTCGACGAGGATGTCGTGCGCGGCGAGGTAGCGCGGCAGCGGGTAGGCGGGCTCCATCGCGTTGCGCATCAACGGGATCAGGTCCGCGTCGGACCGCACGCGGGCGGCCTGCTCGACCTGCCGCGCGCCGGCGAGCGATGGCAGCAGCTCGACGAACTGGTCGATCGCGAGCAGCCCGGCGAGCGTGGTGCGCGGGATCTCGACGGTGGGTGACCCGGTGTCGGGCTTGCCGATCTCCAGCTGGGTCGGGTCGACGTCGCCGCGTGCGGTCGCGCGGCGGACCGCCAGCGCGAGCGCCGCGGGCAGCGCCTTGGCCAGGGTGGCGTCGGACACGTTCTTGTACAGCGCGGCCAACGCGTTGCGCTCCAGCAGGAACAGCTCCCGCGCGTTGTCCGGGGCGTCCACTTTGGACATCGAGGCGTGGTGGCGGTGGAACGCGAGCGACGCGGGCTCGTAGCGCACCCGCCAGCCACGCAGGTTGAGCCGCCAGCCGAGGTCTACGTCCTCGTAGAACATGAAGAACCGCTCGTCGAACCCGCCGAGCTCCCGGTACACGCCGGCGCGCACGAACATCGCGGAGCCGGTGGCGAACAGGACGTCCTTGGCGACGTCGTGCGAGCCGTCGTCGCGCTGGCCGGCGTGGCGTTTGTAGCCCATGCCGAACCAGGTCAGGCCGGCGTCGACGAAGTCGATGTTCGCGCCGTCCCAGTCGAGCACCTTGCTGGCGACGGCGGCGACGGTCGGCTCGGCCTTCAGCACGCCGACGGCCGCGCTCACCCACTCCGGGTGCGGGCGGGCGTCGTTGTTCAGGAACGCGAGCACGCTGCCGGTGGCGTGCCGGGCGCCGAGGTTGCAGCCGCCCGCGAAGCCCAGGTTGGCCGGCGACTCGACGACCTCGACCCCGGGCACCTGTCTGATCGCAGCCGCGCTCCCGTCGCCGGAGGCGTTGTCCACACAGACGATCTGCAGGCGCTCCGCGGGGTAGTCCAGCCCCTCGCGCAGGGCGCGCAGACAGGTGACGGTGTCGTCGGCGCCGCGGTAGTTGACCACGATCACCGAGACAACGGGTCGTAGCGCCGGATCGGGCACTCGCGCTCCTCGGGTGTTGTGCGGTTTGGCTAAGCCTGCCTCATCACACCACGTGACGAGCGGTCAACCACGCGCGTTCACGGGTGAATTCGACGCCCACACGGCTGTCCGGTCGATCGTGGCCAGCCTGCCGATCCGCCCGCGGTCCCGCAGCAGCGGCACCAGCCGCACGGCCAGGTCGCCGAGCACCCGCGCCCGCAGCCGGAACCGGAAGTTCCACGGTGGCCGGTCGCGGTCACGCAGCCGGCGTACCGGCAGCACGGCGGTGAGCGCGGCGAAGCGGGCCACCTCGCGGACCGCGACCCCGCCCGGCGCGCAGCGCACCAGCATGGCCAGCCGGTTGCGCTCGTTCCACAGGTGGAATTGCCGCGAGCCGGGTCGGGTGCTGGCGCCGTGGAGGTGGGTCACGCGGGCCGCCGGCACCGACACGACCGTGTGGCCGGCGAGCCGCAGCCGCCACGCGGTGTCGGTGTCCTCGTAGTAGCAGAAGAACCCGGCGGGCACGCCGCCCGCGCGGCGCAGGGCGTCCGTGCGCAGCAGCGCTGCGCCGCCGCAGAACCCGAACACCGCCGCCCCCGAGGAGGTGAGATCGACACCGTGCCCGTCGGGCGTCAGGCCGACGCCGACCGAGATCGGCTCGCCGTCCGGGGTCGCCATGTGGGCGCTTGCGGCGGCGGCGCGCGGCTCGGCGTCCATGGCGGCCTCGAGCGCGGCGAGCCAGTCCGGCGCCGGCGCCGCGTCGTCGTTGAGCCAGGCGACGAACTCCGTGGTCACGTCGGTCATGGCGGCGGCAAGCGCGCCCGCGTAGCCGCGGTTGGCGGGCAGCCGCAGCACGTCCGGCGCGGACGGGTGCGCGGCGAGGATCGCGGCAGAGCCGTCGTCGGACGCGTTGTCCACCACGAGGGTCCGGTGCGGGGTCGACTGCGCGGCGACGGCGTCGAGACAGGCGGTCAGATGCGCGCGGCCGCGCCAGGTGACGACCACGATCGTGCTGCGTGTCAACAGGCCGGTCACGATCCGAAACCGTACCCTTGGCCGGTGCCCGAGCTCGTCGTGCTCACCGAGCAGCTCCTCGCGTCCGTCCCGGGTGGGACCGGGCGCTACACCCGAGAGCTGCTCGCCGCGATGGCCGCGAGCGCCCCGCCGGGCTGGACGGTCGCCGGCGTCACGGCCACCCACCGCGATCTCGCGCCCGCGGTCGTGTCCGGGGTCGCCGGCCCACGCGCGCTGCCGCTGTCGCGCCGGGGACTGACCGCGCTGTGGGAGCACGGCGTGCACCTGTGGCCGGGCGGCGACGCCGTCCACGCGCCGACCCCGCTCGCCCCGCCGTCGCCGAAACGCGGCCGGAGCCTGGTGGTGACCGTGCACGACACCGTGCCGTTCACGCATCCCGAGACCCTGACCCGCCGCGGCGCGGCCTGGCACCGGACGGTCATCCGCCGCGCGACCGAGCGGGCGAACGCGATCGTCGTGCCGACCGCCGCGGTCGCCGCGGAGCTGCGCCTGCACGCGCCGGGCCCGGCCACGGTCGCGGTCGTCGGGCACGGGGTGCCGGAGGTCTTCCGCCAGCCGATGGACCCGAACCTGGCCGCGCTGATGACCGGCCGGCTGCGGCTGCCGGAGACCTACGTTCTCGCGGTCGGCACGGTCGAGCCGCGCAAGGGCCTCGACGTGCTGGTGAAGGCGATGTCCCGGCCGCAGGCGCCGGACCTGCCGCTGGTGGTGGTCGGCCCGCGCGGCTGGGGCGAGGTGGACCTCGTCGAGCTGGCCGCGGTGCACGGCTTCCCGGCCAAGCGCCTCCACGTGCTCGGCCGCGTCGTCGACGACGACCTGTCCGCGGTGCTGCGCAGGGCCACGGTCCTCGCGGTGCCCAGCCGCGCGGAGGGCTTCGGGCTGCCGGTGCTGGAGGCGATGGCCGTGGGGACGCCGGTGGTGCACACGGACGTCCCGGCTCTGGTCGAGGTCGCGGGCGGCACCGGGCTGGTCGTGCCGAAGGGCGACTCGGACGCGTTGGCGAGCGCCCTGCGCGAGGTGGTGAGCGAGACGGTGGGGACGGCGGCGCGGGTGGCGCAGGGCCAGCTGCGGGCGTCGGCGTTCACGTGGGAGCACGCCGCGACGGAGCTGTGGCGGTTGCACGTGCGATTTTTTGAGATGGCGAACGCGCGCTGAGCCAGCGTTTCCCGGGATCCGGTGGCTTTTTCACCCAGTCGTGGCAGCTCGGGGTGGCGACAGTCGTAGTCTCCTACGTATGTCAGAGCCACACGTGCTCATCGACGCGACCGCCGTGCCGGCGGATCGCGGCGGGGTCGGCCGGTACGTGGACTCGCTCGTGTACGCCCTCGACTCCGACGGCGCGCCCATCACGGTCGTCTGCCAGCCGCGCGACGTGGAGCTGTACGGCCGGCTGGCGCCGAAGTCGCGGATCGTGCCGACCTCGGATTCCAACGCCACCCGCACCGCGCGGCTGACGTGGGAGCAGACCACCCTGCCGAGGCTGGTGCGCAGGCTGGGTGTCGACGTGCTCCACTCCCCGCACTACACGACCGCCCTTGCGAACCCGGCGGCGTCGGTCGTGACGCTCCACGACGCCACCTTCTTCACCGACGCGGTATTGCACCACTCGATCAAGGCGCGGTTCTTCCGCGCGTGGACCCGCACCGCGCTCGCCCGCGCGAGCCTGTGCGTGGTCCCGTCGGCGGCGACCGCCGCGGAGCTGGGCCGGGTGGCGAACGCCGACCAGAGCCGGCTGGAGATCATCCAGCACGGCGTGGACAACGACCGGTTCCACCTGCCGACCCACGAAGAGGTCACGGCCGCGCGGACGCTCGTCGGACTGGGCCAGAACACCCCGTACGTCGCGTTCCTCGGCGCGCTGGAACCACGCAAGAACGTCCCGGCCCTGATCCGCGGCTTCGCGGCCGCGTGCCGGGGCCGGGAGAACCCGCCCGCGCTGGTGCTGGCCGGTCAGCCCGGCTGGGACCGCCAGGTCGAACGCGCGCTGGACGACGTGCCGCACCGCCTGCGCGTGATCCGCGCCGGCTACGTCCCGTTCGAGAGCCTCGCGGGTTTCCTCGGCGGCGCCGAGCTGGTCGCGTACCCGTCCCTCGGCGAGGGTTTCGGCCTGCCGGTGCTGGAGGCCATGGCGTGCGGCGCCTGCGTGCTGACCACCCGCCGCCTCGCGCTGCCGGAGGTCGGCGGCGACGCGGTCGCGTACTGCGGCGTCGGCGCGGGCGACATCGCGGCGGCCCTCACCGAGCTGCTCGACGACCCGGCCCGCCGGGCCGGTCTCGCGACGGCGGCTCAGCGCAGGGCCAAGGAGTTCTCGTGGCTCACGAGCGCCGAGGGCCATCGCGTGGCGTACGGGAAGGCATACCGGGCGCACCGCCGCAATCGCTGACGGGCACAATGAGTCGCTGTGTCTTCGAGTTACGGCCAGGAACTGGCAGTCGTCGTAGTGACCTACTCGCCCGGCGAGACGCTGGAGCGCTGCCTGGAGACCTTGGACAAGGCCACCACCCGTGACGTGACGGTGATCCTCGCCGACAACGGCTCGACGGATGGGGCGCCGGAAGCGGCGGCGGCGAAGCACGACCACGTCACGCTCCTCCACACCGGCGGCAACCTCGGCTACGGCACCGCGGCCAACCGGGGCGTGGCCGAGCTGTCGGACGACTACGGCTGGATCGTCGTCGCGAACCCGGACCTGGAGTGGTCTCCCGGCTCGCTGGACACGATGCTGGCGGCGGCGGACCGCTGGCCGCGCGGCGGCGCCTTCGGGCCGCTGATCAAGGAACCGTCCGGCAAGGTCTACCCGTCGGCACGGCTGACCCCGTCCCTCGGCAAGGGCGTCGGCCACGCGGTGGTCGGCCGCGTCTGGCGGGACAACCCGTGGACGAAGGCGTACAAGCAGTCCGACACCTCGGTCGAGGAGCGCGAGGCCGGCTGGCTGTCGGGCTCCTGCCTGCTCATGCGCAGGACGGCGTTCGACTCGGTGGACGGCTTCGACCCGAGGTACTTCATGTACTTCGAGGACGTCGACCTCGGCGACCGCATCACCACGGCGGGCTGGCAGAACGTCTACGTGCCGACCGCCGAGGTGGTCCACCTCCAGGGCCACTCCACGGCCCGGTCGTCGGACAAGATGCTGGCCGCCCACCACGAGAGCGCCTACCGCTACATCGCGGACCGCCACCAGGGCCTGAAGTGGGCCCCGGTGCGGGCGGGCGTCAAGGCAGGTCTCGCGCTGAGGTTGAAGGCGGAGACCCGCAAGAAGCCGTGAGCCGGCTCAGCCGTCCAGTCGTTGCGACAGGCTCGACGGCGCCGTGGGCGGCTGCTTGACCGTCGGCACGAGGCCGTCCAGCTCCTCCGGCTCCGGCGGTGCCTGCTGCCGCTGCTTCGCGAGCATGCTCTGGTGCTGCTCCAACCGCCGCTGCCGGGAACGCGGCCCCGGCTGCGGGTTGGCCACCACGTCCGTCAGCGCTTCCTGCGCGATGGCCGGGAGATCCTCCATGGCACGTTGTTCCTGCGCGGGCAGCCGGCCGTGCACGGCCACGGCCGGCACCACCATCGTGGCCTCTGGGTCCTGCTGGTCAGCAGCGGTGACGACCGCACGTGGAATCTGCAGAGTGCTCGTCGCGTCCATTGGCGATACGGCGCTCTCCGGAGTCACCACGAAGGCGCCACGCGCACGAGCCCGCGCCAAGATGGCGTCGGCCCGCTCACGGGGGTCCATGCGTTGACCTCTCCCTGTCGCGTCGTGTGCGCGGTCGATGTTCTTGCCCCAGGGTATTCCTTTCTTCGCTCCGCGTCAGCGAAGAACCCGAATCGGCATACCCGGATCACCCGGAGGTCTCGATCACACGTGCGCGGCGTGACCACGTTCGCGCAACAGCTCGGTCAGCTTCTTGATGTCCTGGGCCCGGTCGCGCCGGCAGACGAGGACGGCGTCGGCGGTGTCGACCACGATCAGGTCGTGCACACCGAGCGTGGCGATCACGCGCGACGAGCACGGCACGGCGATGACGCCGGCGCCGTCCACGACCAGCACCGCGGGGGAGTCCGGGCTCATGTCGACCACGCGCGCGCCGTCGACGTCCTTGCCGAGCAGCTCGCCGAGCGTCTCGAAGTCGCCGATGTCGTTCCAGCCGAAGTCGCCGGGCACGGTCGCGACCTTGCCCTCGGCGGCGGCCGGCTCCATGACCGCGTACTCGACGGCGACCTTGGGGATCGTCGGCCACAGCTCGGCGAGCACGGTCTCCTGCTCGTCGGTGTCCCACGCGGCCGCGATGGCCAGCACCGGGTCGTGGACGTCGGGCCGCCGGGCCGCCAGCTCGGCGAGGAAAACGTCCGTGCGCCACAGGAACATGCTCGCGTTCCACAGGTACCGGCCGGACTCGACGTACTCGGTGGCGACGTCGAGGGACGGCTTCTCCTTGAACTCCAACACCTGTTGCAGCTGGCCACGGGCCGCCGGCTCGCTGCAGCGCAGGTAGCCGTAGCCGGTCTCCGGCCTCGTCGGGGTGATGCCGATGGTCATCAGCCGGCCGTCGCGGGCGCCGGCGAGCGCGTGGTGAACGGTCTCGCCGAACTCGGCGGTGTCCGCGATGAGGTGGTCGGCGGCGAACGACGCCATGACCCCGCCGGGGCTCCGCCGGTGGATCACGGCCGCGGCCAGCGCGATCGCCGCGCACGAGTCCCGCGCGAACGGCTCGACGAGGATGTTCCGCTCGGGCAGCTCCGGCAGCTGCCGCGCGACCGAGGCCGCGTGGGCGACACCGGTCACCACCAGCAGGTTCGCCGGGGTGCACAGCGGCGCCAGCCGGTCGAAGGTCGCCTGGAGCAGCGAGCGGTCCGTGCCGGTGAGCGCGTGCAGGAACTTCGGGTTCGCGGCGCGGGACAGCGGCCACAGCCGGGTTCCGCTGCCGCCGGCGGGCACCACCATGTGCAGGTCGCTCATGGCCCCAACATAACGGGGGTAGCCTCGGCGCCCGTGCAGGCATCTCGTTCGTGGCGACCGGGCTTCGCGCTCGACACGGGCGCCGTGCTCGCACCGTTGCGCCGAGGCGCCGCCGATCCCGCGTTCCGCACCACCGAGACCGGCCTGACGTGGCTCGCCGCGAACACGCCCGCCGGCGTCGGCACGCTCGCCCTGTGTCGTCGTGACGGCGAGGTGCAGGCGTCCGCGTGGGGCGACGGTGCCGAGCTGTTGTTGGACGGCCTGCCCCAGCTACTCGGTGCCGATGACGACGACTCCGATTTTCGGGCCCACCACCAGCTCATCGCCGACATCCGCAAGCGGATGCCCGCGCTGCGGCTCGGTTCGACCGGGCGGATCTGGGACCTGCTCGTGCCGTCGGTGCTGGAGCAGAAGGTCACCGGGTTCGAGGCGCGCCGCTCGTGGCGGGAGCTGTGCCGCCGCTTCGGCACGCCCGCGCCGGGGCCGGCCCCGCGGGGCATGTTCGCGCCGCCGACGCCGCGCGCCGTCGAGGCGATCCCGGACTGGGCGTGGCACCGCGCGGGCGTCGACCTGGCGCGGCGTAAGGCGATCGTGTCGGCGGCGCGGGTGGCGCACCGGCTGGAGCGGGCCGCGGAGCTGCGTGGTCGCGCGGGGCGGGACCTGCTGCGGAAGGTGCCGGGCATCGGGTTCTGGACGGCGGCCGAGATCGCGCAGCGGGCGTGGGGCGACGCGGACGCGGTCAGCGTCGGCGACTTCCACGTGCCGGGTCTCGTCGGCTACGCGCTACTCGGCCGCAAGGTCGACGACCAGGGCATGCTCGAGGTCCTGGCCCCGTACGCGCCGCACCGGCACCGCGTGGTCCGCTACATCGAGGCCGGCGGGCCGGGCAAGCCGAGGTTCGGCCCGCGGTTCGCCCCACGCGACTACCGCGAGCTGTGAGTTGTCCACAGGCAAGATCAACAACCCCCGAACTGTCGTACCCCGCCGGTAGACTGGGCACTGGGCCGCCCCCGGGATCGGGTGGGGGATGCATCGCGCGCGGGGCGTTCGTCAACCGACCGCGGCGAGCATCTCCTCGAGACCTGTGGTGCCCGTTGGGTCGTCGGGCAGTGCGTCGACCGGCCACCAGCGCAGGTCGAGGGACTCGGCACTGCGCACGGGCCGCGCACCCGCGGGCGCGCGGACCGCGAAACGCACGTCGAAGTGTCGCGTCGGCAGGCCGAGCGAGCAGGTGATCGGGTGCACGTCGACGTGCACGGGGGTCGGCTCGATGGTCAGACCGTCGATGCCGGACTCCTCCGCCGCCTCCCGCAGTGCCGCGCCGACCAGCGTCTCGTCGGTCGGCTCGCAGTGGCCGCCGAGCTGGAGCCACGCGCCGACGCGGGGATGCAGCGTCAGCAGCACCTCCGACCCGGACGACGACAGCACCACCGCCGACGCCGTGAGATGTCCCGGCTCGCACGACCGCGCGCACGCGTCCGGCCGCGCCGCGAGGAAACCGAGGAACGCCTCCCGCAGCGACCGCTGCCCCGGCGACGACGGGCGCCAGCCGGCGAGCGTGCCGAACGCGTCCGCGTGCAGGCTCACCGCCGCACGAACCGCTCGTCGACGTCCCCGACCGGCCGCGGCGACAGCGGGCCGTCGGCCGGGTGCCCGACCGCGACCGCGCCGAGCGGCTCCCACGTGTCCGGCAGGTCCAGCACCGACCGCACCAGGTCGGCGCAGAAGATCGTCGACGACACCCAGCACGACCCGAGCCCCTCGGCCGCGAGCGCCACCAGCAGCCCCTGGACGGCGGCGCCGGACGCGATCGTGAACATGGTCCGCTCCGCACCCGACCGCCGGGGGTCCGGGTAGGAATGGGCGCCGTCCAGGACCATGAACGGCAGCACGATCTCGGTCGCCCCGTACAGCAGGTCGCCTCGGCGTACCCGCCGGACGATCTGCTCCTCGGAGCGCCCGTCTGCCCGCAGGTCGGACTGCCACTTGGCCCGCATCTCGTCGAGCAGCCGCTTGCGCCGCGACCGGTCGGCGAGGTGCACGAACCGCACCGGCCGCGTGTGGTGCGGCGCCGGCGCGGTCAGCGCGGCTACCACGGCGCGTTCCAGGGCCTCCTGCGACACCGGCTCGTCCGAGTAGGACCGGATCGACCGGCGCACCAGCACGGCCTCCCGCCGACCCTGGGCGATGGCCTCCTCGGTGCCGAGCCGGAACAGGTCCTCCTCGGCCGGGCGCACGAGGTGGCGTGCCGTGGCGGTGTCCGAGCCGATGGCCATCCCGCGCACCACCGCCACCGGCATCCCGCCGAGCTTGCCCTTCACCAGGTCCGCGGCGCCCGCGACCTCGTCGGCGACCGCGACCTCGGTGACCGCGAGCTCGTTGCCCTGCCCGTCCACCTGCCCGCGGTAGCGGTGCAGCACCTCGAGCCCGGACGACCCGATCGCGACGTCGGTCTGCCCGATCCGCCACGCGCGGCCCATGGTGTCGGTGACGACGACCGCCACCTCGACGCCCAGCCGCTCCTGCAGCCCCCGCCGCAGCGCGAGCGCGGACGCGTCCGGGTCCGCCGGCAGCAGCGCCAGCTCGTCGGTGGCCACGTTGGACGCGTCCACCCCGGACGCCGCCTGCACGATCCCCAGGCGGTTCTCGGTGATCAGCGTCCGCTCCTTGCGGGCGAGGATGCGCACCGACTCGTCGAACACCAGCCGCCGCCGGATCCGGTCGCGCTCCTCCGGGTCGTCGACCGGCACCCGCACCAGTCGACCCTCCACTTTGGACACAACTTTGCTGGTGACGACCACGATGTCGCCGGAGCGCAGCCAGCGCGCGACGGCGGCGACGGCTCCGGTCAGGTCGTCACCGGGGCGGAACTCGGGCAGGCCCTCGACGGGCAGGATCTCGATCCGGCCCGGTGCGGCGTGATCATTCAACGGAGACTCCGGCAAGGTCGAACGCGGCACGCACCATGTCGGCGGTCGCGTCCACATCGGACATGAGCAGCGGCACCGCGCGCACCTCGACGTCGGGCACGGTCGCGGGGTCGCCGGTGTGCACGAGCCAGCCGTCGAGGAGTCCCTCCGCGGACTGGGCGCGCGAGCCGTAGTGCCGGCCGACCGCCTCGGCGGTCGTCTCGACGCCGATGGCGGCCAGGCACGCGTCGGCCATGCCGCGCACCGGCTTGTCGTTCACGATCGGGGACACCCCGACGATCTTCGCGTCGGTCTTCACGAGTGCCGTGCGCACCCCCGGCACGGACAGCACGGTGCCGACGCTCACCACCGGGTTCGACGGCGCGAGCAGTACGACATCCGCGGTGGCGATCGCGTCCAGCACGCCGGGCGCGGGCGTCGCCTCGTCCGCGCCGACCGGCACGATCGAGTGTGCCGGCAGCGCGGCCCGGTGCCGGATCCACCACTCCTGGAAGTGCACGGCCGCGCGCTCGCCGGTCTGGGGGTCGTCGATCACCACGTGGGTCTCGACACGGTCGTCGGTCATCGGCAGCAGCCGCACCCCCGGCTGCCACCGGGCGCACAGGGCCTCGGTGACCTGCGACAACGGGTAGCCGGCGCGCAGCATCCTGGTCCGGATCAGGTGGGTGGCGATGTCCTTGTCGCCGAGCCCGAACCACTCCGAGCCCGCGTCGTACGCGGCCAGCTCGTCCTTCACGGTCCACGTCTCGCCGGTGCGGCCCCACCCGCGTTCGGTGTCGATGCCGCCGCCGAGCGTGTACATGCAGGTGTCCAGGTCCGGACAGATCCGCAGGCCGTGCAGCCACACGTCGTCGCCGGTGTTCACGATCGCCGTGATCTCGCTACCGCCGCCGAGCGCGCGTTTCACCCCCTGCAGGAATCGCGCCCCACCAACGCCACCGACCAGCACCACGACCTTCACGGTCGCAATCGTGCCTCAGCGCCAGAACAGGAACGTCGAGTACCCCAAGCTGGACATGGTCTCGTCGCTGAGGCACGA